>ERZ795043.265-NODE-265-length-57993-cov-34.505489_pt1 | contig 57993 bp, 56 predicted proteins | sample MGYA00375127_ERZ795043 | MGnify/ENA primary metagenome ERZ795043 (study PRJEB30172, sample SAMN05518447) | compost metagenome | isolation source: Feedstock adapted compost from Newby Island compost facility, Milpitas, CA | place: USA:Newby Island compost facility... | reverse complement strand
AGCCCCCATTCCGGACTCTCACCGTATAGATGACGCCCATGCTGGGCGTACAAAGAAAAGGGCCGTCCCGTGGTCTGAACGGATGGGACGGCCTCTTTCATTATCCATGCTGCAAGTTCAATGCCGCGAGCGGATTTCCTGCCGCATGAACAGCACGTACGAAGCGGCGAACACCAGGGCCGTCTCCGCGATCAGCGCGACGATGTGCGGCCATACGAGCAGCGTGCTCTGGCCGAAGGACAGCGGCGCCGAGATCGCAAGATACGCCTGGTCCTGCGTCACGAACGGATTCAGCGTCCGCACGTCCGGAAAAAGCAGCGTGGAGGCGGCCTCCTGGAACAGTTCGGCGGGAGAGATCCGCGTCAGGAACATGATCAGGTTCGCGTAGCTTTGCACCTGTTGAATGCTGACCGCATTGACCGGCGCCAGCGCCGTGCCGATCAGGTTCACGATCATGTCGTAGAAGACAAGAAAGAAAATCCACACCGCGATGCCCGCCAGCGCGGACGTGGCCGCCTGCCGGAACCGGACGGAGAAAAAGATGGACAGGTTCAGCCACAGCCCGACGTAGACCGTCGTGATAAACAGCACCAGCAGGATGCGGAAAAATTCTTCCGGCGTCGGCGGATAGCCGATGGTCAGAAGTCCCATGCCCATGACGAGGAAGCCGAGGGAGAAAATGACCACCGCGATCAGGAGCAGCCCGGCGACGAATTTGGCGTTCAGAAAATCGTCCCGATACACCGGCTGGGAAAGCACCCGGCTCAGCGTGCCCTTGTTGCGTTCCGAATTGACGGCGTCAAAGCCGAGGGCCACGCCGATGAGCGGCGCGAGAAACGACAGGAACGTCAGGAAATTGGGCAGGGTGCCGTTTGATACGGTGAACATGCTCAAGAAAAGGTACTCGGTGTCCGCATCGCCGCCCAATAGCGACACGCCTTCCCGCAAAGCGGTGACCGCCGCGTAGATGGACCCGATGCACGCCAGCGTGATGATCGCAAGGAGAATGATGAAACGCCAGCTGCGGACATGGTCGCCGAATTCTTTCTGCACCATGACCCAAAAGGGCGAAAGCACCCGTTCGCTCGCCGCGGAGCTTCGGCTCTCCGCAGCATGGCCGGTTTCCCCGGGCTTATAGGCCTCGCCGCTGCCTTCGGCCCCGCCGGCCTGCCGGCGAAAGACCCCGCGCAGCAATTCCCGCAGCTTCTCAGCCCACGCGCTCATGCGTTTCACTCCCCTCGAAATAGCGGTGATAGATATCATCGAGTCCGTAGCGGTGCGGTCTGAGACCATACAGATTGGCGCCGCTCGCCGCAACGAGCCGCGCGATCTCCGCCGTCACGTCGGAGCTCGAAGACACAATCAGTGTCACCGGCGCCGCATCGCCGCCCACGGCCGCCGCCAGCCGGTCCGGCTCTTTTCTTTCCACCGACAGCACGCCTTCCAGGCCGCTGATTTGCGAGATGAGCGCGTCGCTGACCGGGGCGGCGTCCAGCTCCAGCCGGTGCGCCGGCGCGCCTTCCAGCTGGCTGGACAGCGTGTCGATGTTCCCGCAGGCGATGAGCCGGCCGCGCACGAACAGCCCGACCCGGTCGCAGATTTGCTGGACCTGATGCAGATGGTGGGAAGACAGAAGCACCGTCAATTTCTCTTTCCGGCTCAAGTCCCGGATGAGCGCCAAAAGCTCCCGCACCCCTTCGGGGTCGATGCCGAGGGTCGGTTCGTCGAGGATGATCACCTCGGGCCGCTTGATCAGCACATCCGCCAGCCCGAGCCGCTGCCGCATCCCCCGCGAGAAGGTGCCGACGCGTTTGTCCGCCGCATCGGCCAGGCCCACGCGCTCGAGAAGCTCGCGTGCCCTCGCTTCGGCTTCCTTCGGCGGAATCCGGTTGAGCCGGGCGGTGTAGATCAGATTGTCCAGCGCGGTGCGGTCTTCGTAAAAGCCCACGTCATCGGGCATGTAGCCGACCTTGCGTTTGACCTGCATCGGATTGCGGGTGGAATTGATGCCGCACACCCGCACCTCGCCCGACGTCGGCTCCGTCAGCCCGAGCATCATCAGGATGGTCGTCGTTTTGCCCGCGCCGTTCGGGCCGAGCAGGCCGAATATCTCTCCTTTGTAAATCACCAGAGACAGCGAATCCACTGCCGTAAAATCCCCGTACTGTTTCACCAGGTTCTTCAGCACGATGACGGGTTCAGCCGTTTGCGACAACATTACCGCCTCCCGTATTTGCGGAACAGGCCGTAAATGCCGGCGGCGACGGCAACGAGGATGATCGCGCCGATCCAGCCCCACAGCACCGACGTTTTCACCGTCATGCGGATGTTGGCGTGGGCGGATTTTTCATCGGCCTGCGCGGTGAGCGCCACGAGATAGTCGCCGGCCAAAGCTTTGTCCGACGATTTGATCGTGGCCGTCACCGGCCGCGATTCGCCGGCTTTCAGCATCGCGATGTTTTTGGGATCGAAGGTCACTTCCCAGCCCGACGGCGCCGTGGCGGTCATGCTGATGTCGGACAGATCGGCGGAGCCGGTGTTTTTCACGACGAGTTCCAGCTTCCGCTCGCCGCCGGCGGTGACGGAAGAACTGAGCCGCTCGTCCGCCGTCGTCAGCTCGAGGTTGTAGGTGCCGATGATGACGGCTTCCACCTCGGTGTCGGCACTGGTTGCGCCGCTGGACGCATGGACGGCGATCTTGTAGGTGTCCGCCTTGGCGTTTTCCGCCGGCGTCAGATGCAGCGAGATGGTTTTGGAGGCGTTCGGTTCGATTTCCACGCTGGTGACGTTATTGCCGCCCGACGTGAAGCGCGCGCCCCAGCCGGCCGGCGCTTCGGCCGTCAGCGCGTACTGTTGCTTTTCCGCCGTCCGGTTTTTGAGCGTCAGGCTGTAGGTGAAGTTTGAATCCGCATACCCTTGCATGTTCGGCTGATCCGCCGAAAGTTCCGTCTGATACGAACCCGTTTCCGTCACGTTCACTTTCAGCGTGAGCCGGCCGAATTCGCCGGCAACGAGCTGGAACGTGTACTCGCCTTTTTCCACTTCCATGGGCACGGTGAGCGCGAGGCTGACCGTTTCGAAATCATCCGGCTTCACGGCGATTTCATGGATCGGATGGCCGCCGCTCGTCAGCTCATACGTCCATCCTTGCGCCGCCGCTCCCGGGGAGAAAACAAGCTGGGCGGTCTTGATTTCGTTGCTGTTGTTGATGAGATCCACCGAATAGTTGATCGTTTCGCCCGGAGGAGCGGACAGGCTCGTGCGGGACGTGAAAATCATGGTTTCCGGCGCTGCCGCCGCAGGCTGAGCGGCCAGCACCAGCGAAAACATCAGCAGGGCAGTCAGCAGCCCATGAAAATAAACGCGTTTTCTCATGCGTGACCCCTCCTGGGAAATTGGTTTCGCGGTTTGATTCCATCATCCATTACGAACGAAGGGCGCGGATGGATTTATGCCGGCACATAAAATTTCGCTTAAAAAGAAATGAAATTCCGATAAAAAATGAAAGGCCGTCTTAACGGCGCCCGCGATTTTTGGTATGTATAGCAGAAGAGGAAACGCTAAAGAGGTGTCGAAAGCGGATGGCTACGCTGCCAAGAAGCGCCGGCGGGGAGAGCCTCGAGGAGCTCTTGCGGCAAATCCGGGGCGGTTCGCTGGCGGCCTTTGACCGTTTCTACGAACAAACGGCCCCGTTTGTCATGGGGCTTTCCTTCAAATTGCTCGGTGACCGCATGGAAGCGGAAGACGTATGCCATGACGTGATGATGCAGGTGCTATCTTATCCGGAGCGTTACGACCCGGCGCGGGGATCGGTGGAGGCATGGCTCGCCGTGCTGACCAAAAGCCGGTGCATTGACCGGCTGCGCAAGCGCCAGCGGCTGATGCTGGAAGAGCGGAAAGCGGGCCTTGCCGCCCATTTGGCCGCCCGGTACGGGGCCGAAGCGGACGAGACGGAAAGGCGCGCGCTGTGCAACCTGCAGAAGCAAGCCCTGCAGGAAGCGTGGTCCCGCCTCCCCGAGCCGCAGCGGCAGGCGCTGGCGGCGGCGTTTTACCAGGAGCGGAGCCACCGGGAGCTGGCCAGTTCCTGGAAAGTGCCGGTAGGAACGGTCAAATCGCGGGTCCGGTACGGGCTTTCTCATCTGCGCAGGACGATGGAAAAATTGGGCTGGGCCCATGGGCGGGGAGGCGAAAGCGATGGTTGAGCCTCGCTGCGGCGTGCCCGAGGAGCGCTGGGTGGACTGGCATCTGGGTCGTCTGAGCCGGGATGCGGCGGAAGCGCTGCGGCGGCATCTGGACACCTGTCCGGACTGCGCGCGGGTTTGGCGGCATTGGGGTGAACTGCTCGGCGCTCCGGCGGAAGGGCAAAGAGAAAAAACGGCATCCGGCCTTCTGACGGCAGCGCCATGGGACGTTGAGCCTCCCAAACGGCTGCGCCGCAGGCTGCGGAGAAAGCTGATCCGGCGCCGCCTGCGGGACCAGTTGGCGAGGAAGCCGCTCGTTACGGCGGCGGCCTGCGTCTTCGCGATCCTGGCCGCGGCCGCCGCCTGGCTCGGCCAGCTTGGACCGGGCGCGGCAAATCTGGCGGGCGGCAATACGGCCGTCCAGCGTCCCGCTGTCCTGCCTCCGCTGGAGTATGCGCGCCTGCACGAGCCGCACGGCGCCCGGCTCATGCAAGCGCCGGACACGGTCATGTTTACGGGCGCGCCCGCTTTTGCGCCGGGGTGGCCGGATCTGACGCCGAACGGAAGCACGGTGATCGTGTGGGCCAATCCGCGCACCGGCGAAATTTTCGTGCTGATGGACGGCCTGTTGCCCGCGGAAAGCCGCGACGTGCAGGTATGGGGTTTGTCCGGGCAGCAGATGACCAATCTGGGGCTGCTTGAGTTCCACCGATGGCAGGGCCATCTGTATTCGCAAGTTTACGGCCTCATGGAGCTGGAGGAACTTTATCTGACCATTGAACCCAAAGGAGGCAGCCTTCAGCCCACGGCGCCGGAAACCGCGAGGCTGCGCCTGTTTGCGGGCCCGTGATCGCACCGGTCCGCTAGGCGGGCCCCTTTCTTTTTATGGCCCGATTTATTGCCCTGTTTTGCCCGGCCGCCCCGCGGGCGCCCTTGCAATCTTGCGGACAAGCCGTTACCTTGAATCTGTAGCCATCTGTCAAGATCAAGACTGGAGGAAACCGAATGAGAACCCAAGGCCCGGAAGCCAACCTGAACGAACCGACCCTTTCCACGCGCCAGATCTTTCAGGGCAAGTTCATCTCCCTGCAGGTGGATACCGTCCGGCTCCCGGACGGTAAAACAGCCACGCGGGAGCTCGTGAAGCACCCCGGCGCCGTGGCGCTTATGGCGCTGACGGAAGGACGCGGCAAAATGCTGGTGGTGGAACAGTTCCGCAAAGCGGTGGAAAAGGTGCAGGTGGAAATCCCGGCAGGCAAGCTGGAGCCCGGCGAAGATCCGCTGAATGCGGCAAAGCGCGAGCTGGAGGAGGAAACGGGGTATAAGGCGGGCAAGCTGACGCTCGTGCATTCGTTCTCCACATCGCCCGGCTTTGCGGATGAAGTGGTGCATTTGTACTTGGCCGAAGATCTGGTCCCCGGCAAGCCTCAATTGGACGAGGGCGAGTTTCTCACCTGCGAGGCCATCACGCTGGAGCAGGCTTGGCAATACATCCGCGAAGGGCGGATCTGCGACGCCAAAACGATCCTGGCCGTTTACGCCTGGGAACGGCTGCTTCGGGCGGGATCGCTGCCGGCATGAGCGGGCTTCATCCGATTTTTGCCGACCTGCATGTGCACATCGGTCGCACGGAAAGCGGGCGGCCGGTCAAAATCAGCGCCAGCCGGGACCTGACGCTGAGGAATATCGCGCGGGAAGCTTCCGAACGAAAAGGCATCCGCCTGGTCGGCATTATCGACTGCCACTCGCCCGCCGTGCAGGACGAAATCGAACGCTGCCTCATGAGCGGGGAAATGGAGGAGGAGCCGGGCGGCGGCATCCGCTTCCGCGATACGGTGATTTTGCTCGGCGCGGAAATGGAAGTGAAGGAAGAAGGCGGAGGCCCGTTTCATCTTCTGGGCTTTCTTCCCGATTTTGAGGCGATGAAAGAATGGACCGCGTGGCTTTCAAGGCGCGTGACCAACATCGAGCTCAGCTCCCAGCGCCTGAAAGGGACGACGGCCGCCGAGCTGCAGGAGGAGCTGGTCGCACTCGGGGGCCTCTTGATCCCGGCCCACGTGTTCACCCCCCATCGCGGCCTGCTCGGGTGCGCGGCCGACCGGCTGTCCGACCGCCTGGACCCGGACGGCATTGCGGCGGTGGAACTGGGTCTCAGCGCGGATACGGATATGGCCGGCCGCCTCTCGGAACTGGACCGCTACCCGTTCCTTTCCAATTCGGATGCGCACTCGGTGAGCATGATCGGGCGGGAATGCAACGAGCTTCTCCTGGCCACACCTTCCTTTGCGGAGTTGGCCATGGCGCTCAGAGGCGAGGGGGGCCGCCGCATCATCGCCAACTACGGCCTGCACCCTCAGCTTGGCAAGTATCACACCACCTTCTGCTTGAGCTGTCAAAAGCCCGTCAAGCCGGGCGCTGAAGCGGGCGCATCCCCCGACGCGCCATCGGATGCGCAGGAGGCATGCCCGGCCTGCGGCAGCCGGAAGTTGGTGCGGGGCGTCGCCGGCCGCATTGAAATGCTGGCGGACCGGTCCGCGCCGGCGCATCCGGAAGGCCGCCCGCCGTACCGGCCGCAGGTGCCCCTTCATTTCATTCCCGGCGTCGGCCGCAAAATGCGGGAGCGGCTTTTGGCCGAGGCCGGCACCGAGATGGAGATTTTGCACAAGGTACCGCAAGAGGAGCTCGAAGCCGTCGCCGGCCCCCGGATCGCCGCCGCCATCATCGCCGCCCGCGCGGGGAACATCGCCTTTGAAGCCGGCAGCGGCGGAAAATACGGCAAGCTGCTGGCTCCAACCTGCTGAACGTCCCTTCTATTTGAAGGCCCGACCACATACAATGAGGGACGAGCAGACCCGAATGGCAAAAGGAGCTGGGGCGGGCCATGCGAACAAGGCGCTTCTTGGGCCTTCACATTCGCGACAATCCGAACCTGTATCTGTTTGTCGGCACGCTGATCGCCGTTGGCGGCGTCTTCGGTCTGTACTTGGTCCGGGCGCTGACCTATGAGCAGCAGCAGGATCTGGACAGCTTCTTGGCGGGCTATCTGTCCCGGCTTGGCGACGCGGCCGCCCGGGACGCCGCCGGCTCGTTTCGCGGCAGCCTCCTTTTATACGGCCAGTGGCTCGCGGCCATCTGGCTGCTCGGCCTTTCGGTCATCGGTTTGCCGCTCGTTTTCGCGATCGTTTTTTTGAAAGGCGTGCTCTCCGGCTTTGCCGCCGGGGTGCTGATCGGGGAATATTCCTGGAAAGGATTTTTGCTGGCGCTGGCGGCGCTTGTTCCCAAAAACGCGCTGGCGCTGCCCGCGCTGACGGTGGCTGCCGTGTCCGCGGCGCGTTTTGCCCGAATTGCGGTTAACCGCCGCCTGTTTCGGAAGAAAGGTTCCCTCGGGCCGCCGCTCGCCGCGCACACCGCCGCATGCGCCCTGATGATGGGCGTCCTGTGCCTGGCTTCGCTCATGGAAGCCTATGTGTCCCCCTGGCTGATGAATTGGATTGCGCCCCGCGCCCGCATTCCGGATCTCGTCCTTTCGGCAGGGGCCTTAGGCACGTTTGACTTCCTCTTTTCTCCTCCCCTATAATGAAACAAGGTGTATCTGCCGGAGGGGGAACCGCTCGTGGAAGAGGCGCGAATTGAAAAAATCAAGCAAATGCTTCAGGCGCAAGGGTACAAACTGACCCCCCAGCGGGAAGCGACCGTCCGCGTGCTTCTGGAGAACGAAGAAGATCACCTCAGCGCCGAAGACGTTTTTATGCTGGTGAAGGAAAAAGCGCCCGAAATCGGCCTGGCGACCGTTTATCGGACGCTGGAGCTTTTGAGCGAAATGCATGTGGTCGAAAAGCTGAACTTCGGCGACGGCGTGGCGCGGTATGACCTTCGCACCGAAAGCAATAAACACCATCATCATCATCTGATTTGCGTGAAATGCGGTTCCTTTGAGGAGATCATGGATGACTGGCTGACGCCCCTGGAGGAACGCCTCGAGAAGGAATACGGGTTTTCCGTGCTGGACCATCGCCTCGACTTCCAAGGCATCTGCCGCAAGTGCAGGGAGAAGGAAAAAGAAGAAGAGGCGCAAGAAGAGGTCCAGAAAGGCAAATGAAGCAAGCGTCAATGATATGTGAAAATGAAGCGGGGGATGGCGGCCTTGTCCAAATCCATTTACGATTTTAAAGTGCGCACGATCGATGGGCGGGAGACGGATCTGCACCCTTACGAAAACAAGGTGCTGATCATCGTCAATACCGCCAGCCAATGCGGGCTGACGCCCCAATACGCCGGGCTGCAGCGCCTGTACGAAGAATACAGGGACCAGGGGCTTGAGATCCTGGGCTTTCCCTGCAACCAGTTCGGCGGACAGGAGCCGGGCACGAACGAGGAAATTCGGGAGTTTTGCACCGCAAACTACGGCGTTACGTTTCAGATGTTCGAGAAGATCGAAGTCAACGGCCCGGGCACCCATCCGCTTTTTCAATTTTTGAAAGAGCAGGCGCCCTATGAGGGAGAACCGGGGGCCGATCGCGACATCCGGTGGAATTTCACCAAGTTCGTCGTGGACCGCGACGGCCAGGTGCTGGCGCGATATGAGCCGATGGTAACGCCGGACGATTTCGAGTATTTCATTCGGACGATTCTCTAAACGGCCGTAACATGAAACGGCCCCGCCGGGCATAAGGTGTAGCGATAGCACCGGACAAGGCGGGGTGGGCGCATGAGGGAGCCGTACGGCAAATGGTGGAGCCGGCTGGAGTTTACGCTGATTTTTCTGGCCGTGACCGTCCTCGTGCACAGCTTGCTTTCCTGGTTTCACGGCTGGCTGATCCCTTCCGATCCGTACAAGGTGCCGGAAGGCAGGGTCTACAAGGTTTTCCGCTCGGGCGCGGGGGATGATCCCGCCATTTCGCCGGGCGACCGCCTGCGGCTGTTTTTCTGGATCGGCGAGTGAACGAAAAAGCGCGGGAAAAGCGCATTGGCAGCTTCCTGCCGCATGCGGGCGGGAAGCTGCCGTTTTACTTTCGGGGCGTGTTACGGAGCGTGATTCGGGGTGTGTCCGCGAAAGTATGCTATAATAAATCAATCTGAATATCAAGTTGTCTCAGTCCGTTCTTTACACGCGAACATTTGTTTGATATACTAGATGCAAACAAATGTTCGGGAGTGGTCGGCATGGTGCGGCAAGAAGCGATGACGTTAAAGAGATTTCAGGAGAAATTTCCTACGGATGATGCCTGCCGCCAGCATCTGTTTCAGATCCGTTGGCCCAACGGCTTCCGTTGCCCAAAATGCGGGCACGATGCGTATTACGTTCTGGAAAGCCGCAAGTTGTATCAATGCACGCGTTGCAAGCACCAGGCTTCGGTTACCGCCGGTACGATTATGCATAAATCCCATATGCCGCTGCGGATTTGGTTCTGGGCGATTTTCCTCGCGGCGCATGATAAACGGGGCGTTTCCGCGGTCTTCCTTTCGCGCGAACTGGAAATCTCCTATCCCACGGCATGGCTCATGCTTCACAAAATCCGCAAAGCCATGGGAGACCGCGATGCCCGCTACCAACTGGCCGGTTTGGTCGAACTGGACGATGCGTTCTTCGGAGCGCCAACCGAAGGCGGCAAACGTGGTCGCGGCACGGAACAAACCCCCGTACTGGCCGCCGTATCGCTGGACAGGAAGGGAGCCCCGCAATACGTGAAAATGAAGGTCATCCCGAATGTCAAAGGCAAGACGCTGGTCGATTTTGCGCGACGCCATATCGAGCCCGGCTCTACCATCAGCAGCGATGCCTACAGCTCGTATCGAAAGCTCGCTGAAGAAGGTTACGATCACCAACCGCTCCAATTTAACGTCAAGGAAAACCCCGATCATCTGAGATGGCTGCACACGATGATTTCCAATGCCAAAGCGTTTATCGCCGGCACCTACCATGGGTTGACTGTCAAACATTTGCAGGCGTACCTGGATGAATTTTGCTTCCGCACCAACCGCAGGCGGTTTGAAGGCCAGTTGTTCAATCGGCTGCTGACAGCCTGTGTTTCCACCGACACGATCACCTACCGGATGCTCACATCATGACCTTAGCGGAGCTAACTTGATATTCAGATAAATCAATTGATTTTCCCGGAATTTTGACGGCCGTTTGCGAAAGAGGGAGCGAAAATGCCGCATCCGATGACCATCGAACGGATCCGCGAGTGGTGCGGGGACATTATTTTTGCGAGAGGACAATCTTACTATAAACAAAAGCGGGTGCAGCGCCTGGAGCGGGACCCGGACAGCCGCATTTTTGACGCGGTGGTGGCCGGCACGAAAAAATATCGCGTACATGTGGAATGGGACGGCCATGATCGGCCGCGCGCCCGATGCGAGTGCCCGTTTTTTGCGGAGCGCGGGATGTTTTGCAAGCACATCGCGGCGGCGCTGCTTCGCATTCGCGAGCTGCTGATGGCTTCGCCGCAGGAGGACGCGCCGGTCATCACGAACGAGCACGTGTTTTTGACGCGGAAAATGATCGCGCTTTTTGACCGGCCCGCATCCGGCGCGGAGCGGGAGGCGCCGCTGATTTCGGGCGAACCGGAGACGGTGCGGGCGGAATACATTTGCACGGCATCCGGCGCCGGGTCTCCCGCCATGAACCGCAAGCCATCGCTCACCATCGAAATCAGGCTCGGCGTCAAAAGGCTTTATGTTATCCAAAACATCAAGGCGCTCCTTGCGCATATCGAGGACGGCAGCCCATACGAAATCACGCGGCAGTTCACGCTGGATCCGTCCGTCCACCGTTTTACGGACACGGACAGGGAGATTTTGCGGCTGCTTGCGGAAATTGCGCGCAATGAGCAGGCGTACCGGGATTCGCACCTGATGTACGCTTTTTCGTCATACGGCCAGTCGGACAAAGTCCTGTTTGTGCCGCCCTTTGCCTGGGACGAGCTTTGCCCGCTTCTGCTTCAGGCCAATGTCAGGCTGGTCCACGGCGGGCAGACGCATACGGATATCCGGGAGGCGGAAGGGCCGCTTCCCTTGCGGTTCACCTTCAGCCAGCCGGCGCGGGACGTATACCGTTTGGCGGTGGAAGGCCTGGAGCATCTTACCGTGCTCGAGGGTTACCGGACGATTCTGGAGGGCGGCCGCATATACCGCACGGATCCGGCCGTATGCCAGCGGATTGCGGAAATGAAGCGCATGTTCACCCGCACCTCCGGGCAGCAGGTGCTGATTTCGCCCGCCCATCTGGAGCTTTTTCTGTCACGCGTCGTGCCGGGACTGAAGCGGATCGGGCCGGTCGTTATCGAAGAAGAATTGCAAAGCCGGATCGTCACCGCGCCTTTGACGGCGAAGCTGTTTCTGGACTGGCAGGATGAACGGCTCAAAGCCCGCCTGGAATTTGCGTACGGGGAGATTACCCTTGATCCGCTGGCGGAGCGCGCGCACGCCTTGCGGCCGGCAAACCGCATTCTGCTGCGGGACGGCGAGAAAGAAAACCGCGTCATGGCGCTGATTGAGCAGATTCCGTTTCACTACGACGGCAAGGCGCTGCATCTTGACCGCGACGATGATATCTATCATTTTCTCCACCACACGCTTCCGCAGCTCGGCCAATGGACGGAAGTGTACGCCTCGCCGGAAGTGGAGCGGCTGTTGACGGCCCCACCCAGGCCGCCCCGGTTATCCGTCGATTTGAGTCCGGAGTCGGACTGGCTCGAAATCCGCTTTGACATGGAAGGCATCGACGAGGCGGAGATTCTGGAAATTCTTCGCCATTTGAAAGAAAAGAAAAAATATTGCAAGCTGCCCGGAGGCGCCTTTCTCTCGCTGGAAGATGACGCGTATGCCGGCATCGGGCAGCTCATTGAGGATATGGAGCTCGGCGGCAAGGAACCCCTCGGCATCCATATGCGGGTGCCCGTCATGCGGGGCCTTCGGCTGCTCGACCCGCAGGAAGACGTGCCGGGCGTCCGCCTGGGCCGCCGTTTCCGCGAACTTGCCGATCACATCCGCCATCCGGAAAGCCTGGAATTTCCGGTTCCGCCTTCTGTCGCGCCCGTGCTCCGCGATTACCAGAAATACGGCTTCCGGTGGATGAAGACGCTGGCCCGCTACCGCTTCGGCGGCATCCTGGCCGATGATATGGGCCTCGGCAAGACGCTGCAAAGCATCGCGTTTCTGGCGTCCGAGCTGCCGCAGATCCGGGCCGAGGGGAAGCCTGCGCTCATCGTTTGTCCGTCGTCGCTGACGTTTAACTGGCTTCACGAGATCGGAAAATTTGCGCCGGACATTCGCGCCGCGGTCATCGAGGGCACGAAGGAGGAGCGGGACGAAAGGCTCGGCGATCTGTCCGGCCTGGACGTGCTGATCACGTCCTATCCGCTGCTCAGGCGGGATGCGGAAGCGTATGCCGCGCTGGAATTTTCCGTCCTCATTCTGGACGAGGCGCAGGCCATCAAAAACCACGCGACCCAGACGGCCCAGGCGGCAAAAGCGATCCGCGCCCGCCACCGGTTTGCGCTGACCGGCACGCCCGTGGAAAACCGGCTGGAGGAGCTCTGGTCGATTTTCGACGCGGTGTTCCCTGAACTTTTCGTCAGCCGCCGGCGCTTTCTCGAGCTTTCGCCCGAGCGGGTGGCCCGCGTCATTCGCCCGTTCGTGCTCCGCCGGCGCAAGAGCGACGTGCTGAAAGAGCTGCCGGACAAGATCGAAACGGTGCAAACGTCCGAGCTTCTCAAGGAGCAGAAAAAGCTGTATGTGGCCTATCTTGCCCGGCTGCAGGAGGAAGCGGTCCGGCGCATCCGGGAGGAAGGCTTTGAGAGAAGCCGGATGCATATTCTCGCCGGCCTCACCCGGCTGCGCCAGCTGTGCTGCCATCCGGCGCTGTTTGTCGAAGGCTACGAAGGCGGTTCGGGGAAGCTGGAGCAGCTTGTGGAGATTGTGGAAGCTTGCCGGGACGCAGGCAAACGGCTGCTTGTCTTCTCGCAGTTTACCGGGATGCTCGGTATCATCAGGGAAGAACTGGCGCATCTGGGCGCATCTTTCTTCTATCTGGACGGGCAGACGCCGGGCAAAGAGCGGGTGGAGATGTGCCGCCGGTTTAACGAGGGGGAAAGGGATTTGTTCCTCATCTCGCTGAAGGCCGGCGGCACGGGGCTCAACCTGACCGGTGCGGATACGGTGATTTTGTACGACCTGTGGTGGAATCCCGCCGTGGAAGAACAAGCGGCGGACCGCGCCCACCGCATCGGGCAAAAAAATGTGGTGCACGTCATCCGGCTCGTATCTCGCGGGACCATCGAGGAAAAAATGCTGGAGCTTCAGCAACGCAAACGCGATCTCATCGACGCGGTGGTCAATTCGCAGGAAGACGGTCTGGCCTCGCTCAGCGAGGAGGATATCCGGGAACTGCTCATGATTTGAGCGGATCCCGGATTTTTTTTCGAATAATTGCCGGCCGGAGCGGGCAGACTGTATGGAAGAAGATACCATAGCCGATTTCGGGCCATTTGGAGGGGGAACAACATTTTGAACATGCAGCGTTATCGATGGTTGTCCTGCCTGCTTGCGGTTTCCTTGCTGGGAAGCTTAGCGGCCGTTCCTTCCGCATGGGCGGAAGAAAAAGCGCCGCATCAGCCCGCCACCGATCTGGCGCCGAACGCCCGCTCGGCCATCCTGATGGATGCGGACAGCGGTACGATCATTTACGAGAAAAACAGCCATCAGCCGCTGCCGCCGGCCAGCATCACGAAAATCATGACGATGCTGCTGGTCATGGAGGCCATCGACGAAGGCCGCCTCAAAAAGACGGACAAGGTGCAGGCCAGCGAACATGCGGCTTCGATGGGAGGCTCTCAGATTTTCCTGGAGCCGGGCGAAATCATGACCGTCGAAGATTTGCTGAAAGGCGTCGCGCTGGCATCGGGCAATGACGCCTCGGTGGCGCTGGCCGAGAAAGTGGCGGGCAGCGAGGAAGAGTTTGTCCGCATGATGAACGAGAAGGCCAAGGCGCTGGGCATGAAAGAGACCCATTTCGTCAACGCCAGCGGCTTGCCGGCTGAAGGCCACGTCACGTCCGCCTACGACATCGCCGTCATGTCGCGGGAGCTTTTGAAGTACGAGGAGATCACCAAATATACCGGCCTTTATCAGGACTATCTGCGCAAGGACACCGAAAAGCCGTTCTGGCTGGTGAACACCAACAAGCTGGTGCGTTTCTATCACGGCGCGGACGGCCTGAAAACGGGATATACGAGCGAGGCGAAATTTTGCCTGTCTGCGACGGCGCGCCGCGACAACATGCGGGTCATCGCGGTGGTCATGGGCGAGCCCAACACGAAAACCCGCAACGCGGAAGTGACGCGCATGTTCGATTATGCTTTTGCGCAGTACACGAACATCCCCATTTTCAAGAAAGGCGAAACGATCGGGACGCTGAAAGTGGAAAAAGGCGTCCGCCCGTCCGTTCCGCTGGTGGCCCTTCAGCCTTACAGCGTGCTGGTGAAAAAAGCGGAGGCGGGGAAAAACATCCGGCATGAGGTGGTGCTGCAACCGGTTAAGGCGCCGGTCAAGGAAGGCCAGCCGATCGGCAAGATCGTGGTGTATCAGGATGACCGCGTGCTGAAGGAATTTCCTCTGACCGCTCCCGAAACGGTGGGGCGGGCCGGATGGTGGGCGCTGTTTAAGCGGACCGCCGGCCATCTGTTCATGACCAAATAATCCGGCTCAGTAAGCGCAAGAGTTCAGCCCGGCAAGACCGGTCGTTTAGCCGCCCTTTCTGGCGGCCGGCCGGTCTTGTGGGCTTGATCGCCCGGCGAGCCGAGCCGGCTGCCCCAACACCTAAACATTCGGCTGACCTGGCGGTCCGGGCACGCGGCGCCACTTGCGCGGCGCGCCGCCGCCTGTTGCCGCATTGTGTCGGGGATTGGGGCGCTGCTTCTAGTTTTGTCGGAGTGCAGGAAAGGGCGCTTTGCGCGTAGAATGGGAATTTTATGCAAAATTGGGGGAGGTAAACCGACTATGCGCCTGCAGGTGGAGCTCGAGCAGCACCGCAACGTGCTCGTGGTGCGGCTCAAAGGGGAACTCGATCATCATACCGCGGACCTCGTCCGGTTCAAGATGGAAGACGCCATTTTGCGGGGACGCTGCGATCATGTGGTTTTGAGCCTGAAGGACCTCACGTTTATGGACAGTTCCGGTCTGGGAGTCATCCTGGGACGCTACAAGCAGATCAAGAGCCGGGGCGGCAAAATGGCCGTATGCGATGTCCAGCCGAGCGTGAAGCGGCTGTTTGAGCTTTCCGGCATGTTTAAAATATTGGCGCTGCACGATTCCGAAAGATCGGCGCTTGCCAGCTTGGAGGTCGTATCATGAGCGGACGGAACCATATGAAACTTTGTTTCGCTTCCAGATCGGAAAACGAAAGCTTCGCCAGGGTCGCCGTGGCGGCGTTTGCATCCCAGCTTGACCCGACGATGGAACAGCTTGACGAAATCAAGACGGTCGTCTCCGAAGCGGTGACGAACGCGATCATCCACGGTTACGACAGCCGTCCCGACGGGGTCGTGACCATCGAAGCCTGGATTGAGGGCGACACGTTTTCCATGTCCGTGAGCGACGAGGGCAAAGGGATCGAGGACCTGGAACTGGCCCGCCAGCCCTTGTACACGTCGCGCCCCGAACTGGAGCGCTCCGGCATGGGCTTCACCATCATGGAAAACTTCATGGATGAGTTCGAGGTGTTCAGCGCGCCCAACGAGGGCACACGCCTGGTGATGAAAAAACGGATCGAGTCCAAAAAGGCTTTGTACAACTAACCGCGCGGCAGGGGTTGGGATATGGAATGGGATATGAAGGAAGGGCCCGGGCCGGCGTATTTGGATGATGCGGAGGTCAAGCGGCTGATCGCGCTAAGTCAAGCCGGCGATACGGCGGCGCGGGATGCGCTGGTCAGCGGAAACATCCGGCTCGTATGGTCGGTGGTGCAAAGGTTTGCCAACCGCGGCTACGATATCGACGATCTGTTTCAGATCGGCTGCATCGGCCTGCTCAAGTCGGTCGACAAGTTCGATCTGTCGTATGACGTCAAGTTTTCCACCTACGCGGTGCCGATGATCATCGGGGAGATCCAGCGTTTTTTGCGCGATGACGGCACGGTGAAAGTCAGCCGTTCCCTTAAGGAGATGGCCAACCGCGTGCGCAAAGTGAAGGACGAGCTGGCCAAGGAGCTGGGGCGGGCGCCCACGGTCGGCGAAATCGCGGAAGAGCTGGGCGTCACGCCGGAAGAGATTGTGTTTGCCCAGGAGGCGAACAAGCCGCCGGCATCCATTCACGAAACCGTGTTCGAAAACGACGGGGACCCGATCACGCTGATGGACCAGATCGCCGACGATTCGCAGGAGCGATGGTTTGACAAGCTCGCGCTGACCGAAGCCATTCAGTCGCTGACGGAGCGGGAGCGGCTGATCGTGTTTTTGCGCTATTTCCGGGACCAGACGCAGTCGGAAGTGGCCAGCCGGCTCGGTATCTCGCAGGTGCAGGTCAGCCGGCTGGAGAAAAAAATTTTGCAAAACATCAAGGACCAGATCGCGCAATAGGGGCCTGTGCCGCGCATGCGGCGGGATCTGCGCGCCGCCGCTGCCACACGCAGCACGCTGCCGGAAGCGCCACGGGGTAAGTTATTTGGTGCTGTCGGCTGCAAACCGCCGGCAGTTCGGAGGAACCCCGGCAGTATCCGGATTCGCAGCGGCTCCGTTTGTTGGCGCGGCCGGATAGCCGATTGACGCAGGCGTGAGCGATCCGATGGAACCCCGGAAGTCTCAACAATTGCAGCGGTTCTGATTCTCGGCTCGGCTGATTCGCCGGAAACGAGAATTTACTTACGCTGGTGGCGGCGAACCAATGGCGAATACCGAAGGAAGCCTGGCAGAATCCGGATTTGCGGCGGTTCTGGTCCAATCGCAGCCGGCTAGCCGTAAGCTTTGCGCCAATGGTGCTCGCGGCGAACCTTTACCGCTCGTGAGGGGCATCCGCTGCAACCGGCGACAGATACTGTACAGGTCCGCCGAATTTTGCTATTTTTGAAGCATAAGCGCGTGAAGCACACGCCGTTTGTCCATTTTGGTTTGGGCAGGCGGCGTTTTTTATTTTCATCCGAAGCTGGAGGGATCTTTCATGCAACCGAGTTACGAAGCGGAATTTGACCGCTTGCTGGAAAGGCAGATCAGGTCAGCCGAAGGCCAGAGGCTTGAGATGCTGAAGAAAGACAAAATCGGCGAAAAACGGCTTTACTGCGCAGTGATCCGGCCGGTGCTCCCGTCGGCGGCCGATGAAATCGTCATGGAGTATGAGATTCCGAGCATGACAGGCGTGCGCATATACCTGGATTTTTACCTTCCTTCGCTGCGCTGGGCGCTGGAATGCGAAGGATTCGTCGCGCACGCGGAAAAAATCACCCGCGACCGCTTTGACTTCGAGAAGGCTCGCATCCGCGCCATGGCGGCACAACGTATCACCCCCATTCCGTTCAGCTGGGACGAAATCACCAACAAACCCGAGGCTTGCCGCCGCGCCTTGTACGAGCTTCTCGGCCGGCAAACCGCGGTTCCCGGCGCCGCCTACGCGGACCTGACCCTCTATGAGCGGGAGATCATCCGGTACGCCATCTGGCTGAACAGGCCGCTGCAGTTCAAAGATTTCATCGATTGTACAGGGATGAAAAAAGACTTCATAAGAAAAATCTTGAAAACCATGATGAAAAAAGAGCTAATTGCTCCGCTTAATCAAGGAAAGCAAAGGGTTTATTATTACGTGCTTACAGAGAAAGCGCGTCAGTATGTGCTTTGATTTCAATAATCCAAACGCAGAGCGGCGAGACCGCCTTGTGAGGTGCTGGGCGGGGTTCGAGAGGGTCCACAGAGCGGCGAGACCGCCTTGTGAGGTGCTGGGAAGGGCTCGAGAAGGTCCACAGAGCGGCGAGACCGCCTTGTGAGGTGCTGGGAAGGGCTCGAGAAGGTCCACAGAGCGGCGAGACCGCCTTGTGAGGTGCTGGGCGGGGTTCGAGAGGGTCCACAGAGCGGCGAGACCGCCTTGTGAGGTGCTGGGAAGGGCTCGAGAGGGTCCACAGAGCGGCGAGACCGCCTTGTGAGGCTGTGTTGCCTCTGGCGCGATTATCTTCAGCGCGGTTGTTCCATACTAACCGGAAAGCGGCAATCGGGGAGGGGGAACATTGCGCACGGTAGACCAGCCTGTCGTGTACGTGAAATTGCGCCGCAGAGTGGTGGCGGAGCCGGGCGAACTCTTGACGCTCGGGAAGGTGGCCCGGCTCGCGGTGGTTTCCGGCGACGAGGCGGCGCTGAAGGCGCTGCCCCTGCACCGGGTCAGTCCGCAGGACGGCACCAAGATGATCATCGACATGCTGCAGATTGTCCGCGCGATCCGCCAGGCTTTTCCGCGCATGTCCGTCGAGACGTTCGGCGAACCCCACGTGCTGGTGGACGTGTGCGCAGCCAAACGGCAGAAGCCCAATTATGTTTTGCTGGCGCTGGCGTGGCTGCTTTTGTTTTTCGGCTCGGGGATGGCTTTGATGAATTTCCACGCGGACGTGAACATGCCGCAGGTGCAGCGCCGCATCACGGAACTGGTCACCGGCAGCACGGAGCGCCACCCCTGGCTGTTTCAGGTGCCTTACTCCCTCGGCGTGGGATTGGGCATGCTGCTGTTTTTCAATCGCCTGCGCCGGAAGAAAGGCAGCGACGAGCCAAACCCGCTGGAAGTGGAGATGTTTATGTATCAGGAAAATGTCAATCATTACATCATCACGGAAGAGTACCGAAAGAAACAGGAAGAGGAGGCGGCTCGGAATGGTTGCTGATCCTTTCTGTCAACCGCCTCGCAAGATCGGTGGGCTGAATGGGGCTGCCCGGCGGTTAAAGGCGATGGGATGCGGTTGGGCTTGCGGCTTGATCATGACCGGAATTTTGGTGACCCGGGTATCACGAACATGCCGTTGGTCGGCTGCGGTCAGATATTGGGCGGCGGCGATGGGCGATGGTTGACGCGTGTGCCCTGACGGTAACCAGGCTGTCGGCGCCGGCGGCCGTCTCCCAATTGTTGCAGCCTGCACCTGATTGGCTGCCGCTGGCGCTGCTGCCGCTCATCGGGCTATCCGGCGGCTTTGCGGTCGGCAGCGCCTTTGTGGCGCTGCTCATCGTCCTGGACCTGATCCCGCGACTTGTGCAGATCACCCGCGCCTACCGGCGCTCCTGGATCTTCGAATCCGCGATTGTGGCGGGGACCATGTACTGGATCTGTGCCGACAGCTTCGGCTGGAAGCTGAACTGGGCGCCGGCGGCCTTGCTGGTCCCCGCCATTTTTCAGGGATTGTTTGTCGGCATGCTGGCGGCCGCCCTCACGGAAGTGCTGAACGTGATTCCGATCGTGGCGGACAGGCTGCGGCTGAAGCCGTTTCTGTTTGCGCTGCTGGTTGCCTTGGCGCTGGGAAAAGTGGCCGGTTCTCTGGTGGACACGCTTTGGTTGCGATGAGATCAGGAGGGAGAACGCATGGAGACGGAAAACACGGTTCACGGAAACACGGAATGGCAGATGCCCATGGACGGGGAAGGCGATTACGGCCGGAGGGAATCCGGCTGGTCCATGGATGATGCGCCATGGGACGGCGAGGAGCGCCAAACGCCATCGCCAGGCCGTCACGCCGTGAAAAAGTCCTTTGACGAACATATCCCCGCCGATTACGACGCGTTCAAGAGAAAGCTGGAAAACACGATCGGTCTGGGCAAAAGCGTCGACGTCCAGCTCCGCGAATTTCCGTTTGGCGAAACCAGAATCGCGTTTTTGTTTTTGAGCGTATTTACGAAAGACGACATTTTGACCGAAGTGCTTATGCGCCTGTCTTACGTGAACCCGTACGCGGTAACCCCGGAGCAATGGGAAAACCTGCTGGCAACCTTTGTGCCCGCCATGCAGATCCGCAAAACGGAGTCGTGGGCCGAAATGCTGGATGAAGTGCTGATGGGCAACACGGCGCTATACATTAGCGGCTTGCCGGCGGCGCTTTTGATCGACGCCAAACAGTTTCCGGCCCGCCAGCCGGAATTGCCGGAAACGGAAAAGGTGGTCCGCGGCAGCAAAGACGGCTTTACCGAAACGCTGCTCGTCAACATGGGCCTGATCCGCAGGCGGCTTCGCGACCAGAAGGTCCGGTTCGAAATCATGAAAGTCGGCCAGCGCACTCAGACCGACGTGTGCATCGGGTACATCGAAGACATCACGAACCCGAAGCTGCTTGAATCGGTGCGGGACAAAATCAAAAAAGTCCAGGTGGACGGCATCCCGCTGGCGGACAAGCAATTGGAGGAAATGATGATCAAGCGGGGCTGGAGCCCGTTTCCGATGGTGCGGTACACCGAGCGGCCCGACGTGGTCGCCGCCCACTTGCTGGACGGCTCCGTGGCGGTGCTGACCGACACCTCGCCCAGCGTCATGCTGCTGCCGACGACATTTTTTGATCTCGTCCAGCACGCCGAGGAAAACCGGCAAAATCCGTTCATGGGCACATATTTGCGCTGGATCCGTTTTATCGGCATCCTCGCTTCCATGTTCATCTTGCCCCTTTGGTATCTGTTCGCCCAGCACACGTCCTACCGGCCCGACTGGCTTTGGTTTGTCGGCCCGGACGAAACGGGAGATTTGCCGCTGATTTTGCAGTTTATCATCGCCGAAATCGGGATGGACCTCTTGCGGCTGGCCTCGGTGCATACCCCATCGCCGCTGGTGACGGCCATGACGCTGTTTTCGGCCATCCTGATCGGGGAAATCGCCGTAAAGACCGGGCTGTTTGTGAACGAAGTGATTTTGTACATGGCGGTGGCGGCCGTGGGCATGTTCGCCACGCCCAGCTATGAGCTGGGGCTGGCCAACCGCATCGTCCGGCTTGCGCTGCTGATCGCGGTGTTCCTCTTCCAGGTGCCGGGCTTTGTCGTCGCAACGACGCTGCTTTTCATTTATCTCGCCATGGAGCGATCGTTCAACATCCCGTATCTGTGGCCGCTGGTGCCGTTTAACGGGCCCGCGCTGCTGTCCATATTGCTCCGCAGGCCGATGCCGGCGAACAAAAAACGTCCTTCCCACGTCCGGCCGCTGCGCATCCGCAAGCAGCCCGTATGATAGAGAGTTTTATTCGGACAGGCATTCGTCCAAAGATACAAAAGTTCTTGCAATTTATCCATTTTCCGGCCACCGCTTTTCCTGTATACTCTGAATGGATATTTGTTTATGTGCCGCTGGTGCGGCAGCCAGCCGGTTTCTAAATAAAGACAAAAGGGGAAAAGCGGATGTATTTGCATGGAACGAGCCGTATAAACGAAAAAGGTCACCTGGTCATCGGCGGCTGTGACGTGACCGAACTGGCCAAAGAATTCGGAACGCCGCTTTACATTATGGATGAAGCGCTGATTCGCCAGCGCGCCCGCGAATTTGTGGAGGCTTTCCGCAAGACGGGGCTTAAGTTTCAGGTGGCGTACGCGTCGAAGGCGTTCAGCACAACGGCGATGTGCCGCATCGCGGACGAGGAAGGCCTGAGCCTGGACGTGGTCTCCGACGGGGAGCTTTACACCGCGCTGAAAGCCGGATTTCCCGCCCAGCGGATTCATTTTCACGGCAACAACAAAACGCCGCAGGAAATCGAACTGGCGCTGGACGCGGAGATCGGCTGCTTTGTCGTCGACAATTTCACCGAAATGCACATGCTGGATGCCCTGGCCGGCGAAAAAGGCAAGCGCGTGAAAGTGCTGCTCCGTATCACGCCGGGCGTGGAGGCGCACACCCACGAATTTATTTCCACCGGGCAGCAGGATTCGAAGTTCGGCTTTGACCTGGCCAGCGGAATGGCGTTCCGCGCGGTGCAGGAAGTCATCGGTTTGCCGAATTTGCAGCTCATCGGCATCCATTCCCACATCGGTTCGCAGATATTTGAGGTCGAAGGATTCCGTCTGGCCGTCGAGAAGGTGGCGGGTTTTGCGGTGGAAGTCCGTGACAAGCTGGGCGTCACGTTCTCCGTCTTCAACATGGGCGGCGGCTTTGGCATCCGCTATGTGGAAGGCGACCGGCCGCTGCCGCTGGCGCAATATGTTCAAGCCATCGCCGATGCCATCATTTCCTCTTGCAAAGCGGCGGACTATCCGCTGCCGGAAGTGTGGATCGAGCCTGGCCGCAGCATCGTCGGCGATGCCGGCACGACGCTGTACACCATCGGGACAAGCAAGGACATTCCCGGCATCCGCAAATATATCGCCGTTGACGGCGGCATGATGGACAACCCGCGTCCGGCGCTGTACGGCTCCAAATACGAGGCGATTGTGGCCAACCGGGCCAATGAGCCGTGTACGGAAATGGTGTCGGTGGCGGGCAAAGCCTGCGAGAGCGGCGACATGCTGATCTGGGATCTCAAGGTGCCCCCGGTCCAGCCGGGCGACCTGCTCGCCGTTTTCTGCACCGGCGCCTACAACTACGCGATGTCCAGCAACTACAACCGGATTCGCCGGCCGGCCGTCGTATTCGTCAAGGACGGCAAGGCCGATCTCGTGGTGGCGCGGGAAACGCTGGAAGACATTGTCCGCAACGACCTCATTCCGGAACGTTTGCGCAAACCGGCTCTTTCGCGTTAAAATAAAAGCAAACATGACCGAAACCGAAACGGGCGCTCGGCAGCCCGTTTTTCTCTTCGCGGGCCGGAAGATCCGGTCAAGCGGGAACGCTTTGCGGCCCCGGCAGGGGGAAGGCCGCCTGCCGCAGGATGCGAATTTTCGGCGTTGTGATCAAAACGCTTGCATTTTTGGGCCGCAGATGTTAAGATGCCTAACAAATTGCATTTTTCCGATAAAAAGTATAGCCGCTTACCTTCGGGGCGGGGTGGAAGTCCCCACCGGCGGTGATCGGGCGCATCCGGGAGCGAGCGTTTCGCAAGACCCGGCCGCCCGTCAGTCCGTGAGCCGACGTCCGATTCGCGCACCGCGCCGGATGGCGGTTGACCCGGTGCAAGTCCGGGACCGACAGTGACAGTCTGGATGGGAGAAGGAAAGCGCAGCGCGGCCGCCGCGTGATTTCGTATTGGATGAAAGCGAAAGGGCATTGCGCAGTCAGCTTGCGTGGTAAGGAAAGCAAATCTCCGATTACACAGCAGCGACGAAAAATTGCCTTGCCCGGCACCTGGTTCGTTTTGCCCTCGGGCAAAATCCTGCCTGAAATTTGAACCGCCGGGCTTTCGGATACGAATGCGGACGCGGCATGCAAACGGCAAACGCGGCTGTGATTTTCGCCCCCTGGTCAGCGCCGGGGGGCGTGTTCGTTTTTCCGGATCCCGAACGCTGCCCGAATAACAGGGACATGCAAGGGGAGAAACGGTTTGGAGCTGGTGAATGACGAGTTTTACATGAAACTGGCGCTGGAGCTGGCGCAAGGCGCCGCCGGCCAGACCGGCGTAAACCCGACGGTGGGCTGCGTCGTCGTCAAGGACGGCCGGATCGTCGGCATGGGCGCCCACCTTCGCCGGGGAGAAGCCCATGCGGAAGTGCACGCCCTGAACATGGCGGGAGCCGAAGCGGAAGGCGCCACCGTGTACGTCACGCTGGAGCCGTGCAGCCATTACGGCAAAACGCCTCCCTGCTGCGACCTTCTGATCGACCGAAAAGTGAAGCGGGTTGTCGCGGCCACGGCGGATCCCAATCCAAAGGTGGCGGGGCGCGGCCTGCAAAAACTTCGCGATCACGGCATCGAGACGCGCGTCGGCGTGCTGGAATCGCGCGCCCGCGCCTTGAATGAAGTTTTTTTCAAATACATTTCGACGGGCCTGCCGTTTGTGACGCTGAAAACGGCCATGACGCTGGACGGTCAGATCGCGACCCGCACCGGTCACAGCCGGTGGATCACCGGGCCCCAGGCCCGCGAAGCGGTCCATACGCTAAGGCATCTGCACCAGGCCATTATGGTCGGCAAAGAAACCGCGCTCAAAGATAACCCGGAGCTGACGACACGCCTGTCGGTGCCCGGGCGCCAGCCCATCCGCATCATCGTCGACGCCAGGCTGGAAATTCCGGAGACGTTGCGGGTGTTGGACGATCAGGCGCCCACATGGATTCTGACGACGGACGATGCGAGCGCGGAAGATGAAGCGAGGCTTCGGCGCGCCGGGGCGGAGATCATTCGCTGCGGCGGCGGGGAGCGCGTGGATCTGAAGCGGGCCATGGAGGAACTTGGCAAAAGGGAAGTCGCCTCCGTCCTGCTCGAGGGCGGCGGCACGCTGAGCGGCGCGATGCTGAAGGCGAAGCTCGTGGACAAACTGGTGCTGTTTTACGCGCCCAAAATCATCGGCGCCACCGGCGCCGTTCCCGGCATTGCATTTGCAGGTCCCGACCGGATGAGCGAGGCGCTGCCGGTGCGGGATATCACCATCGAACGCTTCGGCGATGACTGGTGCGTGACGGGCTATCCGGATTATGCGGCGGCGGAAAGCGGGGAAGGTGGCTGATCATGTTTACGGGACTCATCGAGGAAATCGGCACGATCCGCGCCATCCGCAAGCAATCGGAAGCGATGGTGCTGACGGTGGCGGCGAAAAAGGTGATGGAAGGCATCCGGCTGGGCGACAGCATCGCGGTCAATGGCGTCTGCCTCACGGTGGTGGATTTTGACGGCGCCTCGTTTTCGGCCGACGTCATGCCCGAAACGTTCCGCCGCACCAACCTGGCGGAGCTGAAACCCGGCAGCCCCGTGAATCTGGAGCGGGCCATGCAGGCCGGCGGGCGATTCGGAGGCCATATCGTGCAAGGGCATGTGGACGGCATGGGCGTGATCCGTTCCCGCCGCCCGGAAGCCAACAGCGTCGTTTTTACCATCGCGCCAAGCAACCCGGAACTGCTCCGCCTGATGGTGCCGCAAGGGTCGGTGACGCTGGACGGCACGAGCCTTACGATTGTGCGCGTGGACAGGGAAAAGGGCGAGTTCGCGGTGTCCATCATTCCTCACACGCTGAAGGAAACGGTGCTTCAGTTCAGGCAGCCGGGCGACATCGTCAACATCGAAAACGATATTTTGGGCAAATACGTGGATCATCTGCTGGAAGCAAGGCTGCAGCCGGCGGAGCGCGCAGGCGGCCTGACCATCGAAAAATTGCGCGACAACGGCTTCCTGGTCTAAGCGAAAACGGGGGGAGAACGAACATGGAATCCGGACAATTCGACACCATCGAAGCGGCCATCGAGGATTTGAAGGCCGGCAAAATGATCATCGTCGTCGACGACGAGGACCGCGAAAACGAAGGGGACCTCGTGGCCCTGGCGGAGAAGGCGACGCCCGAGATCATCAATTTCATGATCAAGGAAGGGCGGGGGCTCGTGTGCGCGCCGATAACGCCGGAGCGGGCCGCCGAGCTGGACCTGCCGCCCATGGTCAACCATAACACGGACTATCACGGCACGGCCTTTACCGTTTCGGTGGACCACATTTCCACGACGACGGGCATCTCCGCCACGGAGCGGGCGCAAACGATCCAGGCGCTGATTGATCCTGCGGCCAAGCCCCAGGATTTCCGGCGTCCGGGCCACATTTTCCCGCTCATCGCCAAACCGGGCGGCGTCCTTCGGCGCGCGGGCCATACGGAAGCGGCCATCGATCTTGCGCGCATGTGCGGCGCGGCGCCGGCGGCCGTCATTTGCGAAATCATAAAAGAGGACGGCACGATGGCCCGCCTGCCGGACCTGATGGAGTTCAAGAAACGCCACGGGCTCAAGCTGATCACCATCGAGGAACTGATCCGCCACCGGAGGCGGACGGAGAAGCTCGTCAAACGGGAAGTCGAAGTGCGCATGCCGACGGATTTTGGCGTATTCCGCATGGTCGCGTATTCGAACCAGGTGGACGACAAGGAACACGTGGCCTTCGTCAAGGGCGAGATCAACGAAAACGAGCCCGTGCTGGTCCGCGTGCATTCGGAATGCCTGACCGGCGACGTGTTCCACTCGCACCGCTGCGATTGCGGCCCGCAGCTTGAAGCGGCGCTGCGCCAAATCGAAGCGGAAGGCAAGGGCGTGCTCCTTTACATGCGGCAGGAAGGGCGCGGCATCGGCCTGATCAACAAATTGCGCGCTTACAAGCTCCAGGAGCAGGGATATGACACCGTCGAGGCGAATATTAAGCTGGGGTTTGCGCCGGACCTCAGGGAATACGGCATCGGGGCGCAGATCCTGAAAGATCTCGGCGTGCGCAAAATCCGTCTGCTCACCAACAATCCGCGCAAGATCAAGGGGCTGGACGGGCATGGTCTGGAGATCGTGGAGCGCGTGCCGATTCAGATGCCGCCGACGGAGGACAACAAGCGTTATCTCAGGACCAAGATGGAAAAGCTGGGCCACATGCTGAAAATCACGCAGGATTTCGACGAACCCGCCGACGCCAAGGCGAGCCGCTCGAATTAAGGCCCGCAAGACCGGAACCGGCGGACATCATCCGGCAGGCGATACCTGACCGGCAGACCGCGTTTGAAAAACAGGAGAGGGATGAATCAAGTGGCAGTCGTGTACGAAGGAAAACTGGTTTCGAAAGGTTACAAATACGGCATCGTCGTGGGCAGGTTCAACGAGTTCATTTCGTACAAACTGCTCAGCGGCGCGCTGGATTGCCTGAAACGGCACGGGGCGGAGGATGAGGACATTGAGATCGCCTATGTGCCGGGCGCGTTTGAAATTCCGCTGATCGCGCAAAAAATGGCGCAAAGCGGCAAATACGACGCCGTCATCACGCTGGGTGCCGTCATCCGCGGGGCCACGCCGCATTTTGATTACGTCTCTGCGGAAGTGGCCAAGGGCGTAGCCGCCACTTCCCTGAAGACCGGCGTGCCGGTCATTTTCGGCGTGCTGACCACCGACACCATCGAGCAGGCCGTGGAGCGGGCCGGCACGAAAGCCGGCAACAAGGGCTGGGAAGCTGCGGCTTCCGCCATCGAAATGGCCAGCCTGACCCGCGCGCTGCAAGGCTGATCTGAGGCGGCCGCTCATCCGGCCGCATGATGAGGTGAGTCGCCCGCCGTGACGGTTTTGTACAAGCTGGAGAGCTTCGAAGGGCCGCTGGATCTGCTTTTGCACCTGATCGAAAAGGCGGAAATCAGCATCGAGGACATCTCCATCAGCGAAATTACCGATCAGTATCTGGCTTATCTGGATGCGATGCAGGAGATGGAGCTGGACGTCACCAGCGAATTTCTCGTGATGGCTGCGACGCTTCTGGCGATGAAGAGCCGGTATCTGCTGCCCAAACCGCCGGCGCCGGAAGAAAAGCCTGATGAAGAGGAAGAAGGAGACGTTCAAGATCCCCGCGAGGAGCTTATCCGCAAGCTGATCGAATACCGGAAATACAAACTGGCCGCCGCCTGGCTGCGGGAAATGGCGTGGGCGCGCAGCCAGGTGTTCACGCGGGAAGCCGCGGATCTGACGCCGTATCTGGCGGCCCGGCCGTTCAACCCGGTGCAGGGTCTGACGGCGGAAGACCTGGCCCGGGCTTTCCGCAAAGCGATGCGAAAATTCGCCGGACGCACGCGGGTCGCCGCCATTCCCAGGGATGAAATCTCCGTCAAGGACAGGATCGGCGACATCATCCACACGTTCAGGCACCGGTCGCAAGACGGGAAAATGCTGTTTTCGCAGCTGGTTGGCAACCTGAAAGACAGGCAGCAGGTCGTGGTGACGTTTCTGGCGGTGCTGGAGCTGATGAAAAAAGGTCTGGTCACCTGTCACCAGAACCGTCTGTTTGGCGAGATTGTGGTCATCTGGTCCGGCAAGGAGGTCGAGGATGGACTATTCGACATTGAAATCGGTCCTTGAGGGACTCTTGTTTGTGGCCGGCGAGGAAGGGCTCAGCGTCAAAGCGATGGCGGAAGTGGTGGAAATGCCGCCGGACGTGGTGGCGGACGTGCTCGAAGATTTGCGCCAGGACTTGATTCAGAGCGGCCGGGGCATCCGCATCGGCGAAACGGCGGGGGGCTTCCGGCTCACGTCGGTGCCCGAGCACGCGCCGTATCTGGAGAAACTGGCCGCCTCGCCGGTTCGGGCCCAGCTGTCGCAAGCCGCGCTGGAGACGCTTGCCATCATCGCCTACCGGCAGCCGATCACCCGCATCGAGATCGAAGAAATCCGCGGCGTCAGCGCCGACAGGGCGATCCAGACGCTCTTGGCCAAGGATCTGATCGAGGAGGTCGGCCGGGCGGACGCGCTGGGCAAGCCGATTTTGTACGGCACCACCAAGACGTTTCTGGACAGCTTCGGGCTCGCCGGCCTGGATCAGTTGCCCGATCCTTCTACGTTCGGCGAGGACGAGGATTTGAAAGAGCGGTCGAGGCTGCTGTTTGAGCGCATGGAAGGCCGGCAGCTTTCCATCGAAGACTTGCAGAGGGAAATGGAGCTCTACGAGAACGGCGCTTCCGGCACCATCCGGGAATAGGCGCGGGGCGCGAAACGGAAATCTCAGGAATGAAGCGGAATGGACAGGCCATACTATCCCCAGGGAAAGGCGGGAAACGTATGGCCTTTTGGTTTTGGCTTGCGCTGGGCGTCATCCTGCTGGCCGCGCTGGTTTTGCTGCTGTCCATGTCCAGCGTGCGCATTCGCGTTCGTTATTTTCAAAGCGGAGGCCACGGTCGGCTCACCGTGGTGGTGCGGGGCTTGTACGGTCTTATTCGCTATCGCATCGAAATTCCGGATGTGGTCCGCCGCGTCCGGACGTTTTTCTTTGAAAATAAAAATGATTCGGCGCAGCCGTCCGATGCGGCATCGCGGAGCGAGCCAAACTTGTTGCGGAAGGCGGTTGCTTTGCGGCGCAAGATGAAAAGCGCGCGGCCGCTGGCGTGGACGCTGCCGCCCATGATGCGACGGGGTTTGAAAAAGGTCGCATGCACGCGTTTCCGGCTTGATTTTCGGATCGGCACCGGCGATGCCTCTTCCACCGCCGTGTTATGCGGTTTGCTTTGGACCGTTTACGGCTGCCTGGTGGCGGGTTTGGCCGCGCTGGTCCGGATGAAAGCAAGGCCGCATGGGGAAGTGGTGCCGGAATACCGGACATTGGAATTTTCGATGGTTTGGGAAGCGGATTTCGAGTTCCGGGCCGGGCCGATGCTGGCGGCGGCCTTAAGAGCCATGCTGTTTCAGGCGCCGAAAGGGAAGATCCTGAAACAGTGGAAAAAATGGCGCTCCCTCGAAACCCGCCCCCAGTCTGCGTAAGCCGTCCGCCCAGACCGGCAAACGGGGCTAATGCCATCCGCGCCGCTGAATAGCCGCCGGGGACGGAGGACATACTCTAAACGCGCAGTCAAATGCTGTGGTGTTTGATTTCATCAAGGAGGCGTTCCCATGTCCATGCATCCCATACACGGCCTTATGCAAACCGCCATGGAAAATATCAAGGAGATGGTGGATGTCAACACCATCGTCGGCGAACCGGTGGAAACGCCCGACGGCAGCGTGATCATCCCGATCAGCCGCGTGGGCTTCGGCTTTGCGGCCGGCGGCTCCGAATTTGCCGTGGATGACGCATCCCGGATGGCGGGTCCGGGCGGGCCCAACCCCAATCCGCATAATGCGTCGGTGCAGCTGCCTTTCGGCGGCGGCAGCGGCGGCGGGGTGTCCATCACGCCGATCGCGTTTCTGGTGGTCGGAAAAGATGAGGTCAAGGTTCTTCCGCTGGACCACCAAACCCACATTCTCGAGAGGATCATCGAGTCGGCTCCGCAGTGGGTGGACAAGATCCGCGCGCTGTTCAAGGGCGGCCCCGAGCAGCGGACGCTGACGGCCGCTTCGGTCGCCAAAAAAGCGGACGAACACCGCACCATCGATCCCGACGATCTGCTTTGACCCAACAGAACGGAGATTTTCAACCCATCCAAGCCGGCCGGAAGCGGCCGGTTTTTTCGCTTGGTGAGGGAAAACGTATGCCACCTTTTTTTGGTCCGTTGGTTCACCCCTTTGTAGATTCCCACGTCTTCTACAGAACCGTCATCGACTGGTTCACCCCTTTGTAGATTCCCACGTCTTCTACAGAGCCGTCATCCGCTGGGTCCAATCCTCCGCAGACGCCTTCGTCATCTACAGAACGGCCATCCGGCAAATTATAGCGATACGCAATGGGATAAAGGAGAAAAAGAAAAAAGCGGATTTCACATTGCGCCGGTCGTTCGGAGTCTCATGCGCAAAAACAGACACAGGGGCTGGCGCGAAAGTTAACTGGCGCATGCAATGACCTCATACTTTTGGACACGCCTACATACATTGAAACAGGATGAGTTCAGTTAGCGGACAAGGGAGGAAATCACGTCTTGAACTTTTTCGGCAAACTGTCCCGCGGCCGGAAAGCGGCCATTGGAGCCGTGGCCGCCATCCTGCTGGCTGCGGCGCCGGTTTTCGCCGGCACCGCCTCCGCCGCGCCGCCGCCGGAAAACCATGCGAAGGCGGCCGCGCTGATCGACGTGACGAGCGGCAGAATCCTCTTTTCCCAAAGAGGGGACGAGCCGATGAAAATCGCCAGCCTGACGAAGATCATGACGGCCATCGTGGCCATCGAACACGGGAATCTGGACGACGTCGTCACCGTCAGCCGGCGCGCGGCAGGCATGGAAGGCTCTTCCCTGTACCTGAAGCCGGGGGAAAAAATGACGCTGCACAACCTGCTGTACGGCCTTATGCTCCGCTCCGGCAACGACGCGGCCGTGGCCATCGCCGAGCACGTGGGCGGTTCCGTCGAAGGGTTTGTCTATCTGATGAACCGCAAAGCCGAGGAGCTGGGCCTGATGAACACACACTACGCCAATCCGCACGGGCTGGACCATCCGGACCATTACATGTCCGCCAACGATCTGGCACGACTGACGGCTTATGCGCTGCATAACCCGGTGTTTCAATCCATCGTCAGAACCCGGGTCAAAACCGCTCCGAATCCGTATGAGCCGTGGGACTACAAGTGGATCAACAAAAACAAGATGCTGTACATGTACGAAGGAGCGGACGGCGTAAAAACGGGCTACACCCGGCTGGCCAACCGCACGCTGGTTTCCTCGGCCACCCGGGACGGGCAGCAGCTGGCCGCCGTCACGCTGAACGACGGCAACGACTGGGCCGATCACAGGAGGCTCCTGGATTACGGCTTCAAACATTTTCCGCTGCAGACGGTTATCCGCAAAGGGGAACTGGCCCCGGGCACACCTTATGCCGCGGCGGAGACGTTCCGCTATCCTTTCGCCGACGGGGAGCGGGAGCGGCTCGAGGCCCGGGTTGAGCTGACGCCGTCCGGAACCGTACCGTATAAACTCGGTTACCGGGGCAAACTGGTTTTTCTGCTCGACGGACAGACGATTGGCACCGTGGTGCTGAAGGAGCCGTCGGCCGTCGTATGGGAAGAAGAAGACGGGGAAGCTAAGGCCGCCTGGACCAGCCTCAAGCCGGAGACAAGACGGTCCATGGCGCAGTATGTGCGGAAATCGGTCATAGCGCTTTTGTCCGGCTGGAAATAAGGCAGCCGAAAGGTTGCAGCCGGAACGTAATTTGGACCCGCGCCGGTACCGGCCGTGCTATGCTATTGGCTTCAGATGCCGGGGATTGTGAAGCGCAAACGACATGCATAGTCTCCAGGGAGAGGAGGCGCGAAACGGCGATGGTAAACTGGATCTGGATGGGGATGATTGTCATCAGCGTGCTGTTTGGCGCGGCGAACGGCCGGCTCAGGGAGGTGACGGAAGCGGCCTTCGCCGGCGCGCAGACGGGGGTGACGGTCTGTTTCGGGCTGATCAGCATCCTCGTGTTCTGGATGGGGCTGATGAAAATCGCGGAAGAAGCCGGGCTCGTGCAGGCGCTCTCCCGGATCATGGCGCCGGCGGTCCGGCGTTTGTTTCCCGACGTGCCGCCCTCGCATCCGGCGATGGGGTACATCCTGTCCAACATGAGCGCGAACCTGCTCGGCCTCGGCAACGCGGCCACGCCCATGGGCATCAAGGCGATGCAGGAACTGCAAAAGCTGAACCCGAAACCGGACACGGCCACGCCGGCCATGTGCACGCTTCTTGCCATCAACACGGCCAGCATCACGCTGGTGCCGACGACGATGATTGCCATCCGGATGAATCTCGGTTCCGCCCATCCCTCGGACATCGTGGCGCCGACGCTGCTCGCCACGGCCATTGCCACCGGCGCCGCACTGATGGCGGACCGCTGGTACCGGAAGCGGAGCCGTCCGCCCTTCGCGCATCCTCCGGGCGCGGGTAGAGAAGGAAGCGGCCATGCGGCGAAGCTGCTGCCGGCGCCGCCGGCGACGGCCGCGCCTCCCGCGGGGAAGGATCGGCCATGATGGCGGTTATCGAGCAAATTTCCGTCTGGACCATTCCCGTGCTGATCGCCTTCATTCCGCTGTATGCGGCCTTTCGCAAAATTCCGGTGTACGAAACGTTCCTCGATGGCGCCAAGGACGGCTTTCAGACCGCCATTGACATCATTCCGCCCCTCGTGGGGATGATGACCGCCATTGCCATGTTCCGCGCTTCCGGCGCGCTCGAAGCCATCATCGGCGCCATTCGCCCGTTTATGGAAGCCATCGGCGTTCCCGGCGAGGTGCTGCCGCTGGCTTTTCTCAGGCCCATCACGGGAGCCGGCTCGCTGGCCTATGTGACTGACCTGATGAAAACGGAAGGCCCCGATTCTTTTGCCGCCAAGGTGGCGGCGACCATCCAGGGCAGCACAGATACGACCTTGTATGTCCTCATGGTGTATTTCGGCGCCGTCGGCATTCGGAACGCCCGCTACGCCCTTAAAGTGGGCCTGTTTTCCGATGTGGTCGGCTTTTTCGCCGCCGTCGGCGTTTGCTGGCTTCTGTTTGCGGGCACGTAATGAATAGCGCGCGACACCCGCTGTGGGCGTCAACTTGTGTCGGCTGCGCCGGAAGGGTATGATGGGGATGAGGTGATCGGTATATCGTGGAACGGCTGCAAAAAATATTGGCGAACGCCGGCGTGGCTTCGCGGCGGAAATGCGAGGAACTGATCAGGGAAGGCAAGGTGGCGGTGAATGACAAAATCGTCCGCGAACTTGGCGCCAAGGCGGACCCGTCGCGAGACGTGATCACCGTCAACGGCAAACCGATCAAGCCGGAGCAGAAGCTCTATCTCATGTTCAACAAACCCAAAGGGGTCATTACGGCGATGAGCGATCCCCGGGGCAGAACAACGGTCAAAGATTATCTGAAGAATGTGAAGGAACGGGTCTACCCGGTGGGCAGGCTCGATTACGATACCGAAGGGCTGCTCCTTCTGACCAACGACGGCGATCTGGCCAACAAGCTGACCCATCCGCGGCACCATGTGCCGAAGACTTATCTTGCGACAGTGGAGAAAGTGCCCCACGGGAGCGACCTGGAGAAGCTGATGCGGGGCATTAAGCTGGAGGACGGACTCACCGCCCCGGCTGAAGTGGAGTATCACGACGTGGACCCCGACGGCAAGCACGCCATCATTTCCATCACGATCTACGAGGGGCGCAACCGGCAGGTGCGGCGGATGTTCGAAGCCATCGGTCATCCGGTCATCCGGCTCAAAAGGGTGGCCTTCGGCGGCATCACCCTTGGAGGGCTGCAGCGCGGCAAATACCGCAAGCTGACGCCGGAAGAAGTGCAGATCTTGCGCGATGCGGCGGAAGGCGAGGCGAATCATGAAGAAAAGGATATGAAAGCGTAAGTCACACAATGTTCAAAACCGGAGGCGGGGCTTGTTGCCCTTGCCGCCGGTATTTTCGTTATAATGAAAAGGATGGAATACGGACAAAGGCGGTGGAGCGTTGTTTTGAAGCGCCATCGGAAAACCATCCAATATGTCGTGCTGTTTCTCGTGCTGCTCATCGGCGGGTACGCCATCGGGCAGTCGATGTTTGCGAAAACGCCGGTGCTCAAAGCCGGCGACCGGCCGCCCGAATTCCGGCTGGCAGATCTTGAAGGGAATGTGCACGATTCGTCGGAATATGCGGGAAAACCGCTGATCATCAATTTCTGGGGCACTTTCTGTCCGCCCTGCCGCGCCGAGATGCCGGCTTTGCAGAAGGTATATGACAAATGGAAAGACGAGGGCGTTCAGCTGATCGGCATTAACTTGAGCGAGGACAGGCTGAGCGTGCAAAACTTTATCCGGCAAGTGGGCACCGATTTTCCGATCTTGCTCGATAAAAATCGGCAGGTGGAAAAACAATTCGGGCTCAAGCAATATCCGACCACCTTTTTCGTTCGCCCGGACGGCACCATCGCGGACATGATCATCGGCGGCCCGCTTTCGGAAGACCAGATCGAATGGCAGGTCCGGCGGCTGATCGAATCGTGACGGCGAACGACTAAGGAGGAGACGATTTGATTTCCAACACCAAATGTGAATGCGGGCACCAGAATCCGGTCGGAACGGTGCTCTGCGAAGCATGCGGCAAACCGCTCCTGGAAGAGCTGATGCAGGATTCCGAAGCGCCGCTGGAGATGCGCTACGAAGGCGCCGCGCGCCGTTCCCAGAAAGCCAATCCGCACCTGATCGACCGGATCTGGAATTTCTTTTCCTCGGTGAAGGTGGCGGTCTGGCTCATCGTCATCACGCTGGTCGCCGCGTCGCTGGGCACCTTCCTGCCGCAGGAAAGCACGATCCTTAACTTGCACACCTATGAGGAATTCCACGAATATTACAAGTCCGAATACGGCAGGACGGGCGAAATTTTCCATGCGCTGGGGCTGACCCGGGTTTACGATTCGTGGTGGTTCATCACGCTCCTGGTGATGATCGGGACGTCGCTGGTCGTCTGCAGCCTGGACCGGGTGATCCCGCTGTATCGCGCGCTGTCCAAGCAGCAGGTTCGCAGGCACTGGCAGTTCATCACGCGGCAGCAGGTGGCCTATGTCGGAGATGCGCCGCAGGACCGGGAAGCCTGGCTGGACCGTTTTGCGAAGGAACTGAAAAAGAAACGGTACAAGGTGCGCCGGGACGGGGACGCGCTGATGGCCGAAAAGGACCGGTTCAGCCGCTGGGGCCCTTACATCAACCACGTCGGCCTGATCATTTTTTTGCTGGCGGTGCTGTCCCGCAGCATTCCGGGCTGGAACATCGACACTTACATCAGCCTGGATGACGGGGAAACGGAGCAAATCCCCGGCACCCGTTACTATGTCAAAAGCGAGAAATTTACCGTCGAATTTTATACCGACGACGAACTGCCGGAATCGATGAAAGGCAAGCTCCGGCCGAAGCTGTTTAACACGAAAGCCATCCTGTACGAATGCGTGGAAGCGTGCGGCGATCCGACACGGGAACCGGTGCTCAAAAAAGTCAAGGAGCATGACATCCGGGTCAACCATCCGCTGGAGTACAAGGGTTTGAAGCTGTACCAGTATGACTACACGCCGCAAGTGAAGTTGATTTCGGTATCGCCGAAAATCGTCAACAAGGAAACGGGCGAAGAATACGGCCCGTTCACGCTGCGCATGCGGGACCCGGACTTGACATATCAGGTGGGGCCCTATACTTTGACATTGAGAGACAAGTTTATGGAATTTGGCGGCTTTGACGCGGAAGGCAGGCCCATGAGCAAATCCCGGGAGCCGATCGCACCGGCGTTTGTGTTCATCATCAAGGGGCCGGGCCTGCCGGAGTCCGGGGAGACGTACATCTATTTTCCGAGGGATATCGACAAGGTCATCTTCCAGCAGGACGTGCTGAACAAGGCCATCGCGGACAAAGTGGAGATCCGGGTGTCCTCGATGGAGGATGTGGAATTCTCGGAATTTACGAGCACCCTCAACGTCCGGACCGACCGGGCCATGCCGTTCGTGTGGGTGGGCGCCTCCATTTTCCTGATTGGCGTCGCGATGGGAAGCTACTGGCACCACAGGCGGGTCTGGTTGCGCTTTGACGGAGACAAGATGGCCCTTGGCGCTCACACGAACAAGAACCATATTGGTCTGCGCAGGGAAGTGTCGGGCATTCTGGCGAGGTCCGGGTTGCCGGTGCCCGAGAATACGCTGGACAATAGGAGGAAATCCCATTGAGCCTATATGAACTCAGCCAAAACGCGCTCATGGCTTCGCTCTTGATCTATAGCGCATCCTTTTTCTTCTATATGATCGCGGTCGGCGGCAAAAAATGGAGCAACCGCGAACCCCAGGCCCACGCCGCCCGGTGGGGCTGGATCGGCTTTGCCGTGGCCGCTCTGGGACTGGCTGCCCACATCACGTTTTTCATCACGCGCTGGATGGCGGCGGGGCACATTCCCGTCAGCAACATGTATGAGTTCATGACGATGCTGGCGATGGCCATCATGATCGCTTTCGTCATCACTTATCTGATTTATCGAAAAGCGCTGCTGGGCGTTTTTACGCTGCCGCTGGCGGTCATCATTATCGCGTATGCATCCGTTTTTCCGTCGGAAATTCAGCCGCTCATCCCGTCGCTGAATTCCAGCTGGCTGCGGCTTCATGTGACGCTGGCGGCCCTCGGGGAAGCGTTTTTCGCCGTCAGCTTTGCGGCCGCGCTGATTTTCTTGATCCGCGTCACCGACTACAAGCGGACGGACAAATCCGCCAAGGCCGCGCGCCGCTGGCTGGAATTCGTTTTGCTCGTCATTTTGATCGTCGTCGGCTTCCTCGGGTCCGTCTTCACGTTCCGGGCTGCGGGGTATGAAGCGGTGTTTACCCAGGTGGAGACGGTGAAAACCCCTCAGGGCGAGGAGCAGACGGTGACGCGGGAAGTGCGCTATGAGCTGCCTCCGTTCGTGCAGCCCCACAGCAGCGAAGTGGTTTCGATGCAGCCGTTCCTGGGCCTTACGGAGCCGCTCTTTGAGGCGCCGTCCTGGATGAACGGCGTCAACGCCGGGCGCAAGCTGAACACGATCATCTGGTCCATTTTGACAGGCGTGATCCTGTACGGGCTCCTGAGGCTCATTTTCCGCAAGCAGCTTGGCGCCGTGATCCACCCGGTGCTGTCGGACATCGACCCGGATGATCTGGATGAGATCAGCTACCGTTCCATTGCCATCGGATTTCCGGTCTTTACGCTGGGCGCCCTGGTGTTTGCGATGATCTGGGCCCAGTACGCCTGGGGGCGGTTCTGGGGCTGGGATCCGAAGGAAACGTGGGCGCTCATCACCTGGCTCTTCTATACGGCTTATTTGCACCTGAGGCTGTCCAGAGGCTGGCATGGGACCAAATCCGCATGGCTGGCGGTGATCGGTTTTGTCGTCGTGTTGTTTACGTTAATTGGCGTCAACCTCGTGATCGCCGGCTTGCACTCTTATGCCGGTGTTTCCTGATGTCAAACTAGGGTGAAGGGGTGTAGCGACATGAACACAAACAGCCGCATTCTGGTGGTCGATGACGAGGAGCGCATCCGCAGGCTGCTGCGCATGTACCTGGAGAAGGAAGGCTATGTCATTGACGAGGCGGAAGACGGCGAAACGGCGCTCAAAAAAGCGCTTGAGCAGGACTATGACCTGATCGTGCTGGACCTGATGCTTCCCGGCATGGACGGCATCGAAGTCTGCAACCGGCTGCGCCAGCAGAAGGCGACCCCCGTGCTGATGCTCACGGCCAAAGGGGAAGAAGCCAACCGGGTGCAAGGCTTCGAAGTGGGCGCCGACGATTACGTCGTCAAGCCGTTCAGCCCGCGGGAAGTCATCTACCGCATCAAGGCGATCATCCGCCGCTCTTCGGCGACCGCTTACCTGGGCAAGGATGCGAAGGTCAGCAACACCATCGTGTTCCCGCATCTGGTCATCGAGCATGACGCGCACCGGGTTACCGCCGACGGGCAAGAGGTGAACCTTACGCCCAAGGAATACGAGCTTTTGCACTACCTGGCCAGCTCTCCCGACAAAGTGTTCACGCGGGAGCAGCTTTTGAAAGACGTGTGGAACTACGATTTCTTCGGCGACCTCCGGACCGTGGACACCCATGTCAAACGCTTGCGCGAGAAGCTGAACCGGGCTTCCGCCGAAGCCGCAGCCATGATCACGACGGTCTGGGGCGTAGGTTACAAGCTGGAGGTCACCAAGTAACCCATGCCCATCTGGAGAACGGTTGTCGGGAAGCTGTGGCTGACGATCATTGGGCTGGTCGGCGTCGTCATCACGACGGTGGGGATGTTTTTGCTCCACTATATCGATCTTGAGTTCGCCGACCCGAACAAGATCAAAAACCTGTTTATCTATACGGGCGTCGTGGGCTTTTTGCTGACGACGTTTTTCGCTTTCTTCCTTCTTACGAGAATCACGCAGCCTCTGCGCGAAATGAAGGAAGCGGCAGACCGGGTGGCGCAAGGCGACTATTCGGTCCGTGTCATGATCCGCTCCACCGACGAGATCGGCGAGCTGGCCAACACGTTCAACCAGATGGCCGCGGAAATCAGCTTGCTGATCCGGGATCTGCAGCATGAACGGGACCACCAGCGCAACGTGCTGCGCAGCATGTCCGACGCGGTGATTTCCTTCAATGCGGAAGGGGAAGTGTTTCTTACGAATCCCAAGGGGCAGGAGCTTCTCGAAAGCTGGAGCCAGCTGACGTGGGACGAAGAAGCGGAGGGCGGCCGCATCGGCCAGGTGCCGGTTCCGCTGGTGGAGCTGTTCCGAAAAGTGATCGAAGACGGCGATGAACTGACGGGCAAGGTCCATGTGCAAAACGGCGTCTGGTCGGTGGTGCTGACGCCGCTGGCCGGCGACAAGGCGGTGCGCGGCGCGGTGGCGGTTTTGCGGGACGTGACGGAAGAGTTCCGCGTGGACAAAATGCGCAAAGACTTTGTCGCCAACGTCTCCCACGAAATCCGCACGCCCCTGGCGATGGTGCAGGGCTACAGCGAGGCGCTGCTCGATGACATTGCGGCTTCGCCGGAAGAGCGCCGCGAACTGGTGCAGGTCATCCACGACGAATCGCTGCGGATGGGGCGGCTTGTGAACGATCTTCTGGATTTGGCCCGCATGGAAGCGGGGCGGCTGGAACTGCAATTGCAGCAGGTGGATTTGAACGCCCTCCTCGGGCGTGTTTACCGCAAATTTGCCGTGCTGGCCAAAGAGCGGGGAGTTACGCTCATCCGGCCGCAAGAAAACCCGGCGCTGGTGCTGCAGGCGGCCGATTCGGATCGCCTGGAGCAGGTGCTGACCAATCTGCTCGACAACGCGCTGCGCCATACGTCATCGGGCAAAAGCATCCGGCTTATGGCCGAGCGGATCTCGCAGCCTGCGGGAGACGTGATTGAAATCAAGGTGGCCGATGAAGGCAGCGGGATCCCGCCGGAAGATCTGCCGTACGTGTTCGAGCGTTTCTACAAGGCGGACAAAGCCCGCAAGCGGGAGTGCGGCGCCTCCGGCGGCACGGGCGGCACCGGGCTGGGGCTGGCCATCGTCAAAAACCTGATCGAAGCGCACCACGGCACGATCCAGGTCGCCAGCGAGCTGGGCAAGGGCACCACCTTCACGATCCGGCTGCCTGTGGATGGCAAGAAACCCGCGGCCCGAGGCGCGCGGGGCGCAAAACGGTATGAGTGAAAAAGTCACGCCATGGACGAAATCATCGATTCCATATTTACGGGGCTTTTGAGATTTCGGCATGTCCGTCGCGCATCGAGATCAGCGTTTTATGAAAATGTTTTGTCGTCACGGGTTCACGATGTCTGGGCTGACCCGAACGGCAGAAAATCCATAAATTTGCGCGCGACGGCCGACAAATAGCCCCCTTTCAGCCAGATCAGGGCCGGAGGCCGGGCCATCAAGGAGGGTTCCCGGATTTCCTTGGTGACGAGCCCCGCGCCGGGCATCAGTTTCAGCGCGGAGCGGGGCACGGCGGTAATGCCGATGTCATGCAGCGTCCACGACAGAAGCATCGAAATGTCGTTGCTTTCGCAAATGATGTTTGGCTTGAAACCGTGCTGCAGGCAGGCCAGCGTGATCATATCCGAGATGAACGTGTCCTGATTGTTTGTGATCGGGCTTTTTTGCCGCCGGAGCAGCATCAGGGGCTGATCTTTCAGTTCCGTCACTTCAATTTGCGCACGGCCTTTGGCAAAATCGCGCTTCTTGCTCATGACGATCACGATCGGTTCTTCCGGCAGGATCAGCGTCTCGAACAATTGGGTATCGACAGGCAGCCGGACGATGCCCAGTTCCACGACGCGTTTCTCCACCAATTCCATTACATGGTTCGGATCGCCCTCCCAGATTTGAAATTGCACATCGGGATAGCAATTCCGGAATTCACGGATGCCGGGCGGCAAAAGTTCCGCGCCAAGCGAGGCGGTGGCGCCGATGGACAGCGTCCCTTTGATGCCGCTGGCGCGCGCCTTGAGTTCATCCATGGAACCGTCGATGAAAGCCAGAATTTCTTTGGCCCTCTCGTAAAACCATTTCCCGTCCTCCGTAATCACCAGCCGACGAGCCCTCCGTTCAAACAGCTTGACGCCCAGTTCTTCTTCCAGCATGCTAAGCTGCTTGCTCAGAGGCGGCTGCGCGATGTTCAGCCGCTGCGCCGCCTGCAAAATTTTGCCTTCTTCCGCGATGGCGACAAAATATCTGAGGTGCCGGATATCCACGCGCGTTCATCTCCTTCCGTCACATTGGTTTTCCCGACAGGCAAAGGCTCGTGATTTATATCCAATCCATATAAAGTTCAGATTTTATATGTATTATGAATTATAAAAAGATTGAAGTAAACTGGTGGTGAAAACGTTTTACTATAAAAAATTTTGGCTTAAGGAGAGGGTGTGAACGGAATGAGCCATGATTTGCCGGGAAAGCCGAAATATGTGACGCCGCCGCTGCTCGGAAAGGTTTCGCCGCGCTGTCCGCCGATGGTGGAGATCAAGAGCGCGGATGAGCTCTTGCCTTTTCTGGATGAAGTGGCCAAACGTCCGTACAATCACGGTTTGAACGCCGGGTGGGATCTGAAACCGGGCGAGCGCGTTTTGCTTCGAGTGGACAACTGGCACGATCCGATGGTAATTGAAGCGTGCGAAAAGATTTTGCAAAAATATAACACTGTCTACGAAGTGTTGCATGCCGACAAGGGTCCGATCCCCAGGTGGAAAGGCCACGATGAAGTGGAGTACTATCTGTACCGCACGAAAGAGCTGGCCGAGTGGATGGAAACCTGGGAGCAAATGGAGAAGGAACGCAAGTACGACAAGATTTTGTGGGGATACGGCGGTCCCGTGCTGCGGGCCGATCACATCAAAATCCAGCGAATGCCCTTCATCACGCCGGAGATGACCGCTTCACCCGCGCACACAATGCCTTATGAGATCATTGACGCCATTGACAAATGGACGTGGGACCGCATCCGCAACGCCCGCCGCATCCGCATCACCGACCCGGAAGGCACCGACATCACCTACACGAACCACGACGAGTATTACGATTCGAAACGGGAATTCTATCATCCCGACCTGGTGGAGCGCTTCTGGAAGAACAACCCCGAATTCGGCAAAACATATTTGCCCGGCCACATCACCGGACGCCCGTGGATGTACATCCCGAAGGAAGACGCCTATGGCGTCATAGCCGGCACGACGAATCACATCGGACCCGTGCCGTGGACCCAGCTGAAGGTGGTGGACGGCAAAATCACCGAGATCAACGAAGGAGGGGAGTTCGGCGAGAAGCTCCGCAAGCTCAAGGAGCAGACCGACCATCTCCAATACCCCGGTTTTCCGGACAAAGGGCTGTTCCGCTGGTGGGAAGCGTCCATCGGGACGAACCCGCACATTCACCGCCCGAGGCGGAATTTCCTGAACGGGTGGGTGAACTGCCTGTACGAGCGCGTGCGTTCCGGCGTCATCCACATGGGCTTCGGAACGATCATCTCCAGCAGCACGGAAGTGGAGGCGGCCAAGCTGGGCCTGCCGGTGGGCCACTGGCATATCCATCTGTTTTTCCCGACCGTTACCTGCGAGATGATCGGCGGCGGCACGGAAACGCTCATCCGCGACGGCCGCCTGCTGGCGCTGGACGATCCGGATATCCAGAAGATCGCCGCGAAATACGAGTACGGCGAGCTGTGGCTGCAGGAATCGTGGATACCGGCCGTGCCCGGCATCAACATGATCGGGGATTACTGGAAACATTACGCCGAAGATCCCGAAAAATGGGTGATGGCGGAGCTGAACATTTGCGAAAACTATCATCCGATGTTTATGAGCATGGTGGGCGCAGACCCGAAACATTGCAACAACCCGCTCTGGAAAGTGCCCGGGCGGGATGATGGCGACGTGCTGTGCCAGCATGATCATCACGGTCACCATCATCACCACCATCATCCTCACAGCCATAACTGACCGGTTCGGACCGGCGCAAGGCCTGCCGCGGCTTGCGGCAGGTTTTTTTGTACCCGTATCCCCGGCGGAGCCGTTTTCTCTTTTCTCTCAATCTATAACTTTATGGAATAATTTTATAATGTATTTTATATTTTAATTCCCTGCAGATTGCCCATATAATGAGGTTACATCTGAAAGATGCGCTGGATGTTGAAAGCGTTTTAAGAACGAAAAAGAATAGATTGACGGCATAGGGGGGTGGCCGTGTTCCGTTAACTGCCGGGTTTCGGAGAAATTGAAAGGGCTTACATTTTAAAGGCGTTTTCACGCAATCACGCGTTTACGCGTCAAAGGAGTGAAATCATTTGAAAATTCGGAAACTTCACATTATTTTGATAGGATTGCTGATTGCAACCATGCTGGCGTCCTGTTCGAGTACAGGTTCAAGCCCTTCCGCTCCCTCATCCGGAACGGGAGGCGGCCAAAGCAGCCCGACACCCGGCACGACCAAGAATTACCCGCAAGGGGTGACGGACACCGAGATCGTGATCGGAATGACCGGCCCGCAATCCGGTCCGCAGGCAGTGGGCGATTCTTCCCGGAAAGCCGCCGAATCTTACCTGAAATACGTCAATGAAAACGGAGGCGTGAACGGGCGAAAAATCAGGCTTGTTGCATATGACAACATGTTTGAGCCGACGAGAAACGTGCAAATGATGAAGAAACTGGTGGAGGAAGACAAAGTGTACGCGATCGTTGGCGCGCTCGGCACCGTAGCCAATCTGGCGACCGTCGACTATATCAAGCAGAAAGGCATTCCCCAGATCATGATCGGGTCCGGTTCCGGCAAGCTGGTGGATCCTCCGGTGCGGAACATCTTGGGCCTCGGCATTCTGAACTACGGCATCGAAGGCAAAATTTTGCTGGAATACGCGGTCAACAACATCGGCGCGAAAAAGCTGGCCATTGCCTATCAGGCGGATGATGTGGGGAAAGAGCCCTTTGAGGCGATTAAAGCGTCCATCGGGCAATATGCCGGCGTGGAGATCGTGACGGAAGTTTCGTTCCAGGGGACGGATACCGAGCTGAGCGCCCAGGCACAAAGAATTCAGCAGGCCAAACCCGACGCGATCCTGTCCTTCGGATTGCCGGCTCCGACAGCCAACCTGAAGAAAGAACTGTACAACATCGGCATGAAGGACGTGCCGTTTCTGATGAGCAACGGCGGCGCCCAGATTTTCCAACTGGCCGCACCGGAAATTTGGGAAGGTGCCATCTCGACCTCGCCGTTCCCGATGCCGGGCGAATCCGATGACGAGAGCCTGCAGCTCTACATGGAACGGTTCCCCAAAGACTATCCGAACGAACCGGTCGGTTTGTACAGCCAGTCCGGCTGGGCGATGATGGAAGTGTTCATTGAAGGCTTGCGGCGCGCCGGGGACGATTTGTCTTGGGAGAACTTGCTGAACACGTTCTACACTTTCGACAAATGGGACGGTTCGATGTTTGCGGGCATCTCGTTTAACGAAAACAACCATTACGGCACCACCTCGGCGTATCTGGTCCAGGCCCGCGGCGGCAAATTCGTCCAGATCGGCGACATTATCACGGCGGATCCGTCGGCCAAGTAATATCCGAATTCGGCGGTTCGGCCACCGAATCTTCCGCACGGGAAGAAAGACTTGAAACTAAGATCCGGGACAGGTTTTTGCGGCGGTACGGCATCCTGTCCCGGATACACGATTTTTGCGAGCAGAGGCGGGGAACAGTCTTATGATGCAGGTGATTGTCAGCGGTCTGATCGTGGGTTGCGTATACGGACTGGCAGCGCTGGGACTCGTGCTGATTTACAAGACGACGGACGTCATCAACTTTGCGCACGGCGAAATCGGCATGGTGTCCACCTATGTCAGTTTCTTTTTACTTTCTGCAGCGGGCCTGCATTACGGCCTTTCGTTTTTTCTGGCCCTGATTTTCAGCGCGCTGCTCGGAATGCTGATATATCTGGTGGTGATGAAGCGGGTGCAGCAGGCGCCGCATTTGCATCAGATGGTCGTCACGCTGGCGCTGTTTCTCATTCTGAACGGCGCGGCCGGATTCATCTGGGGCCATCATCCCACGGATTATCCGGAAGCGATCAAAGGGGCGCCGCTGAAAATCGGGGGCGTCTATGTGACGCCGCATGAGATCTTTGTCGCCTGCCTGACGCTGATTCTGATGGGCGCGTTTTTCGTGCTTTTCCGCTACACCCGCATCGGACTGGCGATGCAGGCGGCTTCGCAGGATGGGACGGCAGCCCGGCTGATGGGCATCAAAGTGACGCAGGTGAACATGATGAGCTGGATGATCGGCGCCGTGCTGGGCGCCGTGGCGGGCGTATTGACCGCGCCGCTGGTGCTGCTCAGCCTGAACATGATGATGACAATCCTGATCATGGCCTTTGCGGCAGCCGTGCTGGGCGGATTCGTGAGTTTGGTGGGGGCGGTGGTCGGCGGGCTGATCATCGGGGTGTTTGAAAACCTGATCAGTTTCTACATCGCGCCCGAACTGAAGCTGGTCTACACCTTCGCACTGATCGTCCTGATGTTGTATATCCGGCCGCAGGGCATTCTGGGCGGCGGCAAGAAAGCGGTGAAAAAGGTGTGAGGACAAAAACGATGAAACTGGACGGGAAGAAACTGGGCACGCTGCTGATCATTGCCGTATGCGCCGCGTATCCGTACCTGACGGGCCAATCCGGCTATTATATGACCCTGTTCGTGACCACCTGCGTGTTTGCCATGGCGGCGATGGCCCTGAACCTTCTGACCGGGTACGGCGGGCAGATTTCGGTAGGTCATGCGGGCTTTCTGATGGCGGGCGGATATACCGTTGGCCTGCTCGGAAAAGCGGGCTTTCCGCTGTGGATCGCGCTGCCTGCCGCAGGCGTCGTTGCCGCCTTGTTCAGCCTGATCATCGGCCTTGCGGCGGTGCGGCTCACCGGGCATTTCCTGGCGGTCACCACATTGGGGTTCGGTTTGTCGGTGCCGCTGATCGCGCTGAAATGGGAATCCCTGACAAACGGCTATTCCGGCATTGCCGTGCTCCGGCCGGACATGCTGTCCAGCGACCTGAACATGTTCTATTTTGTCCTGCTGGTGACGATCCTGACCGCATGGATTCTGTCCAACATCGTCAAAAGCGGAATGGGAAGGGCTTTCGTCGCGATCCGGGAAAGCGAAGTGGCGGCCCAGGCTTCGGGGATTCCCGTCGCCTTCTACAAAACGGTCATGTTTGCCATCAGCGCGTTTTTCACCGGCATCGCCGGCGGCATCAATGCCCTGTGGATCGGGTTTATCAGCCCCAGCGATTATTCCATCGTCCACTCGCTGTTTTTGCTGGCCATTATCGTTGTAGGAGGATTGGCCTCCATACCGGGGGCCATCATCGGCGCGGTTATCTACTCCGTCATTCCGCATTTCACGGATTCTTTCATCGGCATTACCAACATGGTGATCGGCGTGGCGGTCATCCTGATCATTTTCTATCGTTCGGAAGGTCTGGTTTCCATTTTCCGGGGCGTCCGGTTAGGCGGCGCGAAGACCGCGCGTTTGGAAGCGGAAGGCACACCACCGAAGCTTGGGGGAGTCGGGAAGCATGATCAAGTTTGAGCATGTCACGGTTCAATTCGCCGGATTGACTGCGGTGCAGGATCTGAGCTTTGAGGTGCCGGAGGGCGCCATTTATTCTCTGATCGGGCCCAACGGCGCCGGGAAAACGACGGTATTCAACTGCATCAGCCGTTTTTATACGCCTGTCCGGGGCCGAATCTTGTTTGGCGGCGAAGACTTGCTGACATGGAAACCGCACCAGGTGATCCGCAAAGGCATCGCCAGGAGCTTTCAGAATGTGGAGCTGTTTTCGAAAATGTCCGTGCTGGACAATTTGCGGATCGGTCTGCACTCCACGTACAAGCGCAACATTTTTTCGATCGCGCTGAATCTGCCTTCCGTCCGCCGCACGGAAGCGGAACTGGTCCGCCGTGTCCACGAAGTGATGGAACTGGTGGGCATCCGGCAACTGGCGCATGAGTTTCCCGCCAATCTGCCGTTCGGCTATCAGAAAATGGTCGATATCGCCCGCGCGCTGATCGCAAGGCCAAAGCTTTTGCTTTTGGATGAGCCGGTGGCCGGCATGAACCAGACGGAGACGAACCAGATCGGCGAGCTGATCCGCCGCATCAAGCGGGAAATGAACATCACCGTGCTGCTCATTGAGCACAACATGTCGATGGTGATGAATATATCCGATTTTATCACCGTGATGAATTTTGGGCAGAAAATCGCGGAAGGCAGGCCGGAAGAAATCCAGCAGCATCCGGAAGTGATCAGGGCGTACCTGGGGGAGGTGTCTTCCGATGCTCAGGTTGTCTGACCTGCATGTATATTACGGTCACGTGCAAGCGCTCAAGGGCGTTTCGCTCCACGTGCCGAAAGGCGCCATCATCTCGCTCCTCGGCGCCAACGGCGCAGGCAAATCCACCGTGCTGAAAACCGTCTCCCGTCTCGCGCATCCGAAGCGCGGAGAGATTCTGCTGGAAGGCGTCAATATCCTGCGGAAAAGTTCCAGTGACATGGTGCGGGCCGGTGTCGTGCATTGCCCGGAAAACCGCAGGGTATTTCCGCTGCTGACGGTGGAGGAAAATCTGAAAATCGGCGCTTACGTCCGGCGGGATTATGCCGAAATCCGGCGGGATTTGGAACGCGTATACGGCTATTTCCCGCGTCTGAAAGAGCGGGCCAGGCAGAAAGCCGGCACGCTGTCGGGCGGCGAGCAGCAAATGCTGGCCATCGGCCGCTCGCTGATGGGCAAGCCCAAATTGCTCCTTCTGGATGAACCTTCGTTGGGGATCGCCCCGATCATTGTCCGGGAACTGTTTGAGATCATCCGGTCCATCCACCGGGAGGGCACGTCCATTCTGCTGGTGGAGCAGAACGCCCATATGGCGCTGGAAATTTCCAATTACGCCTACGTGCTGGAAAACGGGCGCGTCGCGATGGAAGGCCCGGCCAGCGAGCTTAAGAATAACGATGATGTCCGCAAGCTGTATCTCGGGGCTTGAAGGACCCGAAAGAGAGGAAGGTCATGATGGAACATTCCGTTAGCGTTGTTCCCATCGGCTGCAAATTCGGCGCCATAACGGCCTATGTCTACTATATTGACGCGCCGGAACCCGCGCTGGTGGATACGGGGGTTTCTTCCTCGCCGGAAGAGATCGAAGCGGCGCTGGCCTTCCGCGGTGTGCGCATGACGGATCTTCGCTGGATTCTGCTGACGCATGCGCATTTGGACCATCACGGCGGCGCGTGGGGCGTGTGGGAAAAAACGGAACGCCGCGCGAAGGTGGTGGTCTCCCGGACGGACGCGCCGGTTCTGCGCGACCGCCGGCGTTACATTGATTACTATTACGGGCTGCAGGGCAAGTATTTCAGGCCGAAGGATCACGCGGAGCACATCCGCGGCATCATACGGAACATCGGAGGAGATGTGGAGCCGGCGCTGGTGGTATCCGACGGAGACCGCATTTCCCTGGGCGAAGGAGTGTCCGTCTCCGTCTTGGAGACGCCCGGACATTCCGACGGTTCCGTCTCTTATGTGCTGGACGGCCATAATTGGGTGTTTACCGGTGATGCCGTTCAGTTGCACGGCGCCACCAACGGCATTCCCATCATCGAAGACACGGTGCTGCACCGGAGGAGCCTGCGGCGTCTGCTGGAGTCGGTAAAGCCGGATCGGCTGTATCTGGGCCATTCGTATCTTAACGCAAAAGGCGAGCCGGTTCTTCCGACGCTGGAAGGGGAAGCGGCTTTGAAGGCGCTGCGGGACAGCCTGGAAGCGGACGCATGGTTGCAGGATGCGGTGAAACGCCATCTGTCAGGGGGGCAACAGTCCGTCTTTGACGAAAAATACCGGGAATACCTTGCCATAGCGCAAGAGATCGGCTATACCCGGGACCCGACGGTCTACCCTTGCGCGTTTCTCGTGACGATGGATGCATACAAAAAAGAACAGCTGTCCGTTTGATCAATCGCATCCGGAGCCGAAAGGAGGAACGGCATGGATCTTCTGCAGCTGAAGTATTTTGAATCCGTGGCCCGCACGCAGCACATGACGAAATCCGCAAGCGAGCTTCATATCGCCCAACCCTCGTTAAGCAAGGCGATCATCCGCCTGGAGAAAGAAATCGGCGTGCCGCTGTTTAACCGGGAAGGCCGGAATATTCTGCTGAACGAGTACGGTCAAGTTTTTCTCCGCAGGGTGCAGCGGGCTTTCCGGGAGCTCGAGGCCGGCAAGAAGGAGGTGCGGGATCTGCTGGCGGCCAGCAACGAACGCATCATCATCGCCACCGACGTCATTTTGCTGCTTCCGGATTTGCTGAAACAATATTCGCGCCAGTATCCCAACGTCAACGTCATCCAGACCGTGTACCCCACCGAGCAAATGAGGAAACTGCTGGATAACGGCGGCATCGATTTCTGCATCTCTTCCCCGATGATTGACGGACCCGAACTGGAGTGTGTGGAACTTGTGGAAGAGGAACTGTACATCATTGTGCCGCCCACCCACCGGTTGGCGGACCGGGAATGGGTGGATCTTCATGAACTGGCGGGCGAGCCGTTTGTCAGCATGAACAAGGGCCACGGCTTCCGGGACATGACGGATCAGTTCTGCTATGAGTCCGGATTCTCCCCGAACGTGATTTTCGAAGGCGGAGGTTCCCTTGGCATCGTCGGCATTGTCGAGGCCGGGCTCGGCATTTCCTTCATCCCGCAGTACGTGTGGCATCGGCTGCAAAATCCAGCGGTGAAGCGGGTCAAGATCAGGGAACCGGTGTGCCGCCGGAAAATCGGGCTTTCCAGGCGCAAGGACCGTCCGATGACGCCTGCGATGAAACATTTTGAGCAGACCGTCATCGATTTCTTTTCCGGCCTTTTCAATTAATATATCTGAAAGATATAAAGTTGAGACTATACTTGTATTTTCTTTTATAAGCCTTTTCCGTTAAACTGGTCTTGAAAGCGCTTATAAGACCGAACGGGAAAGGCGGCGTGAACACGATGCAGATTATCTTTCAATCGCTGGCGGGAATAGGGACGCTTGCTTTGACGGGCTTCGTGTACCGGATCGTTTATCTCTCCAGGCAGGTCATCACCTGCAATGCGGCCATGATGGCGGCCATGATCGGCGGGTCCATGACGGGACTGATTGCGGGTACGCTGCTGGCGCCGCTTGCGGGTTTCTCCATGAGCAGCCTGCTGGCCTTGACGGCGGGCATTGGAGCGGGGGCGCTTATCGGGCTGCCGTTCGGCGTCATGGCGATTCTGGACGGCATGCTCGCCGGGGTCATGGGCGGCCTTATGGGCGCCATGATGGGCGATATGCTGGAAAGACCCTATGTGACGACGCTGGCCTTGACATTTGTCGCTCTTTACGGAGTTTGCGCGGTGCTTTTGGGAAAAGCCGCCAGGCAGGAAAACGGGCGGGAAAACGCGCCGCTTCCGGAAGCCGGTCACGTGCGCAAAAGGGCGTTTATGACCGCATATGTCACGGTGATTGTGTTTGCGGTTATGCTCGCTTTCTCGTTCTATGAGGGGACGAAAACGCAACCCGCTGCGGAAACGCCTGACGGTTTGCATCATTTGCATCACGAATGATCGGGAGGGGTTGGACATGCCGCACCGGCTGCCTGAGCTTCCTTACGCGTATGACGCGCTGGAACCGCATTTCGATGCCGCCACGATGGAAATTCATCATCTTCGTCATCACGCCGCCTACGTGACCAACCTGAACAAGGCGCTGGAAGAAGCTCCCGAGTTTGCGGACAAACCCGTCGAATTCCTGCTTTCCAATCTGGAAGCGCTGCCGGAGCGCATCCGCACGGCCGTCCGCCAAAACGGAGGCGGTCACGCCAACCATTCCCTGTTTTGGTCTGTGCTGACTCCGGACGGCGGCGGCAAGCCGACGGGCGCGCTGGCGCGGGCAATGGAAAATGAGCTGGGCGGCTTTGACGCCTTTCGGGAGGCGTTCGCCGCCGCCGCGCTGGGTTGTTTCGGTTCCGGCTGGGCATGGCTTGCGGTCGGCAAGAACGGCAAGCTGAAAATTTACAGCACGCCGAACCAGGACAGCCCGCTGATGTTTGGCGACCACCCGATTCTGGGCCTCGATGTTTGGGAGCACGCTTACTATTTGAAGTACCAAAATCGTCGCGCGGATTACATTGCGGTGTTCTGGAACCTGGTGAACTGGAGCAAAGTCAGCCAGTTGTACGTTGCATACCTGTTCCGCGGGCTGATGTAAAGCTCTCGCAAGTATCAAGCACTTGGGAGGACGTGAACATGAGTAAACGCAAACATATACTGGCCAACGCTTTTCATTACGCCGCGCCCAGTCAATATTGGGCGGGCATGTGGAGCCATCCCCGGTCGGAAGAAATTCATTACTCGGACCTTCGCTACTGGACGGAATTGGCCAAAACCGCGGAACGAGGGCTGCTCGACGGCATTTTCATTGCGGATTCCATCGGCATCAAGGAAGTGTACGGCGGCTCGCCGGCAGCCGTGCTGAAGTCGGGAGCGATGTCGCCCAACAATGACCCGTTCATGGCGGTGTCGGCCATGGCGCTCGTGACGGAACATCTGGGATTCGGCATCACCGCCAATACCATTTTTGAGCCTCCCTATCTGCTTGCGCGCCGGTTTTCCACCCTGGATCATTACACGAAAGGGCGCATTGCCTGGAATATTGTGACCGGCGCGCTGGATACGGCGCCCCAGGCGATGGGGGCGGACCGTCTGCTGCCGCATGACGAACGGTATGACGCCGCCGATGAATATATGGAACTGATGTACAAGCTGTGGGAAGGCAGCTGGGAAGATGGGGCGGTGCTTAAGGACAAGAAACGCAAAATCTACGCCGACCCGGCCAAGGTGCACAAAATCGTGCATCAGGGAAAATATTTCAAATGCACGGGAGTCCATTCTTCCGAACCTTCACCGCAGCGCACGCCGCTCCTGTTTTCGGCCGGCGCATCCGGGCGCGGCATCGCGTTTGCCGCCAAACATGCCGAATGCGTTTTCATCTCGACCAACGACCGGAAGCGGATCCGGGACAAGGTGATTCAATTCCGGGAAGGCATGAAAAAGAATGGACGGGATCCGCACGATCTCGCCATCTTCCTTGCCGTCACCATCATCACGTCGCCCACGGAAGCGGAAGCGCGGGATCTGTATCTGGAATATGCGCAATACAACAATCCGATCGGGAACCTGGGAATCATGGCCGGGCTGACCGGCATCGATTTTTCCAAGTATGATTTGGACGAACCGATCACGAACATCCGGAGCAACGCCATTCAGTCCGTGGCGGACGCGCTGGCCGAAAGCGGGCGGCCCGTGACGGTGCGGGATTTGGCGAAACTCGGCAGAAACCCCGGAGGGGTGGAGTTTATTGTCGGTTCCGTGCAGCAGGTATGCGACGAATTGATGCGGCTGGTGGAGGAGACGGGCATCGACGGCCTGAACCTGGTGCGGACCGTGGAGCCCGAAGGGCTGCGGTCTTTTGTGGATCTGGTGGTGCCGGAACTGCAAAACCGCGATGCGTACAAAACGGCTTACGCGGAAGGCACGCTGCGGGAAAAGCTGTTTCCGCATACGAAAGGCAGGCTTCCGGACCAACATCCGGCAGCCCGCTATCGCGGAATGCATGAATGATTGAGGGGCGGACATCGGCCGGACGATGGCGGATGTCCTTTTTTAAGCCTTCTTTGATTCCCTTCGGGTCCGGGTTTTTTATGAGCCGAAAGGAATCATTTCATAATTTGATATGTATTGGACTTCGCCGTGCAAGACCCTTTAACATTTTAGACAAATCCGCCCATACTTCGGCGCCTGGACTTCGAGGGAGTGATGTTATTGCGCTACGTGATATCCGTGGATTCCGGCGGAACGTTTCTGGATGTCGTGATTGTGGACGCAGACGGCAGGGTGGGCGCCGGGAAAGCGCTGCACACCCCGGAGCAGCCGGAGATCGGCATTTTGCAGGCGATTTCCGTCGCGGCGGGGAGCCTGGGTGCCGATCCGGAGGAAGTGCTGGAAAACTGCCGATTGTTCTACAACGGAACGACTTGCACGACGAATGCGATCATCGAAGGCACGGGTGCCGTCACGGGACTTTTGTGCACGAAAGGTTTCGAAGACACGATTTTCATCGGCCGAATCAAGGGAAGAACCGTTGGACTTGAAGAAATCGAGCTGACCCGCTACACCCGGATGGACCGGCCTCCGGCGCTGATTCCTTTTCGCTTGATCAAAGGCGTGACGGAGCGGATCGATTATGCGGGCAATATCGTATGCCCCCTGGATCCGGACGAAATCCGGCGCATGACGGAAGAGCTTCTGGAAGACGGCGTTCAGTCGGTGGCGGTCTGTTACCTGCATGCGTATGTGAATCCCGAACACGAAGAGATGACCAAGCGGTTCATCCGGGAACACTATCCGGAACTGCATGTGGTAACCTCCAGCGAAGTGGCGCCCGTTCTGGGCGAATATGAGCGCATGAATTCGACGGTCATCAACGCCAAGCTGAACCCCGTGCTGGGCCGGTATCTGGATCAGCTGGAAAGCGCGCTGCACGCCAAGGGATATCGGCGGGAGACGATGGTGATGAAATCCGTTGGCGGCGTGTCCCCGTCGGGGGAAATCCGGAACCAGTCCATCACCACGCTGCTGTCCGGGCCGGCCGGCGGGATCATCGGCGCCCGGCAGGTCGGCGAAATGATCGGGGAGCCGAACATCATCACGACGGATATGGGCGGGACCAGTTTCGACGTCGGGGTTATATACGCCGGTCAGCCGCAATACGCCAGTCAGCTGGTCATTCACCGGCAAATCGTGCTGGCGCCTTCCGTGGAAATCGCCACCATCGGCGCCGGCGGCGGCAGCATCGTCTGGCTGGACGACAATCTCAACATCCGCATCGGCCCTCGCAGCGCCGGCGCCTATCCGGGGCCGGCCTGCTACGGACTGGGCGGAACGGAACCGACGATTACGGACGCCGATTTGCTCCTTGGCTTCATTGATCCGTCTTCCCTCGTGTTAAGCCGGTCTTCCGCGAATCCGGAAGCCGCCGAACGAGTCATCCGGGAAAAAATCAGCGAACCGTTGGGCATATCCCCGATGGAAGCGGCCCATGCGATTTCGCGGATCGTGAACAACCACATGGCGGATCTGATTCGCAAATCCACCATCGAGAAAGGGTTTGACCCCAGGGAATTCGCGCTTTTGGCCTATGGCGGCAACGGGCCCATGCATTGCACCGCTTACGGGGCGGAGGTCGGCGTGAAGAAAATCATCATCCCGCAGTACGCTTCCGTCTTTTCCGCTTACGGCATCAGCTGTTCGGACGTGAAATATTCTTATACGAACGCCGTGCTGCTGACATTCCGGCAAGATGCCGGCGCCGACGAATCTGTCAAGCTGGAGGCTTTGAACCGTCGGGTGCTGCAGCTTCAGGAGAAAGCGCTGGCCCAAGGCGGCCTGCCGGGCGGCGAGATGGAACGGCAGACGTATTACGAGCTCGATATGCGGTTTAAGGGCCAAATGTCGGAAGTGACGATCCGGGCGGAAGAAACTTTTCCCATTGGCCCGGCGGAATCGAAAGCGCTTTTGGAGCGGTTCAAAAACGCCTACGAAGTTCAGTACGGATCCGGCGCCAGCTCATCCCGGTCACCGATCGAAATCGTCAACGTCCGGCTCAACATCATCGTGCCGCTGCCCAAAAGCCAGGCGGTGCCCGAGCCGCTGGCGGACAAGAATCCGGCGCATGCGCGCACGGGAAAGCGCCGGGTGTACTGGGACAACGAGACCCGGTGGCAGGCAACCGATGTGTATGACGTGAACCGGCTTTTACCCGGCAATGAAATCGAAGGGCCTGCGCTGGTGGACATGTTTCGCAGCACCGTGCCGGTGTATGCGGGCCAGCGTTTGCGCATGGACGCCTGGCGCAACCTGATCGTCGAATTGCAGGACGGATGAGACATTCATGACCCCAGGAGCGAGGTGCGTGTGCCATGGAAGATAAGCGGGGACAAGTCGGGCAGCCGGAAACTTTCACTCCGTCGGTGGACCGCGTGACGTTTGAAATATTGCGGCATCGGCTTTGGCAGATCAACGATGAGCAGGGCACGACGATTCTGCGCGTGTCCGGTTCGCCCATTGCCGCGGAAATGCAGGATTTCAATGTGGGCATCGCGACGGCGGACGGGACGCTGGTTTGTGCGGGGGCTTATTTGCTGGCGCACATCAGCAGCATGTCCATCGTCATCAAAAATTGCATGAAAACCATTGGGCTGGACCGGATTCGCCCCGGTGACATGTTTATTACCAATGACCCGTGGATGGGAGCGGTGCATCAGAACGATCTGGCCCTGGTGGCTCCGATCCACTGGGAAGGAGAACTGGTCGGCTGGACCGGCTCGGTCATCCACGAGTCCGATGTGGGCGGTCCCGTACCCGGCAGCTGGAATCGGAATGCGACGGATGCCTACCAGGAAGCGCCCAGATACCGATTCCTGAAAATCGTGAGCGAGGGGCGGATCGCGCCGGAAGTGATGGATACCTACTTGACGAATCTGCGCAATCCCGACCAGTCGGAAGTGGATCTGCTTGCCCAGATTGCCGCCGCGGGTGTCGTGAAAGAACGCCTGCACGTTCTTTTTTCCAAATACGGCGTATCCGCCGTCACTTCCGTGATGAAAGATTGCGTGCGAAACACGGAGCTGCTTCTCCGCAACCGGCTGAGGGAAATCCCGGACGGCACCTGGCATGCGGAGGATTACTGCGACCATGACGGGCATCGGGACTCGGTTTCGACGGTGCGGGTGACGCTTACGAAACGGGGGGATCAGCTGATCTTCGACTTCACGCGCAGTGATCCCCAGACCGACGGCTTCATCAACTGCACGTATCCCGCGCTGCTGTCCGCCCCGTTCGGCGTGCTGCTCACCTATTTGGGAAGCGACATCCAGTGGAACGAAGGCGCGATGAAACTCGTGCAGGTGATATCAAAAGAAGGGACGCTGGTGCACGCCAAATTTCCGGCGCCGGTCGGGTCGGGCATCGTCAATGCCGCCTGGAGCGCGCTGAACGCTTGCTCCCAGGCCATGGCCCAAATGCTGCTGGCATCGGATACGCACAAGGACAAGATGATGGCCGTGTGGGCGGGCGCGCCCACCGGCGTCAACATCCACGGCATCAACCAGTACGGGGAAAGGACCAGCTCGCTTCTGGGCCTATCCAGCCTTCAGGGCGCCGGCGCACGTTATTTTGCGGACGGTTACGACATCGCCGGTTCGCTCCTTTTCCCCCGCGGCGGGGTGATGAACGTCGAGACAGTGGAAAACCGTTATCCGGTCATGCACTTTTACCGGAAACGTGCCATCGACTCGGGCGGCCCGGGCAGATTCAGGGGCGGCACCGGCGTGGAACTGGCGTTTTTCCCGTATGCCACCAAGGAACTGGATGTGTACACTTCCTCTTTCGGCGCGGACCAATCGGGTTCCTCCGGAGTCGCCGGCGGGCTGCCGGGAGGAGGCAGCAACATGATCCAGGTGCTGAACTGCGATCCGTTGGAGATGATGCACAGCGGACGTTTTCCGTCCCATTTGACGGATTTCGAGGCAGAGGCCGTCCATCATCCCGCCAAATCGCATTTCAAGCTGAGCGCAAGGGACGCGGTGGTGGTGTCCACCCATGGCGGCGGCGGTTTCGGCGATCCGTTGCTCAGGGAGCCAAAACGGGTCCTGCAGGATGTGGCCGCGGGCTTCGTATCGGCGGAGAGGGCGCGGGAAATATACGGAGTCGTCCTCGATCCGGCTGGACAGCGCGCCGATGAAGAAGCGACCCGCACCCGGCGCGGGCAGATACTGGAGGAACGGAAAAACGGCAAGATCGGGGAGCGGCTTGCGGCGGAGGAACTGGCGAAACTGTCGTCGGATGAGCGCCTGTCCGCCAGCCTGGCTCACATCTGGCAAGCACAGGACGCATGGGTATGCCGCGAATGCGGCGGGACGTTCGGCAAGGCCGGTGAGCGGCCGCATGACAAGCTGATCGTGGTGCGGCGGGAACTGGGGGATGCCGGACCGTGGATCGCGAAGCGCTGGGGCGGAAGGAGTCCGCGCTTCAAACTGATCCAGGCATTCTGTCCGCATTGCGGCCATTTGCTTCACAGCGGTCAATTCAAATGGCCGCCCGCGGAATAAAAGGCGCGTCACGGGCAAAAGCGTGAAACGAGAATCGGAGGGAAACGCCATGGCGGTATTGGTAACGGGTGGAACGGGCGTAATCGGCTCCCACGTGCTCCGGGAACTGATCGAGGCGGGAGAACATCCGGTGGTTTTCGCGAATGTGATCGACAAGTCCCTGATCTCCGACATAGCGGACCGGGTGAAGATGGTGCAGGGAGACATTTTGGATTTGCCCCAGGTGTACAGCGTCTTCAAGAAATACAAGATTCGCGCCGTCGTGCATCTGGCCGGCCTGATGATGCGGGCGAGCCAGCACAATCCGCCGCTGGCGTTGGATGTGAATGTGAAAGGTACGGTCCATCTGCTGGAAGCCGCCCGATTCTTCGAGATCGACCGGTTCGTGTTCTCCTGTTCCAAAGGCATTTACGGCGAAAGGGACGCGCTGGTCCGGAATCACGGCACGCTGATCGTGACCGAGGAGCATTTGCCGAACCCGCAGAACGTCTATGACGCGACCAAATACGCGGCGGAATTGTTGGGACGAAATTATGAACGAAATTACGGCATTACATTCCTGTCTTTGCGGTTCGGTTCCATTTACGGTCCCGGGAAGCTGGTCCGCCATGGCCCGATGGCCGTCACCAGCCGCATGATCGAAAACGCCCTGTGTGGGATCCCGACGGTGGTGCAAAATCCGCCGGATGCGAGGGACGACATGATCTATGTCAAAGATGCCGCCCACGGCGTCGTTTGCGCGCTGCTTGCCCGGCAGCCGAAATCGCGGGTGTTCAACATCGGCACCGGCATCGGCATTACGCTGCGGGATTTTGCCGAGGTGACGAAACAGGTGCTGCCGCATGCGGAGATCGCATTCGCCGAGTCCGATGAAAAGATGCCGGCGTATCATTTCGTGTTCGATATTGCGAGGTCCAGGGAAGAGCTGGGCTATGCGCCCAGGTACGGTTTGAAGGAAGGCATCGAAGATTACATCGCGTTCATGCAAAGGTTCGGGATCGAGCCGACGCCAAGCCCGCCGTCCGCTTCAGCGATCTAAAAGTAACAACGGCGTCATCGGCAGCGTCTTCGTCATTGGTGGAGTCACATATAAAAAATAGAGAAGCTTTGCCATCGGCAAAGCTTCTTTGTGTGTGCGCCCGGCATGGGCGATAACTCTAAGGTGAAAGTCCTGAACGGGGGTT
>ERZ795043.264-NODE-264-length-58278-cov-135.334610_pt1 | contig 58278 bp, 43 predicted proteins | sample MGYA00375127_ERZ795043 | MGnify/ENA primary metagenome ERZ795043 (study PRJEB30172, sample SAMN05518447) | compost metagenome | isolation source: Feedstock adapted compost from Newby Island compost facility, Milpitas, CA | place: USA:Newby Island compost... | reverse complement strand
CGTCGGTGATCGGGATTTTGTGGGGCTTTCTGTATGAGCCGGAAATGGGGCCGGTCAACCGACTGCTCGGCGTTTTCGGCATCGAGCCGATCTATTGGCTGGCCGATCCGCGCTGGGCGCTCCTGGCCGTCCTGATCACGAACGCCTGGCAGTGGATGGGGTTTTACATCGTGCTCATCCTGGCCGCCATCCTGGCCGTCCCGCGGCATCTGCACGAGGCGGCGGCCATCGACGGCGCCGGCGGGTTGCGGCGGGCGGTGTCCATCACGCTGCCGCTCATCCGGCCGGTCATCTCCGTCGTCGTCCTGTTGTCCATCGCGGGCGCCATGCGGGTGGTGGACATCGTGCTGGTCATGACGAAGGGCGGACCGGTGGGCGCCACCGAAGTGATGGCGTCCTACCTGGTCAACCGGGCGCTGGGCGTCGACCCGAATTACGGGCTCGGCACGGCCATTTCGCTCATCATTTTCGCCTTTGCCCTGCTGCTGACGTCGCTGTATCAGCTGGCATTCGGACACAACCGCGACGAAGGGATTGAATACGCATGATCCGCAACGCCGCACGGGCGCTGCCCCACGTCATCCTGCTGGCCTACACGGCGGCGGTTTTGTATCCGTTCGTGTTCGTGGTGTTTTCCTCGCTGAAGGGAAACAACATCGAAATCGCGGAGCATCCGTTCGGCTTTCCCCGCGAGCTGCATTTCGAAAACTACGCGGAAGCGTGGGTGAAGGCGAAAATCAGCGTCTATTTTTTCAACAGCGTCTACCTGTCGGTGACGTCGGCCGCCGCCGGCGTTCTCCTGGCGGCCGGCACGGCGTTCGCCCTGACGCGGATGAAGTTCCGGCGGACGAGCCGGTTTCTGTACCAGTTCGTGCTGCTCGGCATGCTCATTCCGGGCAACGTGCTGTTCATCGCCCAGTACATCCTGGTGATGAAGCTGGGCATCCTGAACACCCACTGGGCGCTGTTCCTTCCGTACACGGCGGGCGCGCTGCCGATCAGCGTGCTGCTTGTCGCCTCGTTCATGAAATCGATCCCCGCCGAGCTGGAGGAAGCGGCCGTCGTCGACGGATTGAGCGCCTTCGGGTTGTTTGCTAGAATTGTGTTGCCGCTTACACTGCCGGCTTTGGTAACGGTTTTTATCGTCAATTTTCTCGGCGCCTGGAACGAGTATCTGCTGGCCAACTTTTTCATCAGCAAGGATCACCTGCGGACGCTGCCGACCGGCATGGTCGGGTTTCGCGACGCGTTCCAGACCAACTATGCGCTCATCAGCACCGGCATCGTGTACAGCGTGACGCCCGTTCTCGTGCTGTACGCGTTCCTGCAGGAGAAGATCATCGCGGGACTGACGGCGGGAAGCGTGAAAGGGTAGGCGCCTTTCGCCGCGGAATTCGTCCGGCGGTCCGTTCCGACGGAAGGAGGCGTGCGCCGTGTCGCTCAGGGTGAAGCTGTTTGCCGCCTTTTTCGGCCTGATTCTCGTGCCGCTGGCGGTGCTCGGCATCGCCCTGTACGCCGTGATGACGGACCTGATGGAGGAAAAATTCGCCCGGCAGACGGAGCTGACGCTGCGGGCGCTCAGCCAGAACGTGGCGTTTCTGTTTTCCGAAATGAACAAGGTCACCGACAGCACCATCGCCAGCGACGCCATCCAGGATCTTTTGGACAACGCCGGACCGCCCGATCTGGAAGCGCACAATTACATGCAGCTGAACGAAGTGCAGAAAAAGTTCCGGGAACTGCTCGTCAATCACCCGTCCATCAGCAATGCGCTGCTGTACACGCTGGACAGCGGGCGGATCTACCGCATTTTCACGAAGGAACGGTTCCGCGCGATGCCTTTCGACGAATTCCGCAACCAGCCGGTGTTTGCCGACGTGGTGGCGCGCGACGGCCTGCCCCGCTGGGTCGGGCCTTACGAATATCCGGAACTGACCGGCCGGGAGCCGGTCTTCACCCAGATCCGGGTGGTCAAGGACATCGACACGCTGAAAAATGAAGGCATTTTGCTCGTGCAGATCAAGCCTTCCGGCCTGGAGGCGGTGTTCCGCTATTTCCGATACCGGCAGGAGCAGTACGCGACGCGCTTTTTCATCGTGAGCGGCCGGGGGACCGTGCTGTATGACAGCGGCGGCGAGTACAGCGGGCGGCAGTTCGGTGACCTGGCCGAAGACGTCCGGTTCGGCGGGGACCGCCGGCCGGCGTGGGCGGACGGCGGAGCGGAAGCGGCCGGTGCGCCCGCGGCGGGAAACCCGGCCGGGACGGGCGGCGGAACGGAAGCGGCCGTTGCGGGGGCCGCGCGGGGCAGGCCGGAAATCGGCGGCTTCGTGAGCGGCCGGGCGACGTTCGACGGGGAGGACAGCATCGTGTCCCTCATGGACATCGGTCTGGAAGACTGGCAGCTCGTTGCCGTCACGAACCGGAAGGCCTGGTCCGACGAGGCGAGACGGTATGCCGGCTGGACGGCGGCGGTCGTCTGGCTGTGCCTTTTGCTCGCCTGCCTGTTTCTTCTGTTTTTCGGCAACCGGGTGGCGAAAGCCATCACGGATACGGTCCGGTTCATGCGGCGCGTGGAGCGGGGGGACCTGTCGGCCCGGCTGCCGGTCAGGGGCAACGACGAGACGGCGCTGCTCGCCCGCGGCTTCAACAGCCTCGTGCACCGCGTCGCGGAACTGCTCGAAGAGGTGAAACTGCAGCAGGAGCGCAAGCGGGAAGCCGAACTGCAGGCGCTGCAGGCGCAGATCAAGCCGCATTTTCTGTTCAACACGCTGGAATCGATCAACGGGCTCGCCATGCAGAACCAGGGACGGAAAGTGAGCCGGATGGTGACCCGTCTCGGCAATCTGCTCCGCATCAGCATCCTGCAGAAGGAAGAAATCACCGTCGGGCAGGAACTGGAGCATCTGATCAGCTATCTGGACATCCAGCATTACCGGTTTGAAGGGCTGTTCGACTACGAAATCGACATTCCGCCCGAACTGATGGCTTGTCCCATGCTGAAGCTGACGCTGCAGCCGCTGGTGGAAAACTGCATCCAGCACGGGTTCGAAGGCATCGATTACACGGGGAAGATCCGGGTTTGGGCGAGGGAGGAAGGGCCGGACCGGCTCGCCTTTTTCGTGGAGGACAACGGGATCGGCATGCCGGCCTGGAAGCTGGCGGCGCTCGTGCGGGGGATGGGCGGCGAAGCCGGCGGACCGGCGGCGGGCGGCGGCCCGGTCGCGCCGGGCACGTCCGGCGCGGGACCGGCCGACAACGGCGAGCGCCGCGGCGTCGGCCTGGCCAACGTGGCGGTGCGTCTCCGCATCCGGTACGGACCGGGGTACGGCCTCATGCTCTGCTCGGCGCCGGGCAGCGGCACCATCGTCAAGATGACGATTCCGAAGGCGCAACGGGGTGGGGATGCATGAGACTGCACGCGCTGCTCGTGGACGACGAAATGCCGATTTTGAACAGCCTGACGGCGGTGCTGCCCTGGGACGAACTGGACATCGGCATCGCCGGCATGGCGCGGAACGGCCGGGAAGCGCTGGAGAAGGCGCGGGCGCTCAAACCGGATCTGATTTTGTGCGACATCCGCATGCCGGTCATGGACGGCATCGCGTTTCTGGCCGAGCTGCGCACGTTCGACGAGGAAGCCGAAGTGATCATGCTGACCGGCTACGCGGAGTTTGAGTACGCCCGCTCGGCGATCCGGCACCGCGTGCGGGACTACGTGCTGAAGCCGATCAATTACGACGAGCTGGCGGCGCTTTTGGCGCGGACGGCGGAAAGCCTCCGGGCGCGCCGGCTGGCGCGGCGGGACGAAGAAAAGCGGCTCGGATGGGCGGCGGATCTGGCCTATGAAAAAATGGTGCAGGATCTGCTCCTCGGGGTGGCCGAACCGGCGGGCGCCCATCTTCCGCTTCCCGGAACGAAAGACGGCCCGGCGGGACGAAAGATCCGCTATGCGGTGATGCTGGCGAATGCCGACGTCTGCGCGCAGCGCGCCGAAGGGACGGCCGACCGGGAACGGGAGCGGAAGCTGTGGAATTTCGCCGTCCGCAATGTGCTGAAGGAAACGCTGCCCCCGGAAAACGGGCTGCGCGTGGCGGTGCTGCAAATGCGGGACGGGGAGTGGTGCGTCGTCGCCGGATTCGCCGGCGAATGCGGGGAACCGGACATTCCGGCGTGGGCCGGGCGGCTTCACCGCACCGTTCTGGACTTGCTGCGCATCCGCCTGTCCGTCTGCTACTATCCCGTTCCGGCATCCGCCGGGGAACTGGCCGCCGTTTACCGCAAATTGCGGTGGGCGGTGCAGACGGCGCCGGACGACGGACGGGACGCGTGGCCGCTTGAGGAAAGCGGCGAACGGGAGGAAGACGGGCAGCCGGTGTGGGAGACGATGGACCGGCTGGTGGCCGCCGTCAAGCGCAATGATCGCGGGGGGGCGGAGCAGATGATGGAGCGGCTGGCCTTCCGGCTTCAGGCGGCGGCTTCCCGCTCCCTCGCCGGCGCGGAGAAAATGGCCCATTTCTGCGCGCTGTTTCTGCTCCGGGAGATGCGCGGCCTGCAGGTGCTGTCGCCGGAAGCCGAGAAAGACGCGTGGGAGCGGCTGGAACGGGCCGACCGGCTGGCCGTCGTCGTGGACATCCTGCGACGCCTGACCCGCGGCTGCCTGGCGGTCCAGGCGGGCAAAAAAACGGCCGACCGGCTGATGGAAGCCGCGAAGGACTACGTGGACCGCCATCTGACCCGCGATCTGGGCGTCGACGAAGTGGCGGACCACCTCGGCATCAGCGCCAGCTATTTCAGCCTGCTGTTCAAACGCCGTTTCGGCATGACGTTCGTGGAGTACGTGACGTCGGAGCGCATCGAGCTGGCCAAAACGATGCTCCTGCTCACCGACCGGAGCGTGGCGGAGATCGGCCGGGCGGTCGGGTTTGCGGAGCGCCGCTATTTCACCAAAGTGTTCCAGAAGCGGACCGGGGAACGGCCCTCGGCGTTCCGGGAAAAACACCGGCAGCGGGGGCCGCGGGCTTGAGCAAAAGGGTTGTGCCGGATGTTTGGACCGGTCTCGTCGGCCGGAAAAGGGCATGAACGGGCGTGAAAGGGCACGCGCGAAGGCACGGAAAGGAGATGTCACGTTGCGGGACTTGGCGGAATGGACGCTCAGGGAAAAGATCGGCCAGATGGTGATGTGCGGATTTGACGGCCGGGAGCCGACGGAGGACATCCGGAGGCTCATCCGGGAGTACCGGATCGGCGGCGTCATCTATTTCCGGCGCAATGTCGGAACGGCCGAAGAGACGGCGAAGCTGTCGGCCGCGCTGCAGGCGCTGGCGGCGGACGTGTCGGACGTGCCGCTGTGGATCGCCGTCGATCAGGAAGGCGGCATGGTGGCGAGAATCGACCGGGATGTGGCCGTCATGCCGGGGAACATGGCGCTCGGCGCAACCGGGGACGCCGGGCTCGCCCATGACACCGCGCTGGCGTGCGCGGGGGATCTGCGGCGGATGGGCATCAACCTCAATTTTGCCCCCTGCCTCGACGTGAACAACAACCCGGCCAATCCCGTGATCGGCGTGCGTTCCTACGGCGAACGTCCGGAGCTTGCGGCCCGGCTGGGCGCCGCGGCCATCCGCGGCTACCAGGCGGGCGGCGTGGCGGCGTGTGCGAAGCATTTTCCCGGCCACGGCGACACGGTGGCGGATTCCCATCTCGAACTGCCCGTCGTGCCCCATGACCGCGAACGGCTGGACCGGGTGGAGCTCGTGCCGTTCCGCGCGGCGGTGGAAGCGGGGGTCGACGCCATCATGACGGCCCACGTGCGTTTTCCCGCCTATGAAGACGGCGGCGTGCCGGCGACGCTGTCGCCGCGCATCCTGACCGGCCTGCTCCGGGAGCGGCTCGGGTTTTCCGGCCTGATCGTCACCGACTGCCTGGAAATGAAGGCCATCTCCGATACCGTCGGCGTCGGGAGGGGCGCGGTCATGGCGGTCAAGGCGGGGGCGGATCTCGTGCTGGTCAGCCACCGTCCGGACCGCCAGCTCGAGGCGCTGGAAGCGCTGCATGACGCCGTGCGCCGCGGCGAGATCGGGGAAGCGAGGATCGACGATGCGGTGCGGCGGATTCTGGCCGCCAAGCGAAGGCGCATCGGCGCGGCGGCGGGGCCCGGCCGGGACGGGGATCGGACCGGCGCCTGGCCGGAGGCCGCGGCCGTCGCCCGCCGGGCGTGCGAACGCGCGGTGACGGTGGTGAAAAACGAGGGCGGCGCGCTGCCGCTTCGCCGCGAATGGCCGACGCTGGCCGTCTGGCCGGAAGTGAGGAGAAGCACGGAAGTGGACGAGGCGCTCCGGCCGTCCCTGACCTTCGGCCAGGCTCTCGGGCGGCGCGGGTTTCGCGTGAAGGAGATCGTCGTCGGCAGCCAGCCGGAACCGGAAGAATTGGCGGCCGTGCTGGCGGAAGTCCGCGGCGGCGGGTTCCGGCAGGTTGTCGTCGGCACGTACAACGCCGCTTTCGCTCCGGGGCAGCGGGAACTGGTGGAAGCGCTGCTTGCGGAAGCGGCCGGTCCGGTCGTCGCCGTCGCGCTGCGGAATCCGTACGACTTGCTGCAATTCCCCGGCGTGCCGGCTTACGTCGCCTGCTACGAAAACCGTCCCCTCATGATGGAAGCGCTGGCGGCCGTGCTGGCCGGCGACCGCCCGGCGGCGGGACGCCTGCCGGTCACGCTGTCGGACGCCCACCCGTTCGGCCACGGGCTGACCGGTTTTTTGAAATAGGGCCGGGGGATTGCATCAACAAAAGGAACGCGGTTATAATAAGAACACGAACGTGTGTTCTTATTTTTTTCGGAAATTTGGCGAGACCGAGGCGATGCACAGATGGACCGCGCACCGATGGAAAGAACCGAAGAGGAAACCGAACTGGTGAAACGGTCGATCATCCTGCCGATCGTGCTCGACGTGCTGGCGCACGACATCCGCGTGCTGCAGGGCTCGCGGGCCAAGATGAACCGGCTGTACATCCGGCAGCTTCATGCGCTGCAGGACCGGGTGTCGCTGGAGCTGTTCCACGTCCGCCGGCAGCTCCGCCGCGCGGGCATCAAGGTGTTCCGCCAGGAACGGGCCAGGCTCGGCCTTGCGGCCGAATATTTGTGCCGCGGCTACCGGCATTCGTTCACGATGCTCTGGGGGGTGGTCCGGGCGGAAGTCGAAACGGAGCTCGGCCGCTTCATGGGCGAGGGCGCAAAGGCCCGCAATGCATGACGGCGCGGACAGGATGTCCTCATCGGCTCATGACAACCGGTGATTGGCATAAGCCCCCCCCCCGAAAAGGAAAAGCGCTTCCGCCAGGGGAGGCGCTTGCCAGGGGAGAGGCTTGCCCAGGGGGCGCTGTTTTGCAAACCATCATCAAATCAGGTCCGGTCCGGCGATCGTCACACCAGGCCCTGGGCCAGCATGGCGTTGGCCACCCGCAGGAAGCCGGCGACGTTGGCGCCGAGCACCAGGTTGCCGGGGTCGCCGTATTCGACGGACGCCTGCATGCTCCGGTTGTAGATGTTCACCATGATTTGGTGCAGCTTTGCGTCCACTTCCTCGAACGTCCAGACGAGGCGCATGCTGTTCTGGGCCATTTCCAGCGCCGAGACGGCGACGCCGCCGGCGTTGGCCGCCTTGGCCGGGCCGAACAGGACGCCGTTTTTCCGGAACACTTCGATCGCTTCGAGGGTGGACGGCATGTTGGCGCCTTCCGCCACGGCCTTGACGCCGTTGTCCACCAGCATTTGGGCGGACTGCCCGTCGATTTCGTTCTGCGTGGCGCACGGCAGCGCGATGTCGCACGGAATCGTCCAGATGCCGGAGCATCCTTCCGTGTAGACCGCGTTCGGATGTTCCTTCACGTATTCCTTGATCCGCTTGCGCTCCACTTCCTTGATCCGCTTCACCGTATCGAGCTTGATGCCGTCCGGGTCATACACATAGCCGTTGGAGTCGCTGCAGGCGACCACCCTGGCGCCGAACTGCTGGGCCTTCTCGATGGCATAGATGGCCACGTTGCCGGAGCCGGACACGATGACCGTCTTGCCTTCGAGGGTTTCGTTTTTCGACTTCAGCATTTCGTTGACAAAATACACGCAGCCGTAACCCGTCGCTTCCGTGCGGCCGAGGCTGCCGAAGTAGCCGACGCCCTTGCCGGTGAAGACGCCCGCTTCGTTGCCGCCGCGGATGCGTTTGTACTGGCCGAACATGTAGCCGATCTCGCGGCCGCCCACGCCGATGTCCCCGGCGGGAACGTCCACGTCCGGCCCGATGTGGCGGTACAGTTCGGTCATGAAGCTCTGGGTGAAGCGCATGATTTCCTGGTCCGATTTGTCCTTCGGATCGAAGTCGGAGCCGCCCTTGCCGCCGCCGATCGGCTGGCCGGTCAGCGCGTTTTTGAAAATTTGCTCGAAGCCGAGGAATTTGATGATGCTGGCGTTGACCGACGGATGGAAGCGGATGCCGCCCTTGTACGGGCCGAGGGCGCTGTTGTATTGCACGCGGTAGCCGCGGTTGACGTGGATGTTGCCCTGGTCGTCGGCCCACGGCACGCGGAACGTGATCATCCGCTCCGGTTCCACGATGCGTTCCAGGATGGCCGCCTTGATGAAGTGCGGCTCCTTGGCAAACACCGGCACGAGGGAATCGAAAATTTCTTTCACGGCCTGATGAAATTCCGGCTCACCGGGATTTCGCCGGATGACCGATTCATAGACGGTCTCCGCGTATTTCCGGGCGCGGGCCAGATCCTGGTTGGCGAGAATTTGCGTTGACATGCACTGAACACCATCCATTTTCCAGACTTGAGATGACTTGATCCTTGAGAAAGGAGGCGATCGCGGCGCCAAAGTTACTTTTGCATCTTAACATAAAAAAACGTTTTATGGGAGATGTTTTGTCATAATAAAATTTTATCGAGACGATAAAAGAGGTTTTTGAAGAAAAACGGCAACTCCTGCAGGAAATGTGAAAGAAGACGAAAAACGGCGGCAAGAAAAAAGCCGGCCTTGCGGCCGGCAGGCGCCCGACTGCCGAAAGCCGGCGACGGCCGGGCTATTTCCCGAGAAGATGCTTGTACGGCGTGCAATCGATCCGCTCTTTTTCCAGAAACGCCAGAAGGCTGCGGTGGTCCCGCTTCGGCGTGGCCAGGATGTACCCTCTGATGCAAAGGTCGCGGGTGATTTCGGAGGCGTTCTCCTCCAGCGCCAGCTGGCCGATTTTGGCGGCGATGGCATGCCGGGCGACGTCGCGGAACGGCCTGGGCACCGGCGACACCAGTTTCTCCAGGAAGTCGCGGGATTCGTCCGTCCACAGGTGGCGGCTTTGTTCCACATAGTAGTTTTGCCAGTCGAGCTTCGATTTGCCGTCGGCCATGGGCAGCGATTTCAGGAACTTGCGGAACATGAAGTACCCGCCGATGGCAAACAGGCCCAGCATGACGAACACCCAGAAGAAGATGAACCACATGAACGGGCCGTTCATCGCGGCGATTCCTCCAACCTTTTTCATGTTCGTGCCCGATTGTCTTGTACCATTATAATGCACGTTTTGGGCGATTTCAGCCGGAAATTTCGAAAGATTTTCAGAAGCGAATGTGTTAGAATAATAGACATGCCGGCCACGGCGGAAAGGAGTCTGGAAGATGGTCAAGATCGGGTCCCATGTGTCGTTTTCGGAAAAGGGACTGCTCAGCGCGGCCAGCGAAGCGGTCAGCTACGGCTCGACGAGCTTCATGATCTATACCGGCGCGCCGCAAAACACGAAGCGGAAGCCGATCGAGGAACAATACATCGAAGAGGGCAAAGCCCTGATGGCGGAGCACGGCATCGGCGAGATCGTCGTGCATGCGCCGTACATCATCAACCTCGGGTCCTACAAGCGGAACACATTCGAACTGGCCGTGTCGTTCCTGCAGGAAGAAATCCGGCGCACGGCCTACATCGGCGTCAAAAACATCGTGCTGCATCCCGGCGCGTATACGGACAAGGATCCGGAATACGGCATCAAGCGCATCGCCGAAGGGCTCGACGAGGTGCTGAAGGGCACTTCGGACTGCGACGTGAACATCGCCCTGGAAACGATGGCGGGCAAAGGCACGGAAATCGGCCGCACGTTCGAAGAGCTGGCGGCGATCATCGACAACGTGGAGCACAGCGACCGTCTCACGGTGTGCCTGGACACGTGCCACGTGCACGACGCCGGCTACGACATCGTGAACGACCTGGACGGCGTGCTGCAGGAGTTCGACCGGGTGATCGGCCTCGACCGCCTGGCGGTCATCCACCTGAACGACAGCAAAAACCCGCCGGGATCGGCGAAAGACCGGCACACGCCCGTCGGCTCCGGCTACATCGGGTTCGACGCCATCCGGCGGGTGGTGGAACACGAGAAGCTGCGGGATTTGCCGTTCATTCTGGAGACGCCGTGGATCGGCCGGGTGAAAGGCAGGGAACGTCCGATGTACGAGGCGGAGATCGCCCTGCTCACGGGCCGGGTGGCCGAGCGGTTCGGCGATTCGTTCCTCGAGGACGTGGAGCGGATCGACGCGTTCATGAAAAAAGAAGGCATCCATCACCGGGAATACGTTCTGTCCGCCTGGGACCTTCTGAAAAACGACGCCAAGGCCCGCAAGGCGGATCCGCGCGAGCCGATGGAGCGGCTGTACGACCAGATCGTCGAACATCACGTTTTGCCGGACGGGCTGAGCGAGGAGCAGATCAACCAGCGCATCACCGTCTGGCTGTCCGGAGGAGGCTTCAGCGTCGCATGACACCGATGACCCAAGCGCAACGCCGGCGCGAAAACCGGGAAAACCGGGCGCGCATGCTCATTTCGTGCCCCGACCGCCCGGGGATTGTCGCCGCCGTGTCGCGGTTTCTTTTTGAAAACGGGGCGAACATCGTCCAATCCGACCAGTACACGATGGACCCTTCGGGCGGGATGTTTTTCATCCGCATCGAGTTCGACCTGGACGGGCTGGCCGACCGGCTGCCGGAGCTGGAGGCGAATTTCGCCGAAACGGCCAAGGCGTTCGACATGGCCTGGCGGATCACCCGCGCCGACGTGCGCAAGCGCCTTGCCATTTTCGTGTCGCGGGAAGACCACTGCCTGCTGGAGCTGCTGTGGCAATGGCAGGCCGGGGATCTGGACGCGGACATCGCCATGGTCATCAGCAACCATCCGCACATGCGGGAGCTGGCGGAATCGTTCGGCATCCCGTACCACCATGTGCCGGTGACGCCGGAGACGAAACGGGAAGCCGAGGCGAAGCAGCTGGAGCTGATGCGGGGCAAGGTGGACGCCGTCGTGCTGGCGCGGTACATGCAGATTCTGTCGGCGGAGATGATCCGGCATTACCCGAACCGGATCATCAACATCCACCACTCGTTCCTGCCCGCCTTCGTGGGCAGCAACCCGTACCGCCAGGCGTACGACCGGGGCGTCAAGCTGATCGGGGCGACGGCGCATTTTGTCACCGAGGAACTGGACGCCGGCCCGATCATCGAGCAGGACGTGCAGCGGGTCAGCCACCGCGACAGCGTGGAGGATCTGAAGCGGATCGGCCGCCACATCGAACGCATCGTCCTGGCGCGGGCGGTCAAGTGGTTCACGGAAGACCGCATTCTGGTGTACGGCAACAAGACCGTGGTGTTTGTGTGAAAGGCTGCGGCGCCGACCGGCGGTGTTGCCGGACGGGCCGGCCGTGGCCAAGGCTTCAAGCGGAAAAGAATCTGTCCGGAAACTTGCGGGCTGCACCTCCATGGAGGGCAGCTTTTTTCCGTTCGGTCCAAGCAAGTTGAACGGGGCACGATCACCGGCTGGCAGAAAATGATCCCGGAGGAAGATGACGGGAATCGGATCGCCGTTTCTGTGCAGATTTGGTACGCTTTTTTTGGAAGGGGTTTTTGGAGGGAAGCCGTCGGCAAAGAAAAGCCTTTGTTGTTTCAACTTGGAACAGGCTCAAAGGAGTTTCAGATACGACTTCAAAAACGTCCCGGTGGCCGGGGACAGGCGGCGGTTTTTCAGGAAGACGACGCCCGCTTTGCGTGACGGAATCGGTTCTTTGAGCTTCACTTCCACCAGATTGCCGGCATCCAGCTCATCCTGGGCGAACTGCCGGGTGACGAAGGAGATGCCGAGCCCCGCTTTGGCGAAGGCGATCAAAAGGTCGACACTGGCCAGTTCGATTTCCGGTTCCAGGACGACGCCGTGGGAAGCCGCGAACTCCTGGATGAACCGGCTGGAGGTGCTCGTCCGGCTGAACAGGATCAGGGGGTAGCGCGCCAGTTCGGCCAGGGCGATCGGCTTTTCGGCCAGATGGGCGTATTTCGGCCCCGCGACGAAGCAATCCTGCACGGTGATGGCCTCCAGCGCCGTCAGCGTGCGGTCTTCCACCGGCAGCCGGACGATGCCGAAATCGATGCGGCCTTCTTTTACCTGGCGGATGATCTCGGCCGTCGTGCCGTTCACCAGGTTCAGGTGGATGCCGGGATAGTCGGAACAAAACCGGCTCAGGGAAGGCAGCAGGTAGTGCTTGATGAGCGAATCGCTGCCGCCGATGCGCAGTTCCCCGCGCAGGAGCCTGCTTTGGTCCCCGATCATCCGCTCCGCCGATTCCAGCGCCTGGAACGCCTGCTCCACGTGATCGAACAATAGCTGCCCCTCTTCCGTCAGCGTCACGCCCCGCGGCCCGCGGTGAAACAGATTGACGCCCAGCTGCTCCTCCAGCTGGCGGATGGCGTGGCTGACGCTCGGCTGCGTGACGAACAGCCGCTCCGCCGCGCGGGACAGGTTCCGCTCTCTTGCCACCCAATAAAACGTGCGATACAGCTCCATGTTGATCATTTTTATAGACACCTTCTATAACAGATATAATAAATATTAATTTTATTTATACCATATAGTCTCACTATAATAGAGGTAACGTCAAGACTGGCATTTGGAAACCGCATCCGCCAATGGTACAATGGCTCAAGGACGAGAGGCAAGGAGGAGACGACATGTCTGCGAACGTCAGGACGATTGACGATCTTTCCATCGCCACGATCCGCACCCTCACGATCGACGCGATCGAGAAGGCGAAATCCGGCCACCCGGGCATGCCGATGGGCGCGGCGCCGATGGCGTATGAACTGTGGACCCGGTTCATGAAGCACAGCCCGGCCAATCCGTCGTGGATCAACCGGGACCGCTTCGTGCTGTCCGCCGGCCACGGGTCCATGCTGCTGTACAGCCTGCTCCATTTGTTCGGCTATGAAGACGTGTCCATGGACGAAATCAAGCAGTTCCGCCAGTGGGGCAGCAAAACGCCGGGCCATCCGGAATACGGCCACACCCGCGGCGTGGACGCCACCACCGGGCCGCTCGGCCAGGGGCTGGCCATGGCGGTCGGGATGGCGATGGCGGAAGCCCACCTGGCCAAAACGTACAACCGCGACGGCTTCAACGTCATCGACCATTACACCTACGTCATTTGCGGCGACGGGGACCTGATGGAAGGCATCTCCAGCGAAGCCGCGTCACTGGCCGGGCATTACAAATTGGGCAAACTGATCGTGCTGTATGACTCCAACGACATTTCCCTCGACGGCGAGCTGTCCCTGTCCATGTCGGAAAAGGTGCTGACCCGTTTCGAAGGGTACGGCTGGCAGACGCTGCGGGTGGAAGACGGCAACGATCTGGCCGCCATCCGCAAGGCGATCGAAGAAGCGCGGGCGGACAAGGAGCGGCCGACCCTGATCGAAGTGAAGACGATCATCGGTTACGGCAGCCCGAACAAGCAGGGCAAGGGCGGACATGCCGGCCCGCACGGTTCGCCCCTCGGCCCCGAGGAAGCGAAGCTGACGAAGGCGTTCTACGGCTGGCCGTACCCCGAGTTCCACGTGCCGGACGAAGTCCGCGCGCATTTCGCGGCGCTCCGGGAAGAAGGCGTGAAGGCGGAGCGCGAGTGGCAGGCGATGTTTGAACAATACCGCAAGGCCCATCCGGATCTGGCGCGGCAATTGGAAGACGCCATCGCCGGCCGCCTGCCGGCCGGCTGGGATGCGGATCTGCCGTGGTATTCGCCGGAAGACAAGGCGCTGGCGACCCGGGCGTCGTCCGGCGCGGCGCTGAACGCCATCGCCAAGCACGTGCCGCAGCTGATCGGCGGTTCCGCCGACCTGGAGTCGTCCACCAACACGCACATGAAAGGCATCGGCGTGTTCACGCCCGCCGACTACGGCGGCCGCAACGTGTACTTCGGCGTCCGCGAGTTCGGCATGGCCGCGGCGGCCAACGGCATGGCGCTGCACGGCGGCCTGAAGCCGTACGTCGGCACGTTCTTCGTGTTCTCCGACTACCTGCGCCCGGCCGTGCGGCTCTCCGCGCTGATGAAAGTGCCGGTCATCTACGTGTTCACCCATGACAGCATCGCCGTCGGCGAAGACGGCCCGACCCACGAGCCGATCGAGCAGCTGCCGGCGCTCCGCGTCATGCCGGGCGTGACGGTGATCCGGCCGGCGGACGGCAACGAGACGAGCGCCGCCTGGAAATTCGCCGTCGAGAACACGGAAGGCCCGGTGGCCCTCGTGCTCACCCGGCAAAACCTGCCGCATCTGCCGGGCACGAAGGAGAAGGCTTCGGAAGGCGTCCGCCGCGGCGCGTACGTGTTGGCCGAGGCGGAAAACGGCCAGCCGCAGGGCATCCTGATCGCCACCGGTTCCGAAGTGCAGCTGGCGCTGAAGGCGCAGGAGCGGCTGGCCGAACAGGGCATCCACGTCCGCGTCGTCAGCATGCCGAGCTGGGAGCTGTTCGAGCGGCAATCCGCCGAATACAGGGAATCCGTGCTGCCGAAAGCCGTCAAGGCCCGCCTGGCGATCGAGATGGCGCATCCGCTCGGCTGGGAGCGGTATGTCGGCAGCGAAGGCGCCGTCCTCGGCATCACCACCTTCGGCGCTTCGGCGCCCGGCGACCGGGTCGTGAAGGAATACGGGTTCACCGTGGAGAACGTGGTCGCCAAATTCAAGGCGCTGCTTTGATCCGGCGTCGATCGGCGGCCGTCTGCAGGCGCCGCACGGCCGCCGGATGTTGATGCGCACGGCGCGGACCGCGCGGACGCACGCGATCCGGGCGAATGCGCCCGAGACGGCCCGCGTTGATGCGCGCTCTCATTCGGACGGATGAAAACGGCAGCCCACGCTGATGCGCGTGGTCATCCGGGCGAACGCGCATGGTCCGGTCCGCACCGGACGCGCGCGATCATCCGGACGACGCGCCGACCAGACGACAAGCCGCCTGCCCGCGGGGAATGACGCGGACGGGCGGCTTTTTTGATCGGGGTAGACGCGCTTCTGCGGATGACCGGACATGGCGCCGGCCCGTGACATTCCTTTTTTGCGGTCGGGGGCAAAATATGCTAAGTTTTAAGGAAAAAGACCGGCGGCTGAGCGGACGGAAAGGGCAGGGGCCGTCATCCGGAAGCCGCGGCGAGGATGAGGAGGAAGGAGATTTTTCATGACGGACAGATTGATTTTCGACTACAGCAAGGCACTTGCATTTTTCGGACAACACGAACTGGATTATCTGGCGGAGCCGGTCCGGCTGGCCCACCAGCAGCTGCACGACAAGACGGGCGCCGGTTCGGATTTTCTCGGCTGGATCGACCTGCCGACGCAATACGACCGGGAGGAATTCGAACGCATCAAGCGGGCGGCGGCCCGCATCCGGTCCGGTTCCGACGTGCTCGTCGTCATCGGGATCGGCGGCTCGTACCTCGGCGCCCGGGCGGCCATCGAGTCGCTCGCCCATTCGTTTTACAACATGCTGCCGAAGGAGCGGCGCGGCGGCCCGCAAATCCTGTTCGCCGGCCACCAGATCAGCTCCACCTACATGACGCATCTGCTGGAATACCTGGAAGGCAAAGATTTCTCGCTGAACGTCATCTCCAAATCCGGCACGACGACGGAGCCGGCCATCGCCTTCCGCATCCTGCGCGAAGCGATCGAGAAAAAATACGGCAAGGAAGAAGCGCGCCGCCGCATTTATGCCACCACCGACAAGGCCAAAGGCGCCCTGCGCAAGCTGGCCGAAGCGGAAGGCTACGAAACGTTCGTCATCCCCGACGACGTGGGCGGCCGCTATTCGGTGCTGACCGCCGTCGGGCTTCTGCCGATCGCCGCGGCCGGCATTGACATCGACGCGATGATGCAAGGCGCCGCCGACGCGGCGAAGCTGTACGCCAATCCGAACCTGGCGGAAAACCCGAGCTACCAGTACGCCGCCGCGCGCAACATCCTGTACCGGAAGGGCAAAACGACGGAAATTCTCGTCAACTACGAGCCGGGGCTGCACTACGTGTCGGAATGGTGGAAACAGCTGTACGGGGAAAGCGAAGGCAAGGACCACAAGGGCATCTACCCGGCGTCCGTCGATTTCTCCACCGACCTGCACTCCATGGGGCAGTTCATCCAGGAAGGCACCCGCAACATTTTCGAAACGGTGCTGCAGGTGGCCAAACCGAAGGCGGACATCGCCATCGGCCACGATCCGGACAACATCGACGGCCTCAATTTCCTCGCCGGCAAAACGATGGACTTCGTCAACAAAAAGGCGTTCGAAGGCACCCTGCTGGCCCACTCCGACGGCGGCGTGCCCAACCTGGTCGTCACCATTCCCGAGCTTTCGCCGTACTGGTTCGGCCATCTCGTCTATTTCTTCGAAAAAGCCTGCGGCATAAGCGGCTATCTGCTCGGCGTCAACCCGTTCGACCAGCCGGGCGTGGAAGCCTACAAGCGGAACATGTTCGCGCTGCTCGGCAAACCCGGCTTCGAGCGGGAGAAGGAAGAGCTTGAACGCCGGCTCGGCCGGTGAGGCCGAGCGACGGCTTCCGGCGGTCAGAGCGATCGGAAGAAACAACAGGCAGCGAGAAGAACCATCGGAGGAACCCGTCCATGCTGGAGCAATACCGGACGGTGGAGCGATACGGTGAAAAGGAAATCGTCATCCGCCGTTCCCGCTTCATCGGCCACGCCGCGCCCGTCGAAAGCGAAGAGGAAGCCCAGCGCTTCGTGGAGGAAATCCGCAAAAAGCATCCGCAGGCGACGCACAACTGCTACGCCTACGTGGCGGGGGAGCGCGACCAGTTCCAGAAGCAGTCCGACGACGGCGAGCCGAGCGGGACGGCGGGCCGGCCGATCCTGGAAGTGATCAAACGGCGCGGGCTCAAAAACGTGGCGGTCGTCGTCACCCGCTATTTCGGCGGCATTCTGCTGGGGGCCGGCGGTCTCGTCGGCGCCTATGCGGAAGCGGCCGCGGCCGGCATCGACGCGGCCGGACCGGTGCTCCGCAGGCTGCACCGGACCCTCACCATCGAAGCGGATTACGGCTGGTACGGCAAGATTGAGTACGAGCTGCGGCAGCGGGGCGTCCTTATCCGCGACACCGCCTTCACGGACCGGGTCACCGTCGTCTGCCTGCCGCTGGAAGGCGAAGCGGAACGGCTGGCGAAAGATTTGACCAACCTGACCCAGGGGCAGTGCCCGATCCTTCCGGGCGAAGGCGTGTACATGAACCATCCGCTTGAAGAATGAGGAACCGTCCCGGGTATGATGAACTCGAAGAATGCGGAAACATGAAGAAAACAAATGCGCGAAGATCAATGGCCTTTTTCCGGCCCTGGCGCCGTTTTTGCGGCTTGCGGCCGGTTTTTTTTGTGATGCATTTATTGCGTGAATGAATACTTTTTGCCGGTTGCAACGTATGAAGGGAAAAAGGCTGGAGGTGGTTCCCGTGAGCGCCTGGCTGATTTGGCTGGTCGTCGGCCTTTTGCTGATCATCGCGGAAATGCTGACGTTCACCTTTTATCTGCTGTGGCTGGGCATCGGCGCGCTGGCCGGCATGCTGGTCGCCCTTGCGGCGCCCGGCGCCTGGCTGCTGCAGCTGATCGTCGCCGGGGCCGTGGCCATCATCTTGACGTATACGACCAAACCGTTCATCAACCGGCTGCACGGCAAGCGCGAGTTCCGCGATCCGATCGACGAGCTGGTCGGCAGGGAAGGGGAAGTGGTGGAAGACATCGGGGTGTCCACCATGGGCATCGTCCGCATCGGCATGGAAACGTGGAGCGCCACGGCGGATGAGCCCATTCCGGCCGGCGAGAAAGTGGTCGTCAAACACCGGGGCACGGCCGTCGTGCACGTCACCAAAGCGAAAGGAGATGAAAGCCCGTGATGGGTTATCTGTTGCCGCTTGTTTTGCTGGTGCTCTTCGTCGTGATCGTCGCCATGTCCGTCAAGATCGTGCCGCAGCAGGAAGTTGGCGTCGTGGAGCGGCTCGGCAAGTTCCACAAGCTGATCACGCCGGGACTGAACGTCGTCATCCCGTTCATCGACCGGGTGCGGAAAGTGCTCGATCTTCGCATCCAGCAGGCGAACGTGCCGCCGCAGTCCGTCATCACGAAGGACAACGTGCAGGTGCTGATCGACACGATCGTGTTCTACCAGGTGATCAATCCGGAGCTGGCCACGTACGGCATCAGCGATTACGAGCTGGGCGTGCGCAACATCAGCACGGCAACGCTGCGGCAGGTCATCGGCAAGATGGAGCTGGACGAGACGCTGGCCGGCCGCGAGCGCATTTCGGCGGAAATCCGCACGGCGCTTGACGAGGCGACGGAAAAGTGGGGCGTCCGCATCGAACGGGTGGAAGTGCTGGACATCAAACCGCCGGAAGACATCCAGGAGGCGATGGACAAACAGATGAAGGCGGAGCGGTCCCGCCGCGCCATCATCCTGGAAGCCGAGGCGGCCAAGCAGGACATGATCCTGCGGGCGGAAGGAGAACGGCAAAGCGCCATCCTGCGGGCCGAAGGGGACCGGGAAGCCCGCATCCGGGAAGCGGAAGGCCTGCGCAAGGCGCAGGAGCTGGAGGCGGCCGGGCGGGCGGAGGCGATCCGGCTGGTGGCCGAAGCGGAACGGAAACGGATCGAGCAGCTCAAGAACGCCGGCCTGGACGAATACGTGCTGGCCTACAAGTCGTTCGAGGCGCTGATGGACATGGCGAAGGGGGAAGCCAACAAAGTGTTCATTCCTTCCACCGCCCTGGAAACGCTGGGCAGCCTCGGGGCCATGGCCGACGTCATGAAAGTGAAAAAAGACTGAGCCAAAAGGAGCTGCGAACGGCCCGTGCACAAGCGCCATATACTGCGGTATACGCAGGTGTGGCGCTGTTTCTGTTTCGGAGTTGATTTTTCCGGAGAGAAGGAATGCGCATGAAAACGGATCAAACGGTCCCCTCCGCCGCCGAACGAACGGAAGTTCCGGAACGGGAGCCCGGACGGGACGGGAGGACGGAAGCGCCGAAACGTCGCGAAGGGACGGATGCTCCCGAGCGGGATGCGCGGAAACAACCGCCGGCGCGGGACGAAGGGGAAGCCCCCCGGGGTCGGGACGCGCGGGCGGCTGCACGGGCGGATGCGGAAAACCCGGATCACGGCAGCGGCGAAGGCGCCGCCATCGAGAATATCGTCCGTCGGGCGGTGAAAAGGCATGCGGGCGAGGCGAGCGCCGTTTTGCTGGCCGGCAGCGCCGCCGGGTGCCTGGCGCGGAGCAATGGCCTGCCGCCGGCCGGCGATCTGGACGTCGTGGCATTCGTCCGCGCGGGCCGTTCCCGGCGCCTGACGGTGCGGGAGGCGGGCGTGCTGATCGAACTGTTCGTGATCAACGAACGCGACTTTCCGGCCTTGCTGCGGGAAGCGAGGCGCACCGCCCTTCCGTCGCTGCCGCGCATGTGCAGGGACGGGCGGATTGTGCACGGCGGCCGCCGGGCGGAAGCCTTCGCGAGGGCGGCGGAACGGACGTTCCGGGCGGGCCCCTTGCCCGTGACGTTCGCCGAGCTGGACCGGCGGCGCTGGGAACTGACGGAACTGGCGGACGATTTCCGCCATGCCGCCCGGCCGGAAGCGCTGTTCGTCGCCGCCAGGCTGCTCGAGAAAGCGGCGGAATTTCTGCTGCGCGCCGGCGACCGCTGGATGGGCGTCGGCAAGTGGGCGCTGCGGGCGCTGGAAGAAAGCGATCCGGCGGCGGCGCGGGAGCTGACGGATGCGGCGGAAATGTTTTGCCGGCACGACGACCGTCGGCCGTTGCTCCGGTTTGTCGATCGCGCGCTGGCCCCCTTCGGCGGCCCGCTGCGCGAAGGCTGGGCGGAGGAGGCGCGGATCGGAGGCCGTCCGGAGAAGGCCCGGACCGGTACGGGCGGGCCGGAAGAGACGGACGGACCATGGCCGGGCGTTGGCGGAGAGGAAACGGATGCGCCGAAAATGGCGGCGGCCGGAGAAGGTCCGTCCGGACGGATGGAGGCCATGCCCGGGAACGAAACGCTTGCGCATCGCGGAAATGCCGTCCGGTGCGGACCGCGGAACCGGGGGGGTGACCGGGGCCGGCGGGAATGAAGCGTGACGCCGCAAAATCGTGACGGCGGGCATTGAACGCGGTGCAGGCCACGTCCCGGCGACGGGCGGAGCGGCGAACGGAATGGCCGCGAAAGAAGCGGCGAACGGACAGAAGCGGCCGCGAAAAAGCAAAAGCCGCACACGACCGACGGTTGTCGGTATGTGCGGCTTTTGCCCTGTTTCCCAAAAAGCCCGATGTTGACGCCCGAACCGAATCGTCGGCCGGCATCCCTCCCTCCGTGCGTGGGATGGTGACTGTACCCCGTCTTCCTACAGTTTACACACCCGCATCCGCCTTTGATTGGGTAACGGTCCATGCCCGGCGGCGTTTGGGCGCGCCGGAAACGGGCTGCCGGATGGACGGCCGGCTGCCGGTTGGCCGTCAGGGTCCATTGCCGGCCAGGCTCTCGAGCCGGTGGGCCGCCAAGCCGGTGGTGTACCACCACTTGCCGGCCACGGCGAGGAATTCGTTTGTCATCGGGATGCTCCATGCGGACAGGCGGCCGGTTTGCATGTCCCACAGATACAGCCGGCCCGTCCAGGCTTCCCGGTCCGTCACCGTCCAGGCGAGCAAGCCGTCGCCGCTTTCCGCGAGGCGGACGCTGCGGCTCCTGACGTTGTCCTGAACCGCAAGCCGTCCGCCCTTTCGGTCCACGAGGGCGACCGGTCCGTAAAAGTTGAGGAAGAACGCGTCGGTGATCCGATCCGGCGCCGGGCGGTCGACGGGCGACAATCCGGTTTCGCGGCCCGTCTTCAGATCCAGGAGCGCATATCGCCGGTCGGTTTTGACCCGGTAGCCGATCATGTCCGTTTGATCGGACAGACGGTATCGTTCGATGAGAACGGTATCGCCGCCCGCGGCCGGCCAGCCGGCGAGTGCGACGTATTCGCCGTCCGCTTCCGTTTCCAGGGTGCGCACGAGGCGGCCGTTTTGGTCGCGGAACGAAAGGCGCTGCGCGGCAATCTGCTCGGAATCGCCGTCGGAGCCGATCACGTGCCGGTGATCCTTTTCGAATGTGTCCGAAAACACGGCGTACCGTCCGTCGTGGCTCCAGACGAGCGGGGGATGGTTTGCCATGCCTTCCGAAAACGGGAAAGAAGCCAGCACGTTCCCGGCGAGATCGTAGTACCGGTATTCTTCGCGCTCGTGGTCTTCGTACCAGAACCGACGGCCGTCCGGCGACGGATGGACGTAGACGAAGGGCCAGCCCGTGGCAAAACGCTCCTTGAGGAGCGTCGCGTTCCCGTCCGCCAGATCGATCACCCACAGGCGGCCGGTTTCGTTTCCGAGCAGGACGAACTTCGAGCCGTCGCGGGTCAGCCAGCTCGCGGCATAATAGAATTCCTCCGCTCCCGGCAGTTCCGGAACGAGCAGGGTGGCTTCGCCGGTGGCGGGATTCAACTTCTTCAGCTGATAGCGGGTGCCCGCCTCGCCGCCGCTTTCGGCGGCCACGAACACCCATTGCCCGTCGGGGAGAAATCCCTGGCCGTGGGCGATGATCGACGCCTGGTACAGGTTGGACGTTTCCGACCGATAGAGCGGAACGACGGTCACGCCGCCGGTGACGGCGTCCACGATCACGGCGGTGCTGGATATGCGGCCGGCGTCGCCGGCGGTGCCGAAGCTTTCGTGCCGGGCCAATTCGTGGATGATGTACGACTGGCCGCCGACTTTCGGCGAAACATGCAAAGGGCCGCCGTGGAAGTCTTCTCCGGTGACCAGCACGAAACCGTCATCGGTCGGCACGCGGGTCAAACCCGGCCAGCCGTCGTCCCACCGGCGGCACCCGTCGCAGGCAAAATCCGGAGCCGTGGCGCGCTCGTAGCGGTCGCCCGTCCAAACATACACGTCTTTCTCGTACATGCCCGTTTCCAGGTTGTAATATTCGTTTTTGAACGCCCGGGTGCCGATGCGGTCAAACGATTTCGTGAACCCGTGGGGACTTGAAATAAGATCAAGGAGAAGCCGGAATCCATCGGAAGACACTTCGTACAGGCCGTACGAGAACACGTTGGACGAGACGTACTGCCCCAGCGCGAACTCGGGCTTGCCGTCGCTGTTGTAGTCATCGATCCGCAGCGTGAAATCCCGTCGTTCGTCGAACACGAGGGGCTGGCCGCCGAAATCCGGATTGACGTCTCTCGCGTGCAGGACCGCGCCGCCGGCGTCCAGAAGTTCGAGGCGGACGTCGCCTTCCCGCACGGTGCCCATGAACGGCCCGGGCTCCGTTTCTTCCCGTTTTCGGCCTTTCGTCATGCGGATGACGAGCCGTTCTTCCGTGCCGTCTCCGTCGACGTCCAGCCGCGCTTCGGCCAGCACCTCGTTTTCCACGGGAACGGGATCGGATGATCGGCTGGCGTCAACCGCCGCGCCGCTTGCGCCCGCATCCGGCGGCTGCGGTGCCGGTCCGTCGTCCGTTCCCGTTCCGGCCGCGGCCGTTTCGCCTTCGCCCCGGCCATTGGCGGCGGGCTGCGCGGCGTTGTCGCCGTCCTGCACGCACGCCGCCGCGGCCAGCGTCAGGGCCAGCGCCGCGAGGACGGAAATTTTGCGGAAGCGCTTCTTTCTTGCTTTTATGGAGCGTCATCCTTTCATGGAGCGTCACCTGCCGGCGTTCGTCTGCTCGATGCCGTGGCAAGATCCAGATTCTGCATCCCTATAGACGCGGCCGGGGCTGGAAAGTTTCACGATGTTTGGCAGCCCAAAATGCCGATATGGAAGGCAAGAAGGACAAAACGGAAACGCTGGACAGGTTGCGGGAAGCCCTTCGGCCTTGCCTGGCTTGACGGGGGTGCCGGGCGGACCCGAAGCGGCTTTCGGCCGGGTCCGGACCGGCAGGATCGGGGCGGAAAACGGAGGTTTTGCCGCCATCACCTGGTCCGGCCCGGAGCGTGACTTTGCCGCCCGGCCCGCCCGTCCGGTTTGCTGTCGCCGAACACCATGAGCGGCCGTTTGCCGAGGCCGCGCAGGTTGGGCGTCTGCACGAGAACGCGGTGCGGCCTTGCGCGAAGCAGCCGCAGGATCGCCTCCGCCCGGTGGCCCTGGTAGCCCCCTTTCGCTTCCTCCGGCGCCGGCGGCTCGACGAACACCACGTCCCCCAGGCGGAAAATCGCCCGGACGGCCCGCGCGAAGTCGGGAAAATGGTGCAGCACGCTGAGCGCCAGCACGACGTCAAAGCGTTTCTTTTTGGCCATGGCGTCAAGTTCCCGGGCGGAAACGGCGCGACGGATGAGGCTGACGTTCGGATTGCCGTTCAGCTTCACCCATTTGACGATGTCCGGCGACGATTCGATCATCGTCACCCGGGCGTTGAAATCTTCCGCGAGACGGAACGAAAAGTAGCCGTTGGCGGCACCGATGTCCAGAACGGTCATCGGTTTTTCGGCATCCGCGGAATATCCGAGGCGCGCAAGTTCCCGGCGGATGGCCAGATACCGTTTTTCGCATTCGCGCTTTCCCTTTTTCACCCTTTTTCCTTTCACCCAGGCATCCTGATACACGGATGCTTTCACCCCCTTCCGGCTTGCGCTTGTCCGCCTGCATCGGTTCGTCCGGTCAGCGGCCTTCGTCCCCCGCCGGTCCATCCGCCCGATCCGTCCAACGCGTCCGGGCCGCCGGCGAATCCGTCCGTCCGGCGCTTCCGATGCCCGCAGGCCCGTCCAGGGACCGTCCAATCGTCAGATCAGGCCGAGCCTCCGGGCTTTCTCCGACCCGTCCAGCTGAAAGTACAGGCGCAGCACTTTCGCGGCCTGGTCGGGTGTGTACGTCCCGTTGGCCACCTGCGGCCATTCGCGGATGCGTTCGATGTCGGCCACCCGCGGAAACCTGGGCTGGATCCTGGCGACGAAAGTGCTGATGCCGAGGGCGGCCAGCACGGCGATCCGGTGCTGGCCGGCCGTGACGATGAACCGGTACCGCCTGCCGTCTCTCAGGAAATACCCTCTGATGTAGCCGTCCGGGTACCGGTCGGGCCGATAGCCTTCTTTCCGGATTTTGTGGAACAGCGCGCGGCACCGGGCATCCTGCTGGCGGATCAGCTTCGGCGTGAACGGTCCGAAATGCTGCCGGGCGTTGGCCGGCTTGATCGTCTGCTCCAGCCACGGCAGCGGCGGCCAGTCGGGCAGCCCGGCCAGGCCGCCGGGCAGTCTGGCTTTCGGGAGGCCGGTCAGCGCTTCCCACAGCGAATCCGGTTTGAACCGGTGATAGTAGCGGGCCAGGACGGACTTCTTGGGCGAAATGTCCGGGTCCGTTTCGTACTGGCGGAGAAAGGCCACGAAATAATGCCACCCCGGAGGGGTGTAGGCATAGCCGAGAAAATCGCGGCAGACGGAAAGACGCACTCTGACGAGCGGCGATGCGGCATCGATGGCACGGCGTCCCCCCGGAACGGCCAACGGGACCACCCCCTTTTCGGCTTCTTCTCGTTTTGCGGCCGGGCCGGATGCCGCCCGGGATACCGCGGTCCGGGGCCCGCGGTGCCGGGTCCTGCCGCCTTGTCCGGCCGGCGTACAGACAAGCTATGCCGAACCGGGCAACTTTGCGACGGCGCTTGGACGTGGAGCCGGAAAAACGGGCTTCGGGCGATGCCGCGGCGGCCGCGATCGGCGGTGATAGGGCCGAAGGGATGACGGGGCGGCAAAGACGCGGCGCACGGCAGCGCGCAAACGCGGCAAACGCGGCAAAAAAAAACCCGCCGGTTTCCCGGCGGAAACCGGACGGGCGCCGGACGGCTTTCAGCGAGAACGGATTTCCTGGCGCATGAACAGCCGGTAGGAAATGCCGAACAGCACGGCGGAACCGGCCACCAGGAACGTCAGCTGCGGCCACACGAGCAGCAGGCTCTGGCCGAGCGGCAGCGGCGCGTCCAAAGCCAGCGACAGCTGTTCCTGCGTGACGAGGCCGACGCTGCGCACCGACGGCACCATCAGGGTGGTGGTGGCTTCGCTGAACAGCTGGCTCGGCGACAGGCGCTGCAGGAACAGGATCGTTTCCCGGTAGGCAATGTAATCCTCCAGCGTCGCTCCGTTTCCCGGCAGCAGGGCGGTGGCCAGCAGGTTGATGATCATGCCGAAAAACACGGCGAAGAAAATCCACACCGCGATGCTGATCAGGGCGCTGGTGGCCGGCTGCCGGAGCACGACGGAAAACAGGATCGACAGGTTCAGCCAGAAGGCCGTGTAGACGACGCACAGCAGAAGGAAGCACACCATGCGCAAAAACTCTTCCGGCGTGAACGGAATGCCGATCGTGTACAGCCCGATGCCCATGATGAGGAAGCCGAGGGCAAAATACATGATCGTGATGACCGCGAGCGACGCGAGAAATTTCGCGCTGATGACGTAGTCGCGGTGGATCGGCTGGCTCATCAGGCGGCTGAGGGTGCCCTTGTTGCGCTCCGAGTTGATCGCGTCAAAGCCGAGCATCAGACCGAGCAGCGGCGCCAGAAACCCGATGAAGGTCACGAAGGACGGCAGCGTGCCGTCGGACAGCGTGAACAGCCGCAGGAACACGAAGCTCTTCAGCTCGTCGCTGGCCGGGCTGACGGACGCCAGCGCGCTGATGGACGAATACAGCGAGCCGGCGGTGGTGAGAAACACGAGTCCGAGCAGGATGATGAACCGCCAGCTGCGGAAATGGTCGGACAGTTCCTTCTCGAACATCACCGTGAACGGATGCTTCGGCCGGTTGCGCCTGGCTTCCGCGCGCTCGCGCAGCCATTTCGGATAGAGGCGGTCCAGCCAGGTTTTCAGCCGTTCTTCAAGCGCGCTTGGCGTTTGCTGCGCTTGCGCCTGCATGCCGATCACCTTCCTCGAAATAGCGGTGGTAGATTTCATCCAGTCCGAAATCTTTCCGGTTGAGATGGGTCAGCACGGCGCCGGCTTCCACCACCGCTTTGGCCAGTTCGCCGGTCATGTCCCGCGAGCAATGGAAGAAATACCGGCCTTCCTTCTTCTCGATGCGGACGACGTCCGGCAGTCCGGCGAGCCGGTCGGCGATCGCCTCGGCATCCTCCCGGGTGCCGCCGGGCACTTCGATGCCGAGTTCGATGGACGTGTACGTTTCGACAAAGAGCTTCCTGGCCAGCGTGCGGATGTCGCCTTCCGCCAGCAGCCTGCCCTGCACGAACAGGCCGACCCGGTCGCAGATTGCCTGCATCTGGTGCAGATGGTGGCTCGAGATGAGCACGGTGATGCCGTCTTCCCGGCTCAGCCGGCGGATGAGATCGAGAAGCTCGCGAACCCCTTCCGGGTCGATGCCGAGGGTCGGTTCGTCCAGAATGATCACTTCCGGCCGCTTGATCAGCACGTCGGCCAGGCCGAGCCGCTGCCGCATGCCGCGGGAGTAGGCGCCGGTCCGCTTGTGGGCGGCCTCCTTCAGGCCGACCCGCTCCAGCAGCGTCCATGCCCGCTCCTCGGCCTCCCGCTCGCTCATGCCGTTCAGCATGGCCGTGTACATCAGGTTGTCCAGACCGTCCCGGTCTTCGTAGAAGCCGACGTCGTCGGGCAAGTACCCGACCTTCCGCTTCACTTCCATCGGATAGCGGGTGGAATCGAGACCGCAGACGGTGGAAGTGCCCGACGTCGGCTCCGTCAGGCCGAGCATCATCAGGATGGTCGTCGATTTGCCGGCGCCGTTCGGACCGAGCAGGCCGAAAATTTCACCGGGGTAGATGTCCAGATTGAGTCGGTCCACTGCGGTGAAATCCCCGTACATTTTGGTCAGGTCCCGCAGTTGGATGATCGGTTCGGCCACGGTTACCTCCTCCCGTATTTGCGGAACAGGTAGACGATGCCCAGCGCCACCGCGACGACGATCAGGATGCCGATCCAGCCCCACAGCACCGGCGTCTTGACGCTCATCCGCAGGCTGATGGACTGTTCCACCTGCGAGTTGCCGGCGCGGATGCCCACCACGTAGTCGCCGGCGATCGCCTTGTTGCTGGCCTTGATCGTGGCGGTGATCGTCTTGCTTTCCCCGGCGGGAATGGCGATGTCGTCGGCCTGTTCAAAGGTCACTTCCCAGTTGGACGGACGGGTGGAGCTGAGCTTGATGCCCGCAAGGTCGGACGAGCCCGTGTTGCGCAGCACCAGATTGATTTTCCGCTCGTTGCCGGCGGTGATGTCCGCGCTGAGCAGCTCGTTGTCCGTCGTCATTTCCAGCTTGTAGGTGCCGGTGATGACCGCTTCCAGCTCCACGGTGCCGCCGGTGGAGGCGCTGGCCGCTTCGATCGGAATCTTGTACGTGCCGGCTTCGACGGAGATGGCCGGTTTCACGTTGACCGTAATGTTGCTGGTCGCGTTCGGCTCGACGACGACGGAGCTGACGTTCTTGCCGGCGCTGGTGAACGTGACGTCCCAGCCTTCGGGCGCCCCGTGGCGCAGCGCGTAGGTTTGCTGTTCGGCCGTTTTGTTGGCCAGCTTGATCGTGTACGTGAAGCTGGCGTCCGCGGCGCCTTCCAGGTTCGGCTGGTCGCTGGTCAGTTCCGTGCGGAACGTGCCGGCTTCGGTCACGGTGACCACAAGCGGCAGGGAAACGCCCCGGTCCGTGGCCAGCTGGAACCGGAAATCGCCCTTCTCGACGGCGAGCGGCACGGTCACCGAAAGGGTCAGGTCCAGGGTGTCACCGGGTTTCACCGCGACTTCGCTGACGAGATAGCCGTTCGATTTCAGCTCCGTTTCCCAGTCGCCGGGCAGACCGGTGACGCGAAGGCCGATGTGCTGAATGCCGGATGTGTTGTTGAGCACTTCGACGGAGTAGTTGACGGTCTGTCCGGGGCTTGCCGCCAGCTTGGTCAGGGGTGTGTACAGTTCGATCGGTTCCGCCGCGAAGGCGGTGCCTGCCAGGCCCAACCCTCCGAGCAGCAGGATGACGAGTAGCACGATTCCTTTCTTTTTCCAATCGCGCATGTCCGTTTGCCCTCCCTGAAAACGCAAATCTCCTTTTTTCTCCATCTTGCCAGCCCAAACTTAAAAAAACTTGAAACATTCCTTAAACGAACATTAAAAAGTGCCGGCGGGCGCCCGGCGCATATTTTTCGGCAAGACGGCCACAATGGAACAATATCACGATTGCCGCGCATGACGCAAACGGGCCGGGACCGGACGGAAAGGACCGGACGCGGCCCGGACGGCCGCGGCGCAAAAGATCTGCGGAAGGGAGACGGAAGCATGATTCTGTACCGGGCTGCCAAAAGCGCGGAATCGCGCCGGAGAATCGGGCTGCCGGAAAGCGTCCGGGCCGGCGGGGGCGCGGAGACGGAAAAATGGCTGCTGAAGTGGCTGGCCGGGGAAAGCGCGCCGCCGTCCGGCGCGGAAGCGGGCGGAGCCGGACCGCAGGCGGCGGAATGATCCGGATGCCGGGGCAATGCGCCGGCTGATCTTCGGCCCGTTTTGCCGCCTTCCGACCGCTTTGCGCGCGAAACCGGTTCGACGCATTGGCCGGCCGCTTTCCCCGCGCCGCAGCCGGCAGGCGCGAAACGCCGCCCGCCGATGTGCTATAATGCAGACGAATGCAGACGGAGGCGAGCGGCCGGCATGAAGATCATTTTGACGACACTGAACGCCAAATACATCCACACCTGCCTCGCGCTGAGATACCTGAAAGCGTACTGCCAGCGCGATTTTGCCGTGGACATCGTCGAGTACACGATCAAGGACCCGGTCCTGAACATCGTGGGCGACCTGTATGTGCGCAAGCCCGACGTGGTCGGCTTTTCCTGCTACATCTGGAACATCGAACAGACGCTGGAGGTCGTCCGGCTGCTGAAAAAAGTGCTGCCGGACGTGACGATCGTGCTCGGCGGCCCGGAGGTGTCCTACGACACGGAAGAATGGATGCGGCGGGAGCCGGCCGTCGATTTCATCGTCATGGGCGAAGGGGAAGCCACGTTCCATCACTTGCTGCAGGAGCTGGCGGGCAGCCGGAAATTCCATTTCGTGTTCGGCGCCGCCTACCGCAAGGACGGCCGGGTTGTGATCAATCCGCCGCGTCCGAAGCTGGATCTGAACGAGATTCCGTCTCCGCACCGGTTTCCCGAAGACATGCCGGAACTGGGGAAGCGGATCGTCTATTTCGAAACGAGCCGGGGCTGCCCGTTCAGCTGCCAGTTCTGCCTGTCCAGCATCGAAACGGGCGTGCGCTATTTCGACCTGGAACGGTCGAAGGCGGATCTGAAGCATTTGATCGACAACGGCGCGAAGCTGATCAAGTTCGTCGACCGCACGTTCAACATCAAGCGGGATTACGCGATGGAGATTTTCCGCTTTCTGATCGAACACCACAACGGGTGCGTGTTCCAGTTCGAGATCACGGCGGACATCATGCGCCCGGAAGTGCTGGATTTTCTGGCGGAGAACGCGCCCCCGGGCATTTTCCGCTTCGAGATCGGCGTGCAGTCCACCAACGAGCTGACCAACGAGCTGATCAAGCGGCGGCAGAATTTCGCCAAGCTGGCCCGCACGGTGACGAAAATCCGGGAAAGCGGCAAGATCGCCCAGCACCTGGACCTGATCGCCGGACTGCCGGAGGAAAACTACGATTCGTTCCGCAAAACGTTCAACGACGTGTTCGCGCTGCGCCCGGAGGAACTGCAGCTCGGGTTTTTGAAGCTGCTTCGCGGCACCGGACTGAGGCGGGATGCGGACAAATACGGATACGTCTACATGGACAAGGCGCCGTACGAGGTCTTGGCCTCGAACGTCATGCCTTTTTCGGACATGGTGCGGATCAAACGGGTGGAGGACGTGCTGGAAAAGTACTGGAACGCCCACCGGATGGACCGGACGGTGACGTATCTCGTCGACCGCGTGTTTCCGTCGGCGTTCGACTTTTTCCAGGAGTTCGGGGACTTTTGGGAAGCGCGGGGCTGGGGGCGGATCGGCCACCAGCTGGAAGATCTGTTCGTCCGGCTTTACGAGTTTCTGGCGCACAAAGGCGTTCCGCAGCTCGACGTGGCCTTCGGGCTGATGAAGCTGGATTATTTTTTGAACCACCGCTACAAGCCGCGCAAAATCTGGTGGACGTTCGAGCCGGGCAAAAGCGGCCTGCAGGCGCTGATGCGGCTGTTCGCCGAACGGGCGGAAGAGGTGTCGCCGGAGCTGGCCGCCATGGGCCTGTCGGAGAAAGACCTGTACAAGCATGCCGTGGCGGAGCTTTTGCCGTTCGATTTAACGGCGGTGCTGGCGGAGATGCGGGTTGGAGCCAAACCGGGCGAGCCGGCCGGGCGCTGGCCGTGCGGCCGGCCATCCGTCCTGCCGGACGCCTCCCCGGACCGGTCACCGGCTGCCGCCGGGGACGCCCGCAGGCGCTGCACCGCGCTGCTTGTCGTCTATCCGCCGGACGGCAGCGGCGCACGCTGGTTCGCCAAACCGCTAAACGGGGAACCATGAGACGCGAGGGAGAGGAGATTTCGGCATGCTGAGGCGTTTTTTTGCCTACTATCGGCCGCACCGGCGGCTTTTTTTGCTGGATTTTGGCAGCGCGGTGGTGCTGGCGGGGCTGGAGCTTCTTTTTCCGCTGGTGACCACGTGGATCATTGACGATCTCGTGCCGGAGGGCAATTGGCGATGGATCCTGTATGCCGGCCTCGGCCTGGTGGGTCTGTACCTGGTCTGCACGGTTCTGCAGTTCATTGTCACGTATTTCGGCCACAAACTCGGCCTCAACATTGAAACGGACATGCGCCAGCAGCTGTACGACCATCTGCAGAAGCTGTCCTTCCGCTTTTACGACAACACGAAGACCGGCCACCTGATGAGCCGGCTGACGACTGACCTTTTCGACATCGGGGAATTGGCGCACCACGGGCCGGAGGACCTGTTCATCGTGGCGATGACGCTGGCCGGTTCCTTCTCCATCATGGCGTATTTGAATCCGCCCCTGACGCTCATCACGCTGATCGCCGTGCCGGTCATCATCTGGCTCATCACGGCGTGCAACCTGAAAATGGAAAAGGCCTTCGCCGACATGTACGAAAGAGTCGCCGACGTCAACGCCCGGGTGGAGGACAGCGTGGCGGGCATGCGGGTGGTCCAGTCGTTCACCAACGAAGCCCGCGAAAAGGCCCGGTTCGCCGTTTTCAACCGAAAACTGCGGGAAGCCAAACTGCGCGCCTATTTCGTCATGGGGTACGCCTTTTCTTCCACCCAGCTGCTCATGCGGCTCATGACGCTCATCGTGCTCTTGTCCGGGGCCTTTTTCGTCATGCGTGGGACGCTCAGTTACGGGGAACTGGTCGGCTTTTTGCTCATCGTGAACATTTTTGTCAAACCGATCGAAAAGATCAACGCGCTGCTGGAAATTTATCCGAAGGGCATGGCGGGTTTCAAGCGGCTCCAGGAACTCCTGGCGGTGGAACCGGACGTGGCGGACGCGCCGGATGCCGTCCCCGCCGGCCCGTTCAGGGGCGACATCGAATTTCGCGGCGTGACCTTCGGCTATGACGGGCATCAGAAGGTGCTGGAAGGCATCAACCTGTCGATCCGATCCGGGGAAACCGTCGCCTTCGTCGGACCGTCGGGCGCGGGGAAGACAACCCTCGTCAGTCTGATTCCGCGCTACTATGAAATCGACGGCGGGGAAATTCTCATCGACGGGACGGACATCCGCAAGTACACGCTCCGTTCGCTCCGGTCGCAAATCGGCGTGGTGCAGCAGGACGTGTACCTGTTTGCCGGCACGATCCGCGAAAACATCGCCTACGGCAGGCTGGACGCCACGGAGGAAGAGATCTGGGAGGCGGTGCGGCGGGCCCATTTGTACGAGTTTGTGAAGGGACTGCCGGACGGGCTCGACACGGAGATCGGGGAGCGGGGCGTCAAGCTGTCCGGCGGGCAGAAGCAGCGGATTGCCATCGCCCGCATGTTTTTGAAAAATCCGCCGATCCTGATCCTGGACGAGGCCACGAGCGCCCTCGACACGGAAACGGAAGCGGCCATCCAGGAGGCGCTGGACGAGCTGTCCGAAGGCCGCACGACGCTGGTGATCGCCCACCGGCTGGCCACGGTGCGCGGCGCGGACCGCATCATCGTCGTGACGGAGCACGGCATCGCGGAGCAGGGGACGCACGAGGAACTGATGCGGCGGGGCGGCGTTTACGCCCGGCTGAACGCGGCGCAGCTGGTTTGAGACGGGCGGGCGGCACCCGTGCCGGCCGCACGGGAGGAGACGAACGGATGCGCAAGGCGTCTTCCGGAACGGAAAACGCTTCGGATTCCGCGGAAAACGGAACCCGAAGCGTTTTTTGTCCCGGCCGGTTTGCTTTTTGCCCCGATTCGTTTATGGCCCCGGCTGCCAGGTGTCCGCAGTCGTTACGGCAGCCGGCTGCGCAGCACGGTCAGGCGTCCGTTCAGTCCGCAGTCCCCCAGGTTGGCCGGCACCAGCACGCAATCCCCCGCCGTCAGGGGAACGTCCCCGTCCGCCCAAGTCAGGGTGCCTTCGCCCGCCGCCACGATCAGGATCGAGAAGGTGTCCGGCAATGAGCCGATGGCCCACGAACCGTCCACCAGCGCCTTCTCCGTCACGAAATACGGGCAACTGGCCAGCTCCAGCCATTCGTGCGGCCGGTCCAGGTCCGTCCGGGCGCGCCGGGCGCCGGCGTTGTCGTAGCGGATGACATTCAGCGAATCCTCGATGTGCAGCTCCCGCGGCTTGCCGTCGAGGCCGGGCCGGTTGTAATCGTAGATGCGGTACGTCGTGTCGGAGTTTTGCTGGATTTCCGCCACGAGCACCCCGGCGCAGAGCGCGTGGACGGTTCCCGCCGGAATGAAAAACGTGTCGCCGGGATGCGCTTCGACGGATTCGAGGGCGTCCATGACGCGGTTTTCCCGGATCGCTTCGGCCAGCGTCTCCCTCGTCCAGCCGGGTTTCAGGCCGTAGATGATTTTGGCGCCGGGTTTGGCGTCCAGGACGTACCACATTTCCGTTTTGCCCGGTTCCCCCGGCGGCAGGCCGGCATAATCATCGGACGGATGCACCTGGACGGACAGATCGTCGTTGCAGTCGAGCAGCTTGACGAGCAGGGGAAAGCGCCCGCCTTTCGGTCCGAAGAGCCCTGCCGCGAATTTGGCGCCGAACCACTCCCGGCCGTATGTTTCCCTGACTTCGTCGAACCCGGTTCCCGCCAGTTCGCCGTTGGCGACCACGCTGACGCCGTGGGCATGGTCGGCGATGGTCCACGCTTCCCCGATGGGGCCGTCGGGCAGCGAAAAGCCGAAACGTTCGAGGGCGCGGCCGCCCCACACCCGTTCTTTGAAGGCCGGCCGGAATTTCAGCGGATACGGTTTCATGTTCCATCATCCTCCGTTTTTCTTGCTGCGCTGGTATTGAAAGGCTGGCGTCCGTTTTTCGGCTGCCGGCATCTCGTGCTGCCGTCATCCCGGTCGCCGTTTTTTTTCCACGGCGAGCAAATAGGGGCGATCGGGATGTCCCAGCAGCCGGTACAACAGCACCTGGAACTTGTCCTGCGGCAGCGAACGGCACCAGGTTTCCACGGCTTCCGCTTCTTCCCGCCCCCCGGGATGCCCGGGGTAGACGACGATGGTCACGACGCCGCCGGGCTTCAGCCACGCCGCCGCGGTTTCCAGCGCTTTCAGCGTGGACGGCGGACGGGTGATGACGGCGGGATCGCCGTGGGGCAGGTAGCCGAGATTGAACATGACGGCGCCGAGTTTGCCGCGTACTTGATCAGGCAGGCAGTCCGCCATGCGCGCGTGGTCGGCCAGGATCAGTTCCGTGCGCGAGGCCACCGCTTCGCCTTCGGCGGCCAGTTTTCGGCGGGCCCGGCCGAGGGCTTCCGCCTGGATGTCAAAGCCGTACACTTTTCCCGAAGCGCCGACGGCCCGCGCGAGCACGACCGTGTCGTTGCCTCCGCCCACCGTGGCGTCCACCGCCGCATCTCCCGGCGCGATCCGTTCCACCGCCAGCCGGTGGGCCATGCCGAGCACCGAGAGAAAACCCACGCGAAGCCGTCACCTCCCGTCATCCGTTGCCGGAAGCTCATCGGATGTGGATTGTCTCGCGTTCCGCGCGGCGCTTGCCGCCCGCCTGCCGCGCGTTTGCTTCCGGCCATTTTTTCCCCTGCCACGTGTTCCGTTCGATCAGGCGCCGGTCGATGGCGTTCAGCACTTCCCATTTTTTCAGGCTCCACAACGGGCCGATCAAAAGCTCGCGGGGCGCGTCGCCCGTCAGCCGGTGCACGATCATGCCGGGCGGCAGCAGTTCCAGCGAATCCACCACCAGATCGACGTACTCGTCCATTTCCAGAAAACGCACGAGCCCGGCTTCATACTGCTTCACCATCGGCGTCTTGCGCATCAGGTGGAGCAGATGGATTTTGATGCCCTGCACGTCCATGCGGGCCACGGCGCGCACCGTTTCCAGCATCATGTCGCGCGTTTCCAGCGGCAGGCCGTGGATGATGTGGGTGCACACGCGGATCCCGTGCCGGCGCAGTTTGTCCACCGCTTCGTAGTAGCAGGCGGTGTCGTGCGCGCGGTTGATGAGCCGGCTCGTCTCCTCGTGGATCGTCTGCAGGCCCATTTCCACCCAAAGGTAGGTTCGCTCGTTCAGTTCCGCCAGGTAGTCCACCACGTCATCCGGCAGGCAGTCCGGGCGGGTGGCGATGGACAGGCCGACGACGCCGGGCTGGGCCAGGATCGTTTCGTAATAGTCCCGCAGCACCGAAACGGGGGCGTACGTGTTGGTGTACGCCTGAAAATAGCCGATGTATTTCGCGTCCGGCCATTTTTTGTGCTGCCGGTCGCGCACCTTGTTGAACTGGGTGACCAGATCGTCCCGCCGGCTGCCGGCGAAATCGCCCGAACCCCGGGCGCTGCAGAACGTGCAGCCGCCGACGGCGACGGTGCCGTCCCGGTTGGGACAGGTGAAGCCGGCGTCCAGCATCACCTTGAACACTTTGCCGCCGAATTGCCGGCGCATTTCGTAATTCCACGCATGGAACCGTTTGTCGCCCCACATGAGGGGGGCCGCTTGCGGCGCTTCCCGTTCGGTTGCCGTTTGCAACGCGCGTTCCTCCTTGCGGTGAACGAGTCTTTTTTCATTTTACATGAAAAACGCGTATTTACAACGCGGACGGAATTGGGCAAAATGAACGGGGCAAAACGCGCATGACGCTCCATGATGCGCGATGATTGCAAAACGAGGCGGAGGCCGAGATTGACATGCGGTTGAGGAAGAAAAAAGACGCAAAGGCGATTTTGCAGCAGCAGACGGATCTGGTGGTGCTGGACCCGGCGAAATACAAGGGCAACTGGCGGGCGTTCTTCGGCAACGACCGGCCGATCCACGCCGAGCTGGGCATGGGCAAGGGGCTGTTCATCAGCACGATGAGCGTCCGGCATCCCGACATCAATTTTGTCGGCGTGGACCGGTACGACGAACTGATCCGGCGGGCGAGCGTGAAGGCGGACGCCATGTGGAGGGAGGCATACGGCCGCCGTCCGGACAATCTGGCGCTCGTGCTGCACAACGTGGAGCATTTGACGGACATGTTCGGCGACGGGGAAGTGGAGCGCATCTACCTCAACTTCAGCGACCCGTGGCCGAAAAAACGGCATGTCAAACGCCGCCTGACCCACCCGCGGTTTCTCGCCATGTACGCCAAAGTGCTGAAGCCGTCGGGCGAGATCCATTTCAAAACGGATTCCGCCGAACTGTTCGAATATTCGCTGAACACGTTTTCGGATTTCGGTTTCCGGCTGCGCAACATCACGTTCAACCTGCACGCGGGGGGCCTCCATCCCGACCATGTGATGACCGAATACGAGCAAAAGTTTGTCGAACAGGGGAAGCCGATCTATCGCTGCGAGGCGCTTCTGGGCGGAACGCCGGCCGGTGCCGGGGGGCAGGCCGGGGAAGCCGGCGCGGGAAGCGGCGGGGATGACGCGGCAGGCTGAGACAAGCGCCAAACCGCGCGAAAGACGCCGGAAAACCGGCGGGCGGGCAGGCGGCGGGCCGGGCGGATGCGCCAATTGCAAAACCGGATCACCCCCAAAGGCGGCGAACCTGCTATAATAGGGCCAAGAGGCTTACTCGGCAAGTCCCGAAGCGAGGGTGGGTTTCGTCCATGTGGCTCATGACGTGGTTTGTCTGCGGCGTCCTGTCGGGTTATGTCCTTTTCCGTCACCACATGCTGCCCGCGGGACCGGACCGCCTGCCCGGCGGCCGTCGGCTGTCGGTCATCATTCCGGCCCGCAACGAGGAAGCGAGTCTGCCGCATCTTTTGGAATCGCTGCGAAACCAGACGCTGCAGCCGGATGAAGTCATCGTCGTCAATGACGGTTCCAGCGACCGGACGGGCGAAATCGCCCGCCGCTTCGGCGCCCGCGTCATCGACAACACGGGCGTGCCCGCCGGCTGGACGGGGAAGAACTGGGCCGTGTGGACCGGCTACCGGGCGTCGACGGGCGACCTTGTCGCGTTCATCGACGCCGATGTCCGCCTGGCGCCGGAAGCGCTGTCGTCGGTGGCGGAAGCCTGCCTGCGCACCGGCGGCGCCGTTTCCGTCGTACCCTATCACGATGCGGAACACGCCCACGAAAAAATGGCCATGATCACCAATGTTCTCGGCGCGTTCACGTTCCTTTCGCGGTTCGAAAAGAACAATCCGCACCAGGGGCTGTACGGTCCGGTGATCATGGTGTCGCGGGATCATTACGAGGCGGTCGGCGGCCATGCGGCCATCCGCGGGAAGGTGACCGACGATCTGTCGCTCGGCGCCCTGTTCAAGCAGTCGGGCATCCCGGTGGACAACTTCGCGGGCGGGCGCGCGGTCCGCTTCCGGATGTATCCCCACGGAATGCAGAGCCAGCTGGAAGGCTTCGCCAAAAGCGCCGCCCTCAGCATCCAGAAACTGCATCCGGTCACGCTCATGCTGATCGTGCTGTGGCTTTCGGGCCTGGTCGCCAGCCAGGCGGTCTTCCTGTTCCCGGACGGGGCGTTCAAGTGGCTGGCCGCCGGCTATCTCATGTACGCGGCGCAACTTTTGCATCTGTCCAAAACCGTCGGATCGTTCCGTCCCTTTGAAATCTTCCATACCCTTCCGCTGATCAGCTTCGCGGTCATGCTGCTTTATTCGCTGTATCAGGTGGCGGTCAAACGGGAAGTGGTTTGGAAAGGCCGGCAAATCCAGGTCGGAAGGAAGGGTCGCTGATGCTGTTCTGGCTCCTGGCTGCCTTTTTCTCCGGATCGCTGATGTTTTCGTACTGGCTCGGTCTGCTCGCCGAGCGGGACGTCCGCCAGGTGGGCGACGGGAATCCGGGCGCCATCAACCTGTGGAAAGCCGCCGGGGCCAAACTGGGCGTCCTCGGCGTCGTGCTGGATTTTTCCAAGGGATACGTGCCGGTTTTGGCCGCCATGTCCGCGGGGCACCGGGACGGGCATGAGCTGGCGCTGATCGCCGCCGCGCCGGTGTTCGGCCACATCTTCTCGCCGTTTCTGAAATTCAGGGGCGGCAAGGGCATCGCCGTCACCTTCGGCGTCTGGAGCGCGCTGACGGCGTTCCGCGCCTCGCTGGCGCTGGCGGTGACGCTTCTCATCCTGCACGTGGTGTTCCGCAAAATCGGCAGCTGGAAAGTGGCGCCGTCGGATGTCGACGGGTTCGAAGTCGCCCTCGGGGTCATGCTGCTGCCGGGCTATCTGGTCACGGCCGATTACCCGGCGGGCATCCTCATGTTCTGGCTGCTCAATTTCCTGCTGATTTTGTATGCGCACCGCCATCCGGTCACCAACGTGCTTCGCCAGTGGCTGTTTGACGCGGAAAGGGACGACGCGTGGATGGCGGAGCAGCCGGAGGAGGAAAAGGAGCGGGGCAAAAGCATCGGCGGATGAGGCGCGGCGGCCGCGCGACGGGCGGCTCTTCCGCCGGCCGGTTTGCCGGTGCGTTTTGTCGGGCGGCCTGCCGCCGTCGGGCCGGTCCGCCAAGTGTTGACAACGTTGCGATAACCATGCTATATTGATGTAGTTCAAAGCAGAAGCGCCCGCTTCTCACCTGACCGGCTGCGGCCGGCTGGTTGCGTACAACGGTTTCGACGTGCGGCTTTCAGGCGGACGGAGCGTCCGATGCGGGGGACGGGTTCGCTCCGCGGCCGCGGAACCCGGCATACGTAAACGGATGTGGGCACCTGCTGCCCGCATTTTTTGTGCCGTCCGCCAAGGACGGCGGATCCCGCAGATGGGTTCAAATCATTTGGAGGTGGCCGACCATTAGCAAAGAGCATCAAATCAACGGGGAAATTCGCGCCAGGGAAGTTCGGGTAATCGGGCCGGACGGCGAGCAGATCGGCATCATGCCGCTCAGGGACGCGCTCCAGCGCGCCCAGGACATGGGACTTGACCTGGTCAACGTGGCGCCGCAGGCCAAACCGCCGGTCTGCCGCATCATGGACTACGGCAAGTTCCGCTATGAGCAGCAGAAGAAAGAAAAGGAAGCCCGCCGCAACCAGAAAATCATGGACATCAAGGAAGTCCGGTTTTCTGCGAACATCGACGAGCACGATTACCAGGTCAAACTTCGCAGCGTGGTGAAATTTCTGAAGGACCAGGACAAGGTGAAATGTTCGGTCCGTTTCCGTGGGCGCGAAATCGCTCATGCCAACATCGGACAAAGGGTGCTCGAGCGACTGGCCGAAGAAGTCGGCGACCTGGCCGTCGTCGAACGGAAGCCGAAACTGGAAGGCCGCAGCATGATCATGATTTTGAGCCCGAAAGACACGAAATGATGCCGTCAGATCACGATTAGGAGGATTGTCTGCCATGCCCAAGATGAAAACCCACCGCGGCGCCGCGAAGCGCTTTGGCAAAACCGGTACCGGCAAAATCAAAAGGAACCAGGGCTATCGCCGCCACTTGCTGGAAGGCAAGTCCCCGAAGCGCAAACGCCGGCTGAGGGGCACCGTCATCATGTCCAAGGGCGACGCCAAACGCATCAAGCAGCTCATCGCATACGTCAAGTGACAAACCGTCGGCAGACCAGATGAAAAACCGGCAGCCGACAAACCGGAACACAACCAGTGACCAATTCGGGAGGTTACCGTCATGGCTAGAGTCAAGGGCGGATATGTGACCCGCCGCCGTCGCAAGAGGGTCCTGAAACTGGCAAAAGGCTATTGGGGCGCAAAGCACCGTTTGTTCAAGAAGGCCAACGAGCAGGTCATGAAGTCGCTCATGTACGCGTTCCGCGACCGCCGGCAAAGAAAGCGGAATTTCCGCCGGCTGTGGATCGCGCGCATCAACGCGGCCGCACGCATGAACGGCCTTTCCTACAGCAGGATGATGCACGGCCTGAAGCTGGCCGGCATCAGCATCAACCGCAAAATGCTGGCCGACCTGGCGGTCCACGACCAGAAATCGTTCAACGATCTGGCCGGCATTGCCAAGGCCAAGCTGGAAGCCTGAAGACCCGCGCCCGCCGGTTCCGTGCCGGCGGGCCGTTGTTTAATCCGCGGCGAAGCCTGCCGGTCGCCGGGCGATGCCGGCAACCGGCCTTTCGCCGGGGCCGGGATTGTCTTTTTCGGTTTTGCGCGGCCCGCGTATTGACGAAGGCCCGGCGGATGATTATAATAGGGGCAATCTCGTCAGCAAGTTCACCATACGGCAAAAACGGCGTCGAAGAGGAGAAAGCACAAGGGCTCTTATGTCCAGAGAGCGTCGGGAACCTGCTGAAACCCGCGCCATAATCCCTTGCCTGCGATGTCGCCTCGGAGCTGTTGCCTTGAACGGCGGACGGCACGGCGGACCGCATCTCCGCCGGCGGTGCCCGATGGACCGGCGCCGCCGCCCAGTAGAAGCAAACGGATGGCACACGTTATCGTGCTTCAGGTGAAGACGGCTTTTGCGGACCGTCCGTCCGGGCATTGCGCGTCTTCATCCTGGTGAGGCCTGCCGCCGCGAGGCGCAGGCGAAGTCTGGGTGGTACCACGGAAGGAAACCTCTTTCGTCCCGCAAGATCCGGGATGATGGAGGTTTTTTTAGTTCAAGCAAGGAGGTATCGGGAACGATGGGGGCGAACCGTTCTGCCCTGCTCACGGAAGAGTTGAGGGAACAATTGCTGAAACCGGACGTCATCAGCGGCTCGGAAATGTTGCTCCGCTGTCTTCTCCTGGAGGGGGTGGACACGGTATTCGGCTATCCGGGCGGCGCGGTCCTCTACATTTATGACGCGATGTACGACAACCCGCACTTCAAGCACCTGCTCACCCGCCATGAACAGGGCGCCATCCACGCGGCGGACGGCTATGCCCGTTCGACGGGCAAAACCGGCGTCTGCATCGCCACGAGCGGCCCCGGGGCGACCAACCTGGTGACCGGCATCGCCACCGCCTACATGGATTCGGTGCCGCTCGTCGTCATCACCGGCAACGTGGCGCTGCCGGCCATCGGCACCGATGCGTTCCAGGAAGCGGACATTACCGGCATCACGCTGCCGATCACCAAGCACAGCTATTTCGTGCGGGACGTCAGGGATCTGCCGCGGATCATCAAGGAAGCGTTCCACATCGCCTCGACCGGGCGCAAGGGACCGGTGCTGATCGACATTCCGAAGGACGTGTCCGCCCAGAAGACGACGTTCTACTATCCGGAAACCGTCAACCTGCGCGGCTACAATCCGACGGTGATGCCGAACCGGCTGCAGGTGGAGAAAATGCTGAAGGCCATCGAACAGTCGGAACGGCCGATGATCCTCGCCGGCGGCGGGGTCGTGTATGCCGATGCCGGCCGGGAGCTGGTGGAATTCGCGGAGAAAGCCCGCATTCCGGTGACGACGACGCTGCTCGGTTTGAGCGGCTTTCCGAACGGTCATCCGCTGTGGACCGGCATGCCCGGCATGCACGGCACCTACGCGTCGAACATGGCGCTGCAAAACTGCGATCTCCTGATCGCCATCGGCGCGCGGTTTGACGACCGGGTGACGATGAAGCTCGACGGCTTCCTGCCGAAGGTCAAAACGATCGTCCACATCGACGTGGACCCGGCGGAAATCGGCAAAAACGTGCCGGTCGACATCCCGTGCGTCGGGGACGTCAAGAACGTGCTGCAGCTGGCGCTGCCGAAGGTGAAACCGGCCCGCTCCGACGACTGGATCCGCCGGTTGGACGCCTGGAAGGCGGAACGTCCGCTCCGCTACAAGGATTCGGACACGGAACTGAAGCCGCAGTGGGTCATCGAGATGATCAGCGAGACGACGCAGGGCGAAGCGATCATCACGACGGACGTCGGCCAGCATCAGATGTGGGTGGCGCAGTTCTACAAATTCAAGCATCCCCGCTCGCTGATCACGTCCGGCGGCCTCGGCACGATGGGCTTCGGGTTCCCGTCGGCCATCGGCGCGCAGGTGGCCCATCCCGGCAAGCTGGTCATTTCCATCAACGGTGACGGCGGCATGCAAATGTGCGCCCAGGAGCTGGCGGTTTGCGCCATCCACAACATTCCCGTCAAAATCGTCGTCATCAACAACCGGGTGCTCGGCATGGTGCGGCAGTGGCAGGAGATCATCTATGACCATCGCTACAGCCACATCGACCTGGCCGGCAGCCCCGATTTCGTCAAGCTGGCCGAAGCCTACGGCGTCAAGGGACTCCGGGCGACGAACAAGGAGGAAGCACGGCGCGCCTGGCAGGAGGCGCTGGACCATCCCGGTCCGGTGCTCATCGACTTCGTGGTGGCCAGGGAAGAAAACGTGTATCCGATGGTCACCCAGGGGAACACGATCAGCGACATGATCTTTGGAGATGAGGCATGATGGAACGGAAACACGTGCTGTCGGTGCTCGTGAACGACCAGCCCGGCGTCCTGCAGCGGGTGGCCGGCCTGTTCGGGCGGCGCGGCTTCAACATCGAAAGCATCACCGTGGGGCCGTGCGAGGAACCCGGCCTGTCCCGCATGATCATCGTCTCCTCCGGCGATTCGCGGACGCTGGAGCAGATCCAGAAACAGCTGTACAAGCTCATTGACGTCATCAAGGTCATCGACCTCAGCTCCAAGCCGATGGTGGCCCGGGAGCTGGCGCTCATCCAGGTGAACGCGGAACCGGCGGTCCGGCCCGAAATTCTCGGCGTCGTGGAAACGTTCCGGGCTTCGGTGGTGGACATCGGGCCGACGACGATGATCGTCCAGGCGGTGGGCGATTCCTCGAAAATCGACGCGATCACCGAACTGCTCAAGCCGTACGGCATCCGGGAACTGACACGGACGGGCGTGACGGCGATGGTCAGGGGCATGGCCAGATAGCGGACAACGGCGCGACAGGCGGCCCGCCCGCGGGAGGCGGCTTGCAATGGATGCCAAAGGGTGGCAATATGAAAAGGACAGGCAACCCGCCCGAGTGCCGAAAAGAATCCCAAATCTGAAAACGGAGGCAAACGAAAATGGCAGTGACGCTGTACTACGAAAAAGACGCGGACCTGAACGTGCTGAAGGGCAAGACGATCGCCGTCATCGGCTACGGCAGCCAGGGCCACGCCCAGGCGCAAAACCTGCGGGACAGCGGCCTCAACGTCATCATCGGCCTCAGGCCCGGCAAATCGTACGACAAGGCCAAAGAAGACGGGTTTGAAGTTCTCTCCGTCGCCGAAGCGGTCCAACGCGCCGATGTCGTGCAAATCCTGATGCCGGACGAAATCCAGGCCGCCGTGTACCGCGAATCGATCGCGCCGAATCTGAAAAAAGGCGCCGCCCTCATGTTTTCCCACGGCTTCAACATCCACTTCGGCCAGATCGTGCCGCCCAGGGACGTGGACGTGCTCCTCGTGGCGCCGAAGTCGCCGGGCCATCTGGTGCGCCGCACGTACATGGAAGGGTTCGGCGTGCCGGGGCTGATCGCCGTCGAACAGGACGCCACCGGCAACGCCAAAGCCATCGGCCTCGCCTATGCGAAAGGCATCGGCTGCACCCGCGCCGGCGTCATCGAAACGACGTTCAAGGAAGAGACGGAAACCGACCTGTTTGGCGAACAGGCGGTGCTCTGCGGCGGCGTCAGCGCCCTGATCAAGGCGGGCTTCGAAACGCTGGTGGAAGCCGGCTATGCGCCGGAAATGGCCTACTTTGAATGCCTGCACGAAATGAAGCTGATCGTCGACCTGATTTACGAAGGCGGTCTGGCGGCGATGCGCGATTCCATCAGCAACACGGCGGAATACGGCGATTACGTCACCGGCCCGCGCATCATCACCGAGGAAACGAAGAAGGAAATGCGCCGCGTGCTGAAGGAAATCCAGGACGGCACCTTCGCCCGCAACTTCATCCTGGAAAACCAGGCCAACCGTCCGTTCCTGACGTCGATGCGCCGCAACGAGGCGAACCATCTGATCGAGCAGGTGGGCCGCGAACTGCGCGGCCTGATGCACTGGATCAAGAAGTGACGGCGGGCTTGGCGCAGCCTGCACCCGGCGGTCCGAACCGCCGGGAAACGGGCCGCTCCGGAAACCGGAAGTGCCGGAAATCCGCCTGACGGCAGGGCACCCCCTTCCCGCAAAGAAAGGGTTTGCGCATTTTTGCCATTCTGTGATTTAATGAATGGTAAGCATCGCGCATGCGGGAACGGCGGGGTGCCCTGATTGTCTTTTTCGGCCGCCGGACCCGAGAGCCTTCATGGGGGTTGGATTTGAGCCAATGCGGAAGATCTACATATTCGACACCACCTTGCGCGACGGGGAACAGTCCCCGGGCGTCAACCTGAATGCCCAGGAGAAAGTGGAGATTGCCCTGCAGCTGGAAAAGTTGCGGGTGGACCGGATCGAAGCCGGGTTTCCGGCGGCGTCCCCGGGCGACCTGGCGGCGGTGAACGCCGTGGCGAAAGCCGTCAAAAACGCGACGATCATCGGCCTGTCCCGGTCCCGCGTGCAGGACATTGACGCCGTCCGCGAAGCGCTGAAGGACGCGGAGGACCCCTGCATCCACCTGTTCCTGGCCACGAGCCCGATCCACCGGCAGTACAAGCTGCGCATGACGAAGGAGCAGGTGCTGGAGACGGCGGAAGCCGCCATCCGCTACGCCAAAAAGTATTTCAGCAAAATCGAGTTTTCCCCGGAAGACGCCGGCCGCACGGAGCTGGATTTCCTGTGCGACGTGACGGCGATGGCCATCCGCGCCGGCGCCACCGTGGTCAACATTCCGGATACGGTGGGGTATTTGACGCCGAGCGAATTCGGCAACATTTTCAAGGTGCTGCGGGAAACGGTGCCCGGCATCGAGAAGATCCAGCTTTCCGCCCATTGCCACGATGACCTCGGCATGGCCACGGCCAATTCGCTGGCGGCCATCCTGAACGGCGCGGACCAGATCGAAGGGACGATCAACGGCATCGGCGAACGGGCCGGCAACACGGCGATCGAGGAAGTGGCGCTGGCGCTGGAAACGCGGCAGGATTACTTCCAGGCGAAAACCGGCCTCGAGCTGACCGAAATCTACAAGACAAGCCGCCTGGTCAGCAAGCTGACCGGCATGCCGGTGCCCGGCAACAAGGCGATCGTCGGCGCCAACGCCTTCGCCCACGAATCCGGCATTCACCAGGACGGCATGCTGAAGGAAAAGTCGACCTACGAAATCATCCGGCCGGAAACGATCGGCCTGAAATCGAGCAAACTGGTGCTGGGCAAACACTCGGGCCGCCATGCGTTCCGCGAGAAGCTGGCGGATCTCGGTTACGACAACCTGACCGAGGAACAGATCAACACCGCCTTCGCCAAATTCAAGGACATCGCCGACCGCAAAAAACACGTGACGGACGACGACATCCGCGCCCTGATCGAAGAGAAATGGATCACCGCGCCGGAAGTGTACCGGCTTGAAGGCATCGACGTTCGTTTCGTCAGCCGCGAAAAGCCGTCGGCCACCGTCAGGCTGCGCCGGGACGACGGCAAGCTGATCGAGGTGACGGCCAGCGGCAACGGTTCCGTCGATTCGCTGTATCAGGCCATCAGCGAAGCGACGGGCGAACGGGCGGAACTGGACGATTACGGCATCAAGTCCGTCTCCCAGGGCACCGACGCTCTCGGCGAAGTGCACGTGACCCTGAAGCAGGACGACATGTCCGTCCAGGGGCGCGGCGTTAGCACGGACATTCTGGAAGCGAGCGCCCTGGCCTACGTGGACGCCGTCAACCGGCTGATCGAAAAGCGCAAGGCGCCCGCCAAAACCGACCGCGGAAACATGAGCCTGGTCTAAGGCCCGGCTCTGCGTCAACGCGCAAACGACGGGCCGGCCGGGCCCGCGGCTCTATCCGCCGGCACGCCCCCTTGTCTATAGGTTTCAACGCTTGCAGGCAAGGGGGTTTTTGCTTGCCGGGGTTTTTGGCCTGCGGCCGATGCCCGCATCGGGCGGTCCGGCGGAAACGCCCCGACGTCCCCGCATCATTTTGAGGCCGTGAGGGAAAGGTGGAGGTCGAGCGACGGCAGGCCGGAAAACCGCGACATCCCGAACAGGCTTGACATTTGGCCGGCATAAAAATAAAATAAGCATATATATTTTTTATAGTAAATAAAAATATTAAAGTTAATGGAGGAATTCCAATGGCCAAGACGAAATGGGCGATCGACCCGACCCACAGCCACATCGAATTTACGGTCCGCCACATGATGTTCGCGAAAGTGAAGGGGGGGTTCAACTCGTTCAGCGCGGACATCGAGGCGGATCCGGAAGATTTGACGGACGCCAGCGTCAGGTTCACCATCGACGCTTCCAGCGTGGACACCAACAACGCAGACCGGGACGCGCATTTGCGCTCGGCGGATTTCTTCGACGTGGAACACCATCCGAACATCGTGTTTGTGGCCAAGTCGTTCAAGAAAACCGGCGACAACGAATACGACGTGACCGGGGATTTGACGATTCGCGGCGTCACCCGCGAAGAAACGTTCAAATTGACCTACAACGGTTCCGGCAAGGACCCGTGGGGCAACATGAAAGCCGGTTTCAGCGCGGAAGGCACCGTCAACCGCACCCATTACGGCCTCACCTGGAACGCCGTTCTGGAAGCCGGCGGCGTGCTGGTCGGGGATGAAATCAAGGTCGCCATGGAGATCGAAGCGGTGCAGCAGGCCTGATTCCCGGCGGCCGGTCCGGCCGGACGGCAAAGCGCGCCCAACGGCCGAAGGCCGGGTGACGGCACGCCTTCCGATCGCCGGAAGCGCCGCCATCACCCTGAATCCCCCGCATGTCCGAAGCAATCCCGAGCATCTTCCGCAGGGGCTGTTTTCCGCCGCCCGACGGCAGGAAAGCGGCTCCGTTTTTTTCTCCGCAGTTTTGGCCGCACGGACGGAGAAGCCCCCGGCACCCTTGCCGTCCGGCAAATTTCCGCATGGTACATAATTTGGCTCGTTCAGGAAAAAATAAGCCCATTCGCCATTCCCGTTCAGGTTCACCCATCAACCCATCACCACACCAATCATCGGGAAGATTTCGGGAGGATGCATGATCGCGAGCGCCGAACGACTCAGGGAACAAGCGCATGAACTTGCCTTGACGCACCAACCGTTTTACGCCAGAACGCCGTCCGTCCGGTTCCGGCGGAGGGCGGAGGCGGATGTCCGGGCGATTCAGCGGTACCTGGAGGACATGGCCGGCTGCCGGGACAGCTGCGCCGAGCCGGCCGAAGAGTGGCTGCGGGACCATGCGGAATTCATTCTGGAACAGACGGAACTGGCGGCGGATTCCATCCGGGAGACGAAGCTGGGCCGGCTGCCCCGTCTTCGGGGCAGCCGGGAGTATCGCATGATCGCGCTGTGCGAAGCCTTTCTGGATTTGACGGACGGCGAGCTGGACTGGGAAGCTTTCCGCCTCTTCCTGAACGCCTATCAGGAAATCGCCGTGCTGACGATGGCGGAAATCTGGATGATGCCGGTCGGTCTCCGCTGCGGATTGATCCGGCGCCTCAGAACGCTGATGGAAGCCATCGGGGAACGGCGGGCGGTTTGCGCTTCCGTGGAGCGGCTGCTCGCCGGACTGGAGCCGGCGGGGACGGACGCCGCCGGGCTGGCCCGGGCGCTGGAAGAAGCGGGCCGGGACGTTCCGCTGTCCGGCGCGTTTGCCGCCCATCTGATCCGGCATTTGCGGGAGTGGACGGGAGACGGCGCCGCCGTGCGGGAATGGCTGTCCTGCAAGTTCGACGGCGGCGCGGAAAATTTCGACCGCATCGTGTCCAGCCAGTTCAAGCTGCAAAGCGACGCCCATGAGTCCGTCGGCCGGATCATCGGCAGCCTGCGCCTGATGCTCCGCTGGGACTGGCGCGGTCACTTTGCCGAAGTGAGCGTCACGGAACGGACGCTCATGCGGGATCCGGCCGGGGATTATCCCCGGCTGGACCATGCAAGCCGGGATTTGCTCCGGCAGTCGGTGGAGCGGCTGGCCCGCCGTTTCCGCGTGCCGGAAAATCTGGTGGCCGAACGGGCCGTCGCCCTGGCGGAACAGGCGCGCGAAAAACCGGCGGAAGACGGCGGCCCGTCCCGGGAGGCGTTTCTGTTCCATTATCTGCTGGAACCGAAAGGCATCGAAACGCTCGGGGCAAACCTGCGATCGTGCGGCGATACGCGGCGCAGGGCGGGCCTCGGTCTGCGGAGAAGGCCGACGATGGCCTATTTTGGCTGGACCGGCTTTTTTTTCACGCTGGCCGCGGCCGGCCTGGCGATCTGGACGGGTCATTGGGACGGTCCGCCGGATGCCGGTCCGGCGGTGCCGGGCGGGAACTTGACCGGCGGCGAAGGCTTTTGGCGGGGCGTCGGCCCGGCGGGCGAAGCCGGCCTGCTGCGCGGGCTTGCCGCGGGTCCGGCGCCCTCGCCGGGCGCGGGGTGGGCGGCGATGCTGTGGCAGGCGGCCGCCGTCCTGTTGCTGGCGTTTCCCGCGGCGGAGCTGGCCGTCACCCTGACGCACGGATTGATCGGGCTTTTGTGCAAAACAACGCCGCTGTTGAAATACGATTTTTCGGACGGCATTCCGCCGGAAGCCGCCGCCGTCGTCACCGTGCCGGTGGTGCTGACAAGCCCCGAAGAGGCGCGGGAGATGGCGGATCGCCTCGAAATGCACTATCTGGCCAACCGGAGCCCCAACCTGCATTTCGCCCTTCTGGCCGACCTGCCCGATGCAAAGGAGGAGCGCCGCCCGGGCGACGAAGCGATCATGGCGGAAGCCCGCCGGCGGATCCGGCTCCTGAACGAACGATATCCGCACCGGCCGTTCCATCTGTATTTCCGCCGGCGGACCTGGAACGAATCGGAAGGCAAATGGATGGGGTGGGAGCGCAAACGGGGAAAACTGGTGGAATTCATGCTTTTTGCCCGGGGGAAGAAAGATCCGCAATTTGCGATCGCGGACGGGGACGCCGATTTTTTGCGGAACGTCAGGTACGTGATCACCGTGGATGCCGACACGGAACTGCCGCCGGAAAGCGCGCAGCGCATGGTCGGCGCGATGCATCTGCCCTACAACCGGCCCCGGCTGAACCGGGAACGGACGCGGGTGGTGGAAGGCTATGCGGTGATGCAGCCGCGCATCGGCATCCGCCACGAGACGGCGCTCCGCTCGAGGCTGGCCTACCTGTGGTCGCGGGAAACCGGCGTCGATCCCTACGCGTTCGCCGTCTCCGATCCGTACCAGGACTTGTTCGGACACGGCATCTACGTCGGCAAAGGCATTCTGGACCTGGACCTGTTTGTCGAACTGACGGCGGAGCGGATTCCCGAAAACCGGGTGCTCAGCCATGACCTCCTGGAAGGCGGCATCCTGCGCGCGGGCCTTCTGTCCGACGTCCTGCTCGTCGACGGCATGCCGGGTTCCTTCCACGCCCATCAGAAACGGCTGCACCGCTGGGTGCGGGGAGACTGGCAGCTTCTGCTGTGGCTTCTGCCCAAAAACCGGGACCGGTCGGGGACGCTGCGCAAAGTGGATCTGCCGGCCATCGTCCGGTGGCAGATCATCGACAACCTGCGGCGCAGCCTGATGGCGCCGGCGCTCATGCTGACGCTGATTCTCGGGTATTCCGGATTGCCCGGAACGCCCGCCGCATGGCTGGCCGCCGTGCTGGTCACGTTGTTTCTGCCCGTCCTGAAGCAGCTTGCGGCCGGCAATTGGCGGGGGGTCGGCCTGACCGCCGGCCAGTGCCTGCTCGCCCTGCTCGCGCTGCCCTACCAGGCGGTGCTGATGGCGGATGCCATCCTGCGCACCCTTTACCGCCTGCTCGTCTCCCGCCGGCATCTGCTTGAATGGGTCAGCATGGCCGAGGTGGAACGCAAGCATGCGGACAGGCCCGTGCCGCCGCTGGCCGGGATGGCGGGCGGCACGGTGCTTGCGCTCCTCGTTCCCGTTGCGGCGGCATTCGGCGACGGCGGCCCGCCCGTCCTGGCGAGCGCGGCGGTTCTGGCGCTGGCGTGGCTGGCGGCCCCGCCCGCGATCCGCTTCCTGGACCGGCCGATGGCCGATCCGCGGGTTCCGTCGGTGCTGGGCGAGGAGGACAAGGCCGAGCTGGAGAAGCTGGCCGCCGACATCTGGTCGTTTTTTGAACGCTATGTGACGGAAGACGACCATTGGCTGCCGCCGGACAACGTGCAGCTGGACCCGCCCAGGGGCGTCGCGCGGCGCACGAGCCCGACCAACATCGGACTTTACATGGCCTGCGTCATGGCGGCCCGCGATTTCGGCTTCATCGGCAGGCGGGAAGCCGTCTGGCGGCTCGGCAGGACCCTGGAGACGCTGGAGCGGATGGAAAAATGGGAAGGCCATCTGTACAACTGGTACGACACGGAGACGCTGGCCCCCCTGCCGCCGCGTTACGTGTCGACCGTCGACTCGGGCAATCTGGTGGTCAGCCTGATGGCGGTCCGCCAGGGCGTGCGGGAATGGCTGGAACAGGCGGAAGAGCAGGGAACCGACGGCGCCGCGGACACGGATTGGCGCGCGGAAGCCGGGCGGCTTGCGGACCGTCTGGACGCCTTCATCGCGGCCACCAACTTCCGCCCGCTGTACGATCACCGGTCGCGCCTGTTTTCCCTCGGATTTTTTCCCGACAGCGGGCGGCGGGACCCGATCCTGTACGATCTTTTGGCATCCGAAGCGCGCATGGCCAGCTTTGCCGCCATCAGCCTCGGCCAGATCTCCGTGGCCCACTGGCACGCCCTCGGCCGCTCGCTGGCGGAAGTCGCCGGAAGGCCGATGCTGCTTTCCTGGTCCGGGACGATGTTCGAGTATTTGATGCCGTGGCTGTTCATGCGCACGTGGCGCAACACGATCTGGGACAGCACCTACCGGGCGGCCGTGGCCGGCCAGCTGGCGCATGCCCGGAAACACGGCGTGCCCGCCGGCGTTTCCGAATCGGGGTACTACGCGTTCGACGAACAGATGAATTACCAATACCAGGCGTTCGGCGTGCCGGAACTCGGTTTCCGCAAAGGGCTGGACAACGATCTGGTGACGGCCCCGTACGCCGCCGTCCTGATGCTGCCGTATGCCGGACGGCAGGCCATGGACGCCCTCCGGCAATATGAACGGCTCGGGGCCAGGGGGCGGTACGGGTTTTACGAGGCCGTCGATTTCACGAAGCGGCGGCTTCCGGCGGGCCAGGCCCACCGGATCGTGACCAGCTACATGGCCCACCACCAGGGCATGAGCATGCTGGCGCTGGCCAATCTGCTGCTGCCGCGGACGATCGCCGACCGGTTTCACGCCAACAAGGAAGTGCGGGCGGCGGAGCTTCTGCTGCAGGAGCGCATTCCCGCCAGGCCGAAATTCGTGCGCCGCAAAGCGTCGCCGATTTGCCGCGGGGAAGCGGCGCTGCCGGAGCCGGGGGCGGACCGCCTGCTGATCCGGGAGCGCTGGGCGCGGCCGGAAGTGCATCTTGTCGCCGGAAACCGTTTTGCCGTCATGATCACCGCCGCCGGCGGCGGCTACAGCGTGTTCGACGGCAGGGCGGTCACCCGCTGGCGGGAAGATCCGGCCTTTGAGGCGTGCGGCCACTGCCTCTACATCCGGGACCTTGGCGACGACAAGGTGTGGTCGCCGGCCCTGCTGCCGGCGATGGCGCCGGCCGACGGCGTGCGTATCCGCTTTGCGCCCGATCTGGCCGAGTTCATCCGGGTGGTCGGGGACATCCGCAGCGAGATGACGGTCTTCGCGGCCCCCGACGGGCAGGCGGAAATCCGCCGGCTGCTCCTGGCGAACCGGGGGAACCGGCGCCGCATGCTGGAGGTGACCGCCTTCCAGGAGCTTTCGCTGGCGGAGGCGAAGGCGTTCGACGCCCATCCGGCGTTCAACAAGCTGTTTGTGCGGACGGAATACGTGCCGGAACTTGATGGCCTGGCCGCGGTCCGCCGGCCGAGGGAGCCCGGCGGCGGGGAGGTTTGGGCGGCCTACGGCCTGTATGTGGAAGGACGCCGGGACGAGGCGGCGGAGTTCGAGACGGACCGGGCGGCATTCATCGGGCGCGGCCGGTCCGCGGACAATCCGAAAGGGCTCCGCGAGCGGCTGCGGGGCACGACGGGATCGGTGGCGGATCCCGCTTTCGTCGTGCGCCGGCGGGTGGCGCTCGAGCCGGGCGAATCGGTGACGCTCGTCGCCGTGACGGCTGCCGCCGGGGAGCGGGAGCGGGCGCTGGAGGCGGTGCGCCGGTACGGTTCGGCCAGGGGCGCGGAGCAGGCCCAGGCGCTCGCCTGGCACCGCAGCCGCACCGAACTTCGCCAGCTGAACCTGACGCCCGGGGACGCGATCCTGGCCCAGCGGCTGGCCGGTCTGCTTTTGTATCCGCCGGAACCGGACGAGGAGAAGGCGCGGCTCATCCGCGCGAACACCCTCGGGCCTTCCGGCCTGTGGGCGCTCGGCATTTCCGGCGCAAAGCCGATCGTGGTGCTGGTCATCCCGGACAGGGTCCATCTCGCCTTTGCCCGCAAACTGATGGCCCTTCACGAATATTTGCGGCTGCGGCAGCTGGAATTCGACCTGGTGGTGCTTTACGGGACGGAGAACGGCTACGTGCAGGATTTGCGCGATGCGCTGCGGCGGGAAGCGGAACACGGCGTGGAGCGTTTCGGCGCGCCGGTTTCGGGCATCCATCTGATCGATCCCGGGCGGTTGTCCGGAGAAGTCCGCACGCTGCTGTTCGCGAAGGCCCGGCTCGTTCTGCGGGCGGACGGCCCCAGCCTCGAGGCGCAGCTGCGGAAAGCACTCGGGCCGGCGGGCGACGGGAAGCCCGCCCGGCGGGAAAACGAATGCGGAAACGGGCGCGGCGGCGGACGGGAAGCGGCCGGCACCGGCGCGGCCGGTGAAACGGACGCGGCCAAGAGAGCCGGCAGCAGCGACGATACCGGAACGGCCGCCGCTTCCGGCGGAACGGACGCGTATGCGGGAAGTGCCGCTGCCGCCGGTACCGGCCCGTCTGCCGCATCCGGCATTGCCGCCGGCACCGGCGCGGCCTCCGCACCCGGCACCGTTCCGGCCGCTCTGCCGGCCGTATCGGCCGCCCGGCCGGTGCCGCCGCATGAGCACGAGGACCTGCTGTTTTTCAACGGGTATGGCGGTTTTGTCCGCGACGGGACGGAATACCGGATTCTGGCCGGCGCCGGACGCCATCTGCCGGCGCCCTGGATCAACGTCATCGCCAATCCGTCTTTCGGCTGCATCGTGTCGGAGCGGGGCACCGGCTACACCTGGTGGAGGAACAGCCGGGAGTGCAAGCTGACCACCTGGTCCAACGATCCCGTGCTGGATCCGCCCGGCGAAGCCTGCTGGATCCGCGACGAGGAAAGCGGCGCCCACTGGATGCCGGCGGTTGCGGATCCCGCAAGCAACCCGCTGGTGACCGTCACCCACGGCTGGGGCTATACGTCGTTTTCCGGCGCGGCGGAAGGCATTGTCCACGAGATGACCGTGTCCGTCGCACCCGATGATCCGGTGAAAATCGTCCGGCTTTCGCTGCGCAACGACAGCGGGCGGCGGCGCCGGCTGTCGGTCACCTGGTTTGCGGAATGGGTGCTGGGCGTCCGCCGGGAAGAAGCCGGACCGTTCCTGGTGACGGAATGGGACGGCGATGCGAAGGCGCTCACGGTCCGCAACATGTACCAGGACACGTTCCGCGACGCCGTCGCCTTCCTGGCGGTCTGCCCGGCCTCCGGAAACGAAACCGGCGCGCCGTCCGGGGCGGCGGATGCGGTGAGCTGGTCGTGGACGGGCGACAGGCTGGCGTTTTTCGGCCGTCACGGCGATCCCGCCCGGCCGGCGGCGATGGACGCCGCCCGCCTGGACGGCCGGACGGGCAGCGTCGCCGATCCGTGCGGCGCCGTCCGCGCGGCCTTCGACCTGGAAGCGGGACGGTCCGTCGACGTCTTTGTTCTGCTCGGCTGCGAATCGTCGCGCGACCGGGTCCGCGCCCTGCTGGGCCGCTACGCCGACCCGGCGGCGTGCCGGCGGCAGATGGACGCCGCGCGCGCCGCGTGGCGGGAGATTGCCGGCAGGGTGCAGGTGAAAACGCCCAGCCCGGAGACGGACCTTCTGCTTAACGGCTGGCTTCTGGTCCAGACGCTGGGCTGCCGGCTGTGGGCCAGAACGGCGTTCTATCAGGCGGGCGGCGCCCTCGGATTCCGCGACCAGCTGCAGGACGCGCTGGCGCTGCTCCACGCCGCGCCGGAACTGACCCGGCGGCAAATCATCCTGCACGCCTCCCGCCAGTATGCGGAAGGGGACGTGCAGCACTGGTGGCATGAAGAGACCAACAGCGGCATCCGCACCCGATTTTCCGACGATTTGCTCTGGCTGCCCTATGCCGTTGCCGTCTACGCGGAGCACACCGGGGACCGCTCCATTCTGACGGAGACGGCGCCCTGGCTGCAAAGCGCCCCGCTGGCCGCCGGAGAGCACGAACGGTATGAGCGGACGGCGCCGCCCGAGCAATCGGGCACGATCTATGAACACGCCTGCCGCGCCATCGATCTGGCCCTCGGCCGCAAGGGGGAGCACGGCCTGCCCCTGATCGGCACGGGCGACTGGAACGACGGCCTGAGCATGGTCGGGGATGAGGGGCGCGGGGTCAGCGTGTGGCTCGGGTTTTTCCTGCACGAGGTGCTCCGCCGTTTTGAACCTTTGGCCGAACACATGGGGGAACCGGAACGGGCCGCCCGGTATGCCGAAGAGCGGCGGCTTCTCCGGGAAGCGCTGAACGGTCCCGGATGGGACGGCGCCTGGTACCGCCGGGCGATGACCGACGAAGGCGCATGGCTCGGCAGCGCGGACGGCCGCGAATGCCGCATCGACGCCATCGCCCAGTCCTGGTCCGTCATTTCGGGCGCCGGCGACGACGACAAGTGCCGTCTGGCGATGGAGTCCCTGGACCGCGAGCTGGTGGACCGGGAACTGTCCCTCATCCGGCTGCTTTCACCGCCTTTCGAGCACACGGATCCGAGCCCGGGGTACATCCAGGGCTATCCGCCGGGCATACGCGAAAACGGGGCGCAGTACACCCACGGCGTCCTCTGGAGCGTGCTGGCCTGGTGCATGCTCGGCCGCGGCGACAAGGCCTTCGAGCTGTACCGGATGCTCAATCCGGTCAACCATGCCCGAACGGAAAGCGAAGTCCGGCGGTACGGCGGCGAACCGTACGTCATGGCCGCGGACGTGTATACCGGCGAGCCGCACCTCGGCCGCGCCGGCTGGACCTGGTACACGGGAGCCGCGGGCTGGATGTACCGGATCGGGCTGGAGGCGATTCTCGGCGTCGCCATGAAAGACGGCAAATTGTTCATCCGCCCCTGCATCCCGCCGGAGTGGCCGGGCTACGCGGTGCAGTACCGGATCGGCAGCAGCCTGTGGCGGATCGAAGTGAAAAATCCGGACGGAAACATGACGGGCATCCGCCGCCTCGTCGTCGACGGGGAGGAAGCAAGGCTGGACGGTTGCGGCCGGGAGGACGGCGTTCTTCTGGCCACGCGGGACGACGGCAAATCCCACACCGTGGAGCTTTGGATGTGAAGGGGGTCCGAACCGCCCGCTGCCGGCGTTCGGGCCCGTTTTTTCGGCAATTTATAGGTGGAAGCAATCGGAACGATAACTTTTATATCTTTGTCTTTCCGGGCCGTGCTGTGGTAAAACAAGATTGACAGAATGACGAGTTCGCCATGAGGAGTTGAGTGTCGTTGAAGGTCAAAAAAATTGCGGTCATCGCCGGGGACGGCATCGGCCCGGAAGTGGTCGCGGAAGCGGAAAAGGTGCTGAAGCGGACGGAGGAGCTGTTCGGGTACCGGTTTGAACTGGAACACGGCCTGTTCGGGGGGATCGCCATCGACGAGCGGGGAACGCCGCTGCCGGAGGATACCCTGAACATGTGCAAGGAAGCGGACGCCGTGCTCCTCGGGGCCGTCGGCGGGCCGAAATGGGACGACAATCCGAAGGAACTCCGGCCGGAAACCGGCCTGCTCGGCCTGCGCAAGGCGCTCGGCCTGTTCGCCAACATCCGTCCGGCCCGCGTGTTCGACTGCCTGCTGGACGCCTCGACGATCAAGCGCGAAGTGCTGGAAGGCACCGATCTTGTCGTCGTGCGCGAACTGACGGGCGGCATCTATTTCGGGGAAAAATACCGGAAGGAGACGGCGGAGGGCCGATTGGCGGTGGACACGTGCGTCTACAGCGAAGCGGAAATCGAGCGCATCGTCCGCCAGGCCTTCGAAATCGCCCGGAAGCGGCGCAGGAAGCTGGCGTCGGTGGACAAGGCGAACGTGCTGGAAACGAGCCGCCTGTGGCGGGAAGTGGTCAACCGGGTGGCGGCCGGGTATCCCGACGTGGAACTGGAACACATTCTGGTGGACAACTGCGCGATGCAGCTTCTCCGCCGGCCGGCCAGCTTCGATGTCATCGTGACGGAAAACATGTTCGGGGACATCCTGAGCGACGAGGCGGCGATGCTGACCGGTTCCATCGGCATGCTGGCGTCGGCCTCCCTCGGCGACGGCAGCATCGGCCTGTATGAGCCGGTGCACGGCTCGGCGCCGGACATCGCCGGAAAAAATCTGGCCAACCCGATCGCCACCATCCTGTCCGTCGCCCTGATGTTCCAGCTGACGTTCGGCTATCAGGACGCCGCCGCCGCCGTGGAAAACGCCGTCGCCCGCGTGCTCGACGCCGGCTGGCGCACCGCCGACATCGCGGCGGACAAGGGCAAGGCGGTCGGCACGTCGCAGATGGGCGACCTGATCGTTGAAGCGATGACGGCCTGAGGGACGGACCATGCCGCTTCCCGTCCATTCCCCGCTGCCGGCGTTTGACGAAACCGCCGCCTGGATCAACGGGCGGACAAGCCGCGACGCCCTTCGCGGACGACCGGTGCTCGTGCATTTCTGGTCGGTCAGCTGCCGGCTCTGCAAGGAAGAACTGCCGCTCCTCGAATTTTTGCGGGAGACCGTCGGCGCGCCGGTCGGTCTGGAACTGGTCGGCATCCATACCCCCCGCACGGCTGCGGATCGCGAGGCCGGTTCGGTCGGGAAGGCGGCGGAGGCGCTTGGCCTGGCGCATCCGGTGCTGGTGGACGAAAGCGGCGCCATGGCCGCCGCGTTCCGCAACGAAGCGGTGCCGGCCTACTATCTGTTTGACGCCGCCCACCGGCTCCGGTTTGCCGGGGCCGGCAAACACGCCCTCCGCACGATGGAGCGGCTTCTCAACAAAATGGCCGGACGCCCGCCCACGACGGTGGCCGGGTGCGGCCCGACGGAGGTGGAATCGATGACGGTTCCGCAGGAGCTGTTGTACAGCGAGGACCATGTGTGGGTGCGCCGGGACGGCCGCCGCGCCGTCATCGGCGTGACCGATTTCGCGCAGCGCGAGCTGGGCGACATCGTGTTCGTCGAGCTGCCCGAAGCCGGCGCGGAACTGGCCGCCGGCGAGCCGTTCGGCAGCCTGGAGTCGGTCAAAACCGTCTCCGAGCTGTACGCGCCGCTCAGCGGCACGGTGACGGCCGTCAACGAAGCGCTGCTGTCCGAGCCGGAAACGATCAACCGGTCCCCCTACGGGGACGGATGGATGATCGAGCTGGAATTGAAGGATCCGGCTGAAGCCGACCGGCTCTGGACGGCCGAAAAATACCGGGAAACGTACGAAACCGACCCCGGGTGACGCATCCAAGCGGCGGACGGACCGGCCGCGCAGGCGAGATGAAACGGCAACAAAAAAAGAGGAATTTTCCCCCCGGAATCGAATATATTCCTTCAGAACTACCGCCACGGACGGCATCCGTCGCCTGGCGGCCGGGAGGAGACGGCCATGAGTTTCTGCTGCGGTGCAAGCATGATCGGGACGAGGGGCACGCTCAAGCACGACCGGACGCACATCCACAACGTTCCGCTGCTGTTCTGCCCGGTTTGCCACCGCACGAAAGTCCATTTCCTGGTCGAAAACGAATTCGAGATCCTGGCCGAATTTGCCAGCGGCGACGGCGCCCGCGAAGTGGATTTTGCCGATTACGTGGACGTCGCCAATCAGGAATGGCTGTACGAAAACTGCGTCAATTCCACGGAACTGGAAGATCCGCAGGACGTGATGCGCACGCAGATCGACATGGCGCTCGACCTGCTCACCATCGCCCGCCAGATCGGCGACGTCGTCTGGCAGGAGCAGCTCAAGAAACGGCTCCGGGTGCTCAGCGAACGGCGCAGCCGCATGAAACAGCGGGGCCGGAACACGCCCATCGTCTGATCGGACGCGGCATGCGCGCCTGACGGCCGCCGGTCCGCCCGCGCGGCGGCATTTCGCGGCCCGCCGGCCTTGAGGAAAACGGCAAAAAGGCCTTCCCCGCCGGGGAAGGCCTCAGACTGTCGACAAAGTCCCTGTCGATAGTCTTTTTTATACAATAAAACTTTACC
>ERZ795043.262-NODE-262-length-58451-cov-422.151740_pt1 | contig 58451 bp, 42 predicted proteins | sample MGYA00375127_ERZ795043 | MGnify/ENA primary metagenome ERZ795043 (study PRJEB30172, sample SAMN05518447) | compost metagenome | isolation source: Feedstock adapted compost from Newby Island compost facility, Milpitas, CA | place: USA:Newby Island compost... | reverse complement strand
CGCATGCCAGGTGGTGTGAGAGGACGGGGGCTAGCCGCCCCCTTCTACTCGATTCGGGTTGTTTTGCCAACAAAAAAACGCGTTTGTCCGGGAGTTTTTTGGATCGCATTATTGACCGGGGCCTGTCAGGTATGATAGTTTGATGATACAAAATACAATTCATATAGGAATAATCAGAATTAATAAATGGGACATTTCAACCGGCACAGACGAGGTGGAAAGGATTGGTTCTTCAAACCAACGGCCCGTTCACACAGGAACAGGCGAATTGGCTGAACTTGCTGTTGCCCACGCTGACGGAAGCGCAGCGGATTTGGCTGAGCGGATATCTGGCCGGAGCGGGCGCGGCGCAGGGGGGACCGTTGCCGGCTTTTGCGGCTATGGCGGGTGGCGCGCCGTGGACACAGGCGCCCGCGGGGGCGTTGGCGGCAAGCGCCGGGACGCGGGAAGCCGCGACGGCGGCGATCGGCCTGGCTCAGGGACCGGCGGTGCCGGCACCGGCCAGGGCCGCGGCCGCGTCGGAAGCTCCGGCCGGTGTGAGCGGTGCCGCCGCTTCGCCGGCGCCGCGGGAAGCGACGGTGCTGTTCGGCTCCCAGTCCGGCAACAGCCAAAAGCTGGCCAAAAAGCTCGCCGCAAAGCTGGAGGAGCGGGGGTACAAGGTCGCGCTGTCCGCGATGAACGCCTTCAAACCGAACGAACTGAAAAACGTCCGGAACCTGTTCATCGTGATCAGCACCCACGGCGAAGGCGATCCGCCGGACAACGCCAGATCGTTTTACGATTTTCTGCACGGCAAACGGGCGCCCAGGCTGGACGGGGTGCGTTTTTCCGTGCTGGCCCTCGGAGACAGCTCCTATGAATTTTTCTGCAAAACGGGCAAGGATTTCGACCAACGGCTGGAGGAACTGGGCGGCGTTCGGCTGGCGCCGCGCGTCGATTGCGACGTGGATTTCGAACAGCCGGCAGCGGCGTGGATGGAGTCGGCCCTTAAGGCGCTGGACGAGGCGACGGCCGGAGAGGCGTCCGCGGGCATGGCGCAAGAAGCACGGCAGCAGACTGACGGCGTTGCCGCGCCGGCGGGCTCGCCGCGGGCGGTGAACGGTGCCGCCGCGTCGGTGTCCATTCCCCATCCGGCAGGCAGCGTGCCCCAGGCGTTCCCGGGTTTCGCCCACGTTCCCTATCCGGCGCTGGCGGGCACAACCCCCGCTTTGGGTTTCGTACCGGTTTTTCCGGTATGGGGACCGGCTCCCGGCTATGCCGTCATCCCGGGCTGGGGAGCGTATCCCGGCTGGGCGGCGTACCCCGCGGCGTTTCCCGGCGCGGTGCCAGGGGTGGTGCCAGGGGCCGGCCTGGCCAACGGCGCCGCTTCGGCTGAACCGGCGGCGGTCGCCTCTCCGTTCGCGGCGTCGGCAACGGGCATCGCCGCGCCCGCCGCGCCGGCGGCAGCCCCCGCGCCGTCCGCGGAACCGGCTTACTCGAGGTCCAATCCTTTCCACGCCGAAGTGATCGAGAACTTGAACCTGAACGGCCGCGGTTCGGACCGCGAAACCCGCCACGTGGAACTGTCGCTGGCGGGTTCCGGCCTCCAGTACGAACCGGGCGACTGCCTGGCCGTCATTCCCGAAAACCGTCCGGAACTCGTGGACGAGCTGATCCGGGAAGCGGGCTGGCGCGCGGAAGAACCGGTGCCGGTGGACGACAGCGGCGCAGAGGCGCCGCTTAGGGAGGCCTTATTGAAGCAATTTGAAATCACCGTGCTCACCCGGCCGCTGCTGGAAAAAGTGGCGGAGACCTTCGGGGCCGGCGGTGTGCGGGAACTGCTGGCGCCCGGGAAGGAGCAGGAGCTCAGGGACTATCTGCGGGGACGGGACCTGCTCGATCTCATCCGGGACCACGGGCTGAAGGGCGTGCCGGCGCGGGAGCTGGTGAAGCTGCTGCGCAGGATTCCCGCCCGCAAATATTCCATCGCCAGCAGCCTGAAGGCGTACCCGGACGAAGCGCACCTGACCGTGCGGGTGGTGCGTTACCATGCCCACGGCCGCGACCGGTACGGCGTCTGCACCACGTATTTGGCCGAGCGGGCGCAGCCGGGCGATACGGTGCCGGTGTACGTGCACCACAATCCCAACTTCAAGCTGCCCGCCGACCCGGACGCGCCGATCGTCATGATCGGGCCGGGGACGGGCGTGGCGCCGTTCCGCGCGTTCCTGCAGGAACGGGAGGCGACCGGCGCAAGCGGCAAAACGTGGCTCTTTTACGGGGATCGGCATTTCCGCACGGACTTCCTGTACCAAACGGAGTGGCAGCGCTGGCTCAAGGACGGCGTGCTGACCCGGATGGACGTGGCGTTTTCCCGCGACACCGAACGGAAGGTGTACGTGCAGCACCGCATGCTGGAGCAAAGCCGGGAGCTTTTCCGCTGGCTGGATGACGGCGCGTACGTATACGTTTGCGGAGACGAGAAAAACATGGCGCCCGACGTACATGCCGCGCTGCTTGCCGTGCTGCAGAAGGAAGGCGGCCTGAGTGAGGAGGCGGCCCGGGAACGGCTTGACGAATGGCAGCGCCAAAACCGGTATCAGCGCGACGTGTACTGACGACGGGATGCAAGGGGGAGACCTGGGAATGGCACAGGACCGGCTTTCCGCGTCGCAAAACCTTCCTCCCAGCGACGTGGAAAAGATCAAGCTGGAAAGCAACTACTTGCGGGGGACAATCCCGGAAAGTTTGGAAGACCGGATCACCGGCTCGGTGTCCGAGGCGGACGACCGGCTGCTCAAGTTTCACGGCACGTACCAGCAGGACGACCGGGATTTGCGGCTGGAGCGGGAAAAGCAGAAGCTCGAACCCGCCTACCAGTTCATGGTGCGCGTGCGGGCCCCCGGCGGCGTCGTCACGCCGCAGCAGTACCTCGTGCTGGATGACCTGGCGCGGCGCTACGCGGGCGGCACCATGCGCCTGACCACCCGGCAGTCGATCCAGTTCCACGGCGTCCTGAAATGGAACCTGAAGCAGACGATCCGGGAAGTGAACGAAGCGCTGCTCACCACGCTGGCCGCGTGCGGCGATGTGAACCGCAACGTCATGTGCAACCCGAACCCACACCAGTCGGAAGTGCACGAAGAGGTGTACGAGTGGGCGAAACGGCTGAGCGAGCACCTCATGCCGCGAACGAAGGCCTACTATGAGATCTGGCTGGATGAGGGAAAAGTCGTGGACAGCCGCGACGAGGACAGCGTGAAGCATCCGCGCCTTCCCCGGACGCCCGGGGTGGCCGAAAGCCTGGAACGCAAGGGCGGAGGCTACAGCGACGACGAAACGGAGCCGGTCTACGGACCGACCTACCTGCCGCGCAAGTTCAAGATCGGCATCGCCGTGCCGCCTTCGAACGACGTGGACGTTTTTTCGCAGGATCTCGGGTTCATCGCCATCGTGGAAAACGGAAAACTCGCGGGCTTCAACGTGGCGGTCGGCGGCGGCATGGGCATGACCTACGGCGATCCGCTCACGTATCCGCAGCTGGCGCGGGTGATCGGGTTCCACCGTCCCGAGCAAATTCTCGAGGTGGCGGAAAAGGTCGTCACGATCCAGCGGGATTACGGCAACCGCGCCATCCGCAAGTACGCCCGCCTGAAATACACCATTGACGACCGCGGCGTCGAATGGTTCCGGGAGGAGCTGAACCGGCGCCTGGGATGGCGGCTGGAAGAGCCCCGCCCGTTCAAATTCGAGCACAACGGCGACCGTTACGGATGGGTGAAGGGCAGCAATGGGAAGTGGCACCTGACGCTGTTCATCCAGAACGGGCGGATCCGGGATTGGGACGATTATCCGCTCATGACGGGACTGCGGGAGATCGCGAAGGTCCATACCGGGGATTTTCGGCTGACGCCGAACCAGAATCTGATCATCGGCAACGTGTCTCCGAGGAACAAGCGAAAGATCGAGGCGCTGGCGGAGAAGTACGGCCTGACCGACGGCCAGCGGCACTCCGCCCTGCGGCGCAACTCCATCGCCTGCGTGGCCCTGCCCACCTGCGGCCTGGCGATGGCGGACGCGGAGCGGTATTTGCCGAAGCTGCTGGATCAACTGGAAGTGTTGCTCGACGAGGCCGGCCTGCGCGAGGAGGAAATCGTCATTCGCATGAGCGGCTGCCCCAACGGGTGCGCGCGGCCGGCGCTGGCGGAGATCGCCTTCACCGGCAAGGCGCCGGGCAAGTACAACCTGTACCTGGGCGGCAGTTTCACTGGCGACCGGCTGAACGTCCTGTATCGGGAAAACATCGGCGAAGCCGAAATTTTGGAGACGCTGGCGACGATCTTCCGCCGCTATGCGGCGGAGCGCCTGCCGGGCGAGCGCTTCGGCGACTTCGTCATCCGCGCCGGATATGTGCGGGAGGTCCGCGACGGCCGGGATCTATACGCCGCCGGACAGGAGGCGCTGACCGCCTCCGCTGCGTCCGTCGGAATCCGGCAGTAAAAAGGGGCGAGAATGAAAAAGGCGGCCGGTGTGTGGCTGCTTCAGACTGAAGGCAAACTTCCACGCGCGACCCGTCGTAACGATCGCCGTGGGAGTTTTTCGTTTGGGCCAATCAGGCACACTGAGAGACGGTTTTTCCGCCTCTCGGGATCGGGAGTGTGCCCTCAACACGCCTGAGAGACGGTTTTTCCGTCTCTCGGGGTCGGGAGAGCGCCCTCAACACGCCTGAGAGACGGTTTTTCCGTCTCTCGGGGTCGCGGGGATACCTGAAACACTTCTGAGAGACGAATTTTCCGTCTCTCGGCGACGCGGGACAGCCGTCTCTCGGTACGATGATGCCGGTTGCCGACAGATATGTGTAAAAAACCCGGACACGAGCCGCCGCCCCCGTGCTTCGCACGGGCGTTTCGGCTTCAGTCCGGGTTTTCGTCTGCAAGTCGGTTTTTTGTCGGCTATCGGGCGGCGTGCGGTGTGCGGCGTGTGCGGCGTGTGGCCGGCGGCCATCGCCCCTCAGTGTCCGCTCGTCAGCTCCGTCCAGTAGCGGTCGTACTCCTGCAGCATGTCGCCCACGTCCACAAGCCACTCCGTCCGGGCGAGGTCCTCTTCGCTGGTGAAGATCGTCTTGTTCGACAAATACGCCTCGCTGTGGAAAGGCCGGGACTTCTCGTTCGGGTTGCCGTAGCCGATGGATTCGAAGTTTTTTGCGCTCACTTCCGGATCGAACAGGTAGTTGATGAACTTCTCGGCGAGTTCCTTGTTCTTGGCGCCTTTCGGAATGGCGATGGTGTCCGCCCAGATGGTGGCGCCTTCCTTCGGCACGACGAACTCCACGTCGGGATTTTCCGCCTGCACGAACGCCGCGTCGCCCGACCACAGGGTGCCGATCCACACCTCTTCGGCGATGAACTTCTGCTTGATGTTGTCCGTGTCGAAGGCCAGCACGTTCGGCACCAGCGCCTTCAGATCATCCACGGCCTTTCGCAGCTCGTCCGGATCTTGCGTGCTGTTGGAGAAGCCGTTTTTGATCAGCGCCATGCCGATCACTTCCCGCGAGTCATCCAGCAGCACGACCTTGCCCTTGTAGGCCGGGTTCCACAGATCCTCCCAGCTGTCGATTTCGTCCGTGACGTATTTCTTGTTGTACGCGATGCCCGTCACGCCCCACGTGTAGACGATCGAATACTCGCCCGTGGGGTCGAAGGGCGGCGAGGAGAACGTCGGCACGATGTTCGCCGCGTTCGGGATGTTGGCCTTGTTCAGTTTTTCCAGCAGGCCGAGCTCGATCATGGTGCCGACCATGTAGTCGGACGGCTGGATGATGTCGTACTGGCTGTCGCCGGCTTGCAGTTTCGCGAGGAGCTCCTCGTTGCTGGAATAGGTGTTGTAGTTGATTTTCGCGTCAAACTGTTTCTCGAAATCCTCCAGCACCTCTTCGTCAAAGTTGTCGGTCCAGCTGAACACGTTCAGCTTCTGTTTGGATCCCCCGCCGCATCCGGCAAGCAGAAGCGCAAGCACCATCACAAGGGTGACCGCCGAAAGCGGCCTCGCAAACGACCGTTTGTCCAATTGAGCATCAAGTCTCCTTTCTTTTTGGCTGAACGGCCCGGGACGGCGTTTCGCCGCGCCTGCGCACCAATTCCGCTCCCGCGACGAGCAGGATCGTGACGGCGACCATGAGCGCGGACAGCGCGTTGATTTCCGGCGAGACGCCGCGCTTGACCAGGCCGTAAATGTACAGAGGCAAAGTGGTGGATTCCGGTCCGGCGACGAAAAAGGTGATGACAAAATCGTCCAGCGACATCGTGAACGAAAGCAGCATCGCCGAGACGATCGCCGGCACCAGGAGGGGGAGCGTCACGCGGAAGAACGTCTGCCGCGGCGTCGCCCCGAGATCATAGGCCGCTTCCTCCAGTTCCCGTCCGATGCCGGACAGCCGGGCGAGCACGAACAGCACCACCACCGGGATGCAGAAGGTGACGTGGGCGGCGATGACCGTCCACTTGCCCAGCGGGATCGAAAGCCGGGAAAAGAGAATGAGCAACGCGAGGCCCATGAAAATATCCGGCATCAGCTGCGGCAGGTAAAACAGCCCGCTCCACAAGGCACTGCGCCGGCGCCGGTGCAGCCAGACGGCGGCCGGCACGCCGAGCAGGGCGGCAATCAGGGTGGACATCGCCGCGATGTACAGGCTGTTGCCGAGGGCTTCCAGCACCCGTTCGTTGCCAAGCAGCGACACGTACCATTTCCAGGTGAAGCCCGACCAGGCCGCGTTGATGCGGGAATCGTTGAATGAATAGGCGATAAGCACCACGAGCGGCGCGTGAAGCACGGCCAGCATGGCGATGGAGTACGCGGCGACGGCCCGGCGATACACCGTGCGGCTTGTCACGCCGCGGTTCCCGCGCTCCGGCCGGCCTGCCGTGTCGCGGTCCGCACCGCTAAGATCCGTTCCGTTTCTCCCCATGTCACATCGGCTCCTTTCCGCCGGCCGTGCGGAAAGCCCGGTACATCAGGGCGATCATCGCCAGCGACGCGAGCGTCAGGATGACGGACATCGCCGAGCCGAACGGCCAGTTCCGCGCGGAGAGGAACTGGTTCTGGATGACGTTGCCGATCAGGGCGGACTGCGCGCCGCCCATCACCTCCGGCACGACGAACATGCCGGAGGAAGAGACGAACACCAGCGTGGCGCCCGTCAGCACCCCGGGCATCGTAAGCGGAAGCGTCACATGCCAAAAGGCGCGCAGCGGCGTCGCCCCGAGGTCGTAGGCCGCTTCCAGCTTGCGCCGGTCCAGCCGTTCCAGCGAGATGTACACGGGAAGCACCATAAAAGGCAAAAGGCCGTACACCATGCCGAGCAGGACGGCGCCGTCGTTGTACAGAAGCGGCAGCGGCTGCGAGATCAGGCCCAGCTTCATCAGCGCCGTGTTCACCACGCCCTGCGCGCGCAGCAGAATGACCCAGGCGTACGACCGGATCAGAAAGTTGATCAGGAACGGCAGGATGACGAGAAACAGCCACACCCGCTGGCTTCGGCGGCTCTGCCGGGAAATGTGGTAGGCGAGGGGATAGCCAAGCGCCAGGCAGAGCAGGGTGACGACCACCGCCACGATCAGCGAATCCAGCAGGATGCCCATGTACAGGGGGTCGGCCAGCCGCCGGTAATGTTCCAGGGTGTAACCCGGCAAAATTTCCCCGAGCGTACCGCGTTCCCGGAATGACAAAAGCACGACGAGAAAGGTCGGCACCACAAAAAAAAGGATCATCCAGGCCAACGGGAAAAAAGCGAAAAAGCCGCCCCTTCTCAGCAACTAAGCGTCACCTCATGCTCCGGCGCCCAGCGGATCGCGACGCGCTCGCCTTTCCGCAGGGGCGGACGCGAGCCGGCGGTGTCGCAGGAAATGACGATGCGCCGGTCGCGGCCGGACGGATAGACCGACTCCGCGTCGTCGTACAAGGGCAGGACGCCGGAGACGAGCGGCTCGTCGGCGTCCACGCGGACAAACGTCTTGCGCAGGCCGCCCACGAACACGATGTCCTGCACCGTGCCGAAGGCGCCGCCGTAATCTCCCGTGCCGTCCGCTGCCGGCCGTCCCGCCGCCGGAGCGCCCGGCACGGCCCCGGCCGCCGTGACGCCCGCAGCCGCGCCGTTCGCGGCCATGCCGACGGCGGATACGCCGCGTGCAACCGCGGCGAACGCCGGGCCGTTCGCGGCAGCGGCCCCCGCGCCTGCGCCGCCCATGGCGGCCCCCGCAGCCGCGGCTCCCGCGGCCGCGCCGACGGCCACCGGTTCAACCGCTGCCCGCGACGCGCGTTCTTCCTCCGCCAGCGCGCTTTCCGGCACGATGCGGATGTTTTCCGGCCGGACGGCGACGGTGGTCCCGCCTTTCCGGAACAGATTGTTTTCCCCGACGAACATGGCCACGAACAGGGTGCGCGGCCTCAGGTAAATTTCCTCCGGCGTGCCGACCTGCTCGATGACGCCGCGGTTCATGACCGCGATGCGGTCGGACATCGCCATCGCTTCTTCCTGGTCGTGGGTGACGTACACGAAAGTGATGCCCAGGTCGCGCTGCAGGTTTTTCAGTTCCACCTGGAGCTTCCGCCGAAGCTGGTAGTCCAGCGCGCTGAGCGGCTCGTCCAGCAGCAGGACCCGGGGCTTGTTGACGATGGCGCGCGCCACCGCCACCCGCTGCTGCTGTCCGCCGGACAGCTCGTGCGGCCTGCGGCGGCGGTATTCGGACAGGTTGGTGTATTCGAGCGCCTCTTCCAGACGGCGGTTCTGCTCGTCAAGGGGCAGCTTTTTCATCTTCATGCCGAAACGGATGTTGTCTTCCACCGTCATATGGGGAAAAAGCGCGTAATGCTGGAACACCATGTTCATGTCCCTGCGATAGGGCGGAAGATGCGTAATCGGCTTGCCGTCGAGCAGCACCTCGCCCGACGTGGGCGTCTCGAAACCGGCGATGATGCGCAGCAGCGTCGTTTTGCCGCATCCGCTCGGCCCCAGCAGGGTCAGGAACTCTCCCTCTTCGACTTCAAGCGACAAGGGCGAAATGACGACGCGGTCGCCAAACCGCTTTTCGACCGATTTCAGACGGATCATTGTGGTCATCGCCCCCTTGTCCCGTATCCGAAAATATCAAATTCCAGATTAATATACATGGAAAACGCCGATTCGTAAACAGGTGATTTTTGCGATTTCCACGCGGGTTTTCGAGGGGTTCCCGCACGGGTTCGCCGACGGGGTATTGAAGGGGATTGAAGGGGATTGAAGGTCCCGGTTCGGGTCCCGTCGAATGAAGAAATCCGTTCGCGGGCTGCCGCGATCGTGGTCGCGATATGGTAATATGGGATAAAATGACCAGGAAAGATAAGAGGGAGGAAACACCATTGCTCATCGGCGCAATTGAAGCGGGAGGAACCAAATTCGTGTGCGGCGTCGGCACCGATGACGGGCGCATTCTGGAGCGGACGCGCATTCCGACCGGGCGCCCGGAGGAGACGGTGGGCCGCGTCCTCGAATTTTTCCGTGGCAAATCCGTCCAAGCCGTCGGCATCGGGTCCTTCGGGCCCATCGACGTCAGTCCGGCCAGTCCGCAATACGGGCATATCACGACGACCCCCAAGCCGGGGTGGTCCGGGTTTCCCCTGCTGGCGTCGATCCGCGATGCCCTCGGCGTTCCGGCGGGCTGGGACACGGACGTGAACGCGGCGGCGCTGGGCGAAGCGACATGGGGAGCGGCCAGGGGACTCGACAGTTGCGTCTATTTCACCATCGGTACGGGCGTCGGCATCGGCGTATATGCGGAAAAAAGGCTGCTGCACGGCCTGGTGCATCCGGAAGGCGGCCACATTCCCGTCCGGCGGCATCCGGAGGACGGTTTTGCGGGCGTGTGCCCTTATCACGGCGACTGTCTGGAGGGCATGGCGTCGGGGCCGGCCCTGGAGAAACGCTGGGGGAAACCGGGCGCCGAGCTTCCCGCCGATCATCCCGCCTGGGCCATCGAGGCCCATTACATCGCGCAGGCGGTGATAACGGCGGTCCTCATGCTGTCTCCGCAAAAGGTCATCCTCGGCGGCGGCGTCATGCACCAGACGCAGCTGTTTCCCGCCGTCCGCGAGGCGGTGAAACGCGGCCTGAACGGGTACGTTCGCGCGCCCGAGATTTTGGAGCGCATCGACGAATACATCGTGCCGCCGGGCCTGGGGGATGACGCGGGCCTGTGCGGGGCGCTGGCGCTCGGTCTGAAGGCTTTGGAACGGATGGCCCGATAATTTTATGAAAGAATAATGAAATAATCCTACTGGATTTCGATCAAATTGCGCAGGAAACTTGACAATACTTGAAAAACCGGAAATGATTATGGGAGAAGACGACCGATAATCGAGGAAGGGAAGTTTGGCCTGGTGGTCAGCGCGAGAAGCGAAGAGATCCTGAGGCTTTTGAGCGTCAAAACCCCGATGACGATCGAAGAGCTGGCGTCCCGCCTCTCCGTGTCCGAAGTGACCGTCAGGCGGGACCTGGCGGAACTGGAGGAGGAGGGGCTGGTCATCCGCCAGCGCGGCAGGGTCGCCCTGCCGGGGCTCGGGATCGAGCCGATGTTCGTCCAGCGGCAGAAGAAAAACGCCGATCTGAAAAAACGCATTGCCAGATACGCCGCCGGCCAGATCGCGGACGGGGAAGTCGTCGCCCTGGACGTGGGGACGACGTGCGCGGAGCTGGCCCGGGAGCTGCTCAAGCGGCGCAACATCACGGTGTTCACCGCTTCGTTCCAGGTGGCGTCCATCCTTTCCAGAAGCTCCCTCAGCGTGTATCTGATCGGCGGCTTCCTGCGCAAGTCGGAAATGTCGATGGTGGGGCCCATCGCCACCGAGACGATCAACAAATTCAATTTCGACCGCTTTTGTCTGGGATTGTCGGGCATCAGCAAGCAGGAAGGCCCGACGGATTACAACCTGGAAGACGTGGAGGTCAAAAAGGCGTTCATCCGGCGTTCGAAAAAAGTCGTGGCTCTCGTGGACAAGACGAAATTCGGCCAATCCGGGCTGGTGAAGGTGTGCGGGCTGGAGGAGATCCACGAGATCGTCACCAACCGGGAAACGGCGGAGGAATATCCGCTGGAGGACCTGGATTACGCCGGCAAGATCACCCTTGTCTGAACCGGCGCCGACGGGGACGTTTGCCCGAGGCGGAACGGTTCGCGGACGCGTCCTCCCCCGAAGGAGCGTTTCCTTCGGTGGGGGATTATTTTTTGCCGAAAAAAATCATCCTAAACTGCGGCGGCGGCGGGTTGACATGATCGAAAGGGGCTATTAAGATGAAAATGAAATGATAAAAACATGATAAAATCACGATCATAATTGAAAAGAGGTGATCGCATTTTCGGGAAACGAGGCGCGCTCCAAAGCGTCAGAGAAAGAACGGCATCAAGAACAAGGAGATGGGAGAGACAACGGATGACTTGGCTGAAAGAGGTTATCGGAACGGAAAAGGCGATCATCGCCATGTGCCACTTGCTGCCTCTTCCCGGCGATCCGCATTACGACAAGGAAAAAGGCATGGATTACGTCGTCGAGATGGCCAAACGGGATCTGCTCGCCCTCCAGGAGGGGGGAGTGGACGCCGTCATGTTTTCCAACGAGTTCAGCATGCCCTACCTGACGGACGTCAAAACGGAGACGGTGGCCGCCATGGCGCGGATCATCGGCGAACTGAAATCGCACATTAAGATTCCGTTCGGCGTGAACGTCCTGTGGGACGCCAAGAAGTCGCTGGACCTGGCGGCGGCCACGGGAGCCCTGTTTGTCCGGGAAATTTTCACGGGGGTCTATGCAAGCGATTTCGGCCTGTGGAACACGAACGTGGGGGAAACGGTCCGGCACCAGCACCGCATCGGCGCGGAAAACGTGAAACTGCTGTTCAACATCGTACCGGAAGCGGCGAAATATCTGGCCGAGCGCGACCTGGAGAGCATTGTCCGCTCCACCGTGTTCAACAACCGGCCGGACGCCCTGTGCGTATCCGGACTGACCGCCGGGCAGGAGACGAGTTCCAGCTTCCTGAAGATCGTGAAGTCCCTCGCGCCGGATACGGTGGTGCTGGCCAACACGGGCGTAAATGTGAACAACGTCGAAGAGCAGCTGTCCATCGCCGACGGCGCGGTCGTCGGCACGGCGTTCAAGATCGACGGCAAGTTCCAAAACCATGTGGATCCCGCTCGCGTGAAAGCGTTCATGGACAAGGTGAAGCGATTCAGAAGCGGGCTGGCGTGACGCGCGGCCGGCGAAAAAGCATGACCAGGGCGAAAAGGGTGAACCGACCGTGGAACGTTTTGTGCTGGGCATTGATATCGGCACCACCGCGACGAAGGCCGTGCTCATTCATCCCGATGGGGAGATCGTATGCAGCGCGTCCAGACACGTCGATCTCCATTCTCTCCGGCCGGGATGGGCCGAGGAGGATCCGCGGCAGTGGTGGGACAACGTCCGGGCGCTCATCCCGGAACTCACGGAAAAGGCGAACATCGCGCCGGACCGGATCGCGGCGGTGGGCGTAAGCGGCATGGTTCCCACCCTCATCTGTCTCGATGAGCGGGGAGAGCCCCTCCGGATGTCGATCCAGCAAAACGACGCCCGGGCCGTGGAAGAAATCGAAGAGCTGAAGGCCAAGCTTCCGGAGGATTGGGTCCTGGAAACGACGGGGTCGGCCATCACCCAGCAGTCCATCGCGCCCAAGCTCATGTGGCTGAGCCGCCGCGAGCCCGACGTGATCCGGAAGACCGCGTCGATTTGCGGTTCCTACGACTATATCGCGCGGCGCCTGACCGGCTTCGGTTCGGCATTCGTCGAGGCCAACTGGGCCCTGGAAAGCGGGCTTTACGATTATCGCAACGGGGCCTGGAGCCGGAAAATCGCCGAAGCCGCAGGCATCCGGATGGACTGGCTGGGCGAAGTCCATCCGTCCCACCGGATCGTGGGCGCGGTCCGGGGGGATCACGGCACCGGCCTGAAGGACGGCACTCCGGTGATCGCCGGGTCCGCCGACCACGTGGCCAGCGCCTTCTCCGCCGGCCTGGTGGAGGACGGCGATCTGCTCATCAAACTGGGCGGCGCCGGCGACATTTTGCTGACCACGAACCAGCCCGCGGCGGACCGCCGGCTGTACCTGGACTTCCATCTCATTCCCGGCCGATACCTGATCAACGGCTGCATGGCTTCCAGCGGAAGCGTCATCCGCTGGTTCCAGCGGGAACTGGCCGGCGGCGCGCCCCTGGACCTGTTGGAACGGGAAGCGGAAGAGGCCGGCGCGGGCGCGGACGGACTGGTGCTGTTGCCGTATTTCCTCGGGGAGAAGACGCCGCTGCAAGACCCGGAAGCGAGGGGCATGTTCGTGGGCCTGCACCTCGGGCACAAGCGGGGGCATCTGTACCGGGCCATTCTGGAAGGCATCGCCTTCGGGTTCAAGCACCACATCGACACGTTCCGCGACATGGGCTTTGCGCCCCGCCGGGTGCGCATCACCAACGGCGGCTCCCGCTCGCGGCTGTGGCGGCAGATCGTGGCGGACATCACGGAATTGCCGCTCGAGTCCATTATCGACCATCCCGGGTCTTCTTTGGGCGTGGCTTTCGCGGCGGGAATCGGCGCGGGGCTGATCAAGGATTGGTCGGAGATCCGCAAGTTTTTGCGCGTCGAGGAACGAATCGTTCCCGATCCGCGGCACCGGGAGCGTTACCGGACCCTGTACCGCGTCTACCGGGACATTTATCCCAACCTGCTGGAGCAGCAGCACATCCTGGCTCGGCTCAGCCGCGGCGGGGACGGGGCCGGCGGCGGAAACTAGGACGGAACATCCGGAACGGTTCAACGGAAAAAAGCTCCATTTTCCTCAAATCAATCGCCATCGGAAAGGGGGGTACGGACGAAGATGAGCGACAAAGGTCTTGCCGTGGTCACCGGGGCGGGCAGCGGCATCGGCCGGGCGATCGCCCGGCGGCTGGCGGAGGACGGATTCGCGGTGGCCGCGACGGACGTGAATGAAACCGCAGCCAAAGAAACCGCCGCCGATATCGTCTCCCGCGGCGGCCGCGCGGAGGCGTTCGTCCTGGACGTGACCGACCGCGGCTCCATCGAGCGCGCCCTGGAACAGGCCGTCGAACGGTTTGGCGATCTCAAGGTGTGGGTGTCCAACGCCGGAGTCTCCACCATGAACCATTTCATCGACCTCACCGAAGAAGAGTGGGACTTCAACCTGAACGTCAACGCCAAGGGCGTGTTCCTGTGCGGTCAGGTGGCCGCGCGCCGGTTCATCCGCCAGGGAAACGGAGGCAAAATCATCCACACCGCTTCGCTGGCCGGCAAGCGGGGAGCCGTGCCGTTTTTGGCGCACTATGTGGCTTCCAAGTTCGCCGTCGTGGGACTGACCCAGGCGATGGCCCATGAACTGGCGAAATACCGGATCACGGTCAACGCGGTCTGTCCGGGTTATGTGGCCACGCCGATGCAGGAGCGGGAGCTTGCGTGGGAAGCGAAATTGCGGGAAACGACGCCGGACAAGGTCGTCGAGCTCATGCTCGGCGAAACGCCGCTGCGCCGGCTGGAGACGCCGGAAGATGTGGCGAAGGTCGTCTCGTTTCTCGCCGGCGAAGACGCGGATTTCATCACCGGCGAATCCATCGCCGTCAACGGCGGCGTGTACATGGATTGAGTCTGACACTCCAAAAGGGGGCTCTTGTGCATGAAGAAATCGGTGTTTCGGATGCTGGCCCTGATGTTGTCGGCGATGATGGTTCTTGGCGCCTGCACCCGCGGAGGAAGCGACAGCGGGGCCGGTTCCGGCGGCGACGCGGGGAAAACGGAAACGGTCACCCTGAAGGTGATCATGGAAGAAGTGCCGGACACGGACATCGTGCTGGGGATGCTGCATGAATTCCATCAGGCCCATTCCGGTATCCGGCTGGACATCGAAGCCCTGCCGTACGACCAGATGCGGGACAAGATCGTCGCGTCTTTCCTGGCTCCCAGGGCGACCTACGATCTGATCGTGGTGGACAACCCGTGGATGTACGACTTCGCTTCCGCGGGCTACCTGGAACCGTTGGACGACCGGATTCAGCAGGCCGGCGGCGCATACCATTACGAAGACTTCGCCAAACCGCTGCGCGACATCGCGGAAGTGGACGGCAAGGTTTACGCCATTCCTTTCTACAACTACGCGCTCGGCCTGATCTACCGCACGGACCTGTTCGAGGAAAAGGGCCTCCAGGTTCCCGCCACGCTGGACGAGCTGATGGAGGCCGCCAGACAGCTGAAATCGGACAATATGGCGGGCATCGCCATGACGCCCCAGCGCGGTTACAAAGTGTTCGAAGAGTGGGGGAACTGGCTGTTCGCCGCGGGCGGCGCCATCCAGGACGAAGCCGGCAACGTCGTCCTCGATTCGCCGCAGGCGCGGGATGCTCTTGCGAAGTATATCCAGACGTACAACGAATCGGCGCCGGCAAACAGCCTGAACTGGGCGTTCGACGAGGCCCTGCGGGCGACGGCCGGCGGCCAGGCGGCGATGATGCTGTCGTACAACTGGATGCTGCCGACGCTGAACAACCCCGACGGCCCGGCGGGAGAGCTGGCCGGCAAGTTCGGCCTGGCCGAGGTCCCCGGGGGCAAGGCGGTCCTCGGCGCCTGGTTCTGGGCCATTCCGGCCAACTCGAACAACAAGGACGCCGCTTGGACCTTCGTCCACTGGCTCACCTCGCCGGAACAGGACACGAAACGCGTCATTGCGGGCGGGGCCCCCGTGCGCGACAGCGTCATGGACGATCCGCAGGTTCATGAACAGGGATTCGGTCAGGAATACTACGCCACCGTCAAAGAAATCCTGAAAGACGCTTCGCCGCTGGGAGACGGTCCGGGCGCGGAAGAAATGATCCAGGCCGTCGGCCTTGAACTGAGCGCCGCCGTGTCCGGCCAGAAGAGCGTGGACCAGGCCGTCGCCGACGCGGCGAAGCAGGCCGGGGAGATCATGAGCAAGTGATGGACGACCGACGCGTCGATACCGCCCAACGCCCCTTTTCCAGGCTGTTCCCATATGAATGGAGGATGATGACCCCGCTTCTTGCGGTGATGGTCATCATCCTCGCCTATCCGATCGCGTATTCCGCCTGGCTGTCTTTCCGCAACGTGGACCTCACCAAGCCCGGGCGGGACGCGTTCGTCGGGTTCGACCAGTACGTGACGGTGCTGAAGCAGCCGCTGTACTGGACGGCGCTGACCAACACATTCATTTTCGTGGCGGTGGCGGTCACGCTGGAACTCGTCCTGGGATTGGCGCTGGCGGTGAGCCTGAAAAAGCAGAAGCGTTTCCGCAACCTCACCCGGGCGATCCTGCTGACGCCGATGTTCGTCACGCCCATCGCCGTGGGCCTGATGTTCCGGTTTTTGCTCAACAACCAGCTGGGACTGGTGCCGGTCATCCTGCAGAAGCTGGGGATCAGCATCGATTTCTTCAGCGCGGATCTGGCGCTTTTGTCCCTTGCCCTGATCGACGTGTGGCAATGGACGCCGTTCATGATGCTGATGCTGCTGGCCGGGCTGGAGAACCTGCCGGAGGAGCCCCACGAAGCGGCCCACGTGGACGGCGCGAACGCCTGGCAGACGCTCATTCGCGTCACGGTGCCCATGATGAAGCCGATCATCCTGGTGGCGGTGCTGATCCGGGCGCTGGACGCGCTCAAGGTGTTCGAATACGTTTACGCCATCACGAGGGGCGGTCCGGGGGCCGCGACGGAGACGCTGCAGTTTTTCATCTACAAAATCGGGTTCGGATACTACCGCCTGTCGGAGGCGGCCGCCGTTTCATGGACCGTGGTCATCCTGGTCATGGCGGTGCTGGTGCTGTCCCTGTGGCGCACGACAAGGGGTAGGAGCGCATGAGAGCGTATCGTGCCAAAAACAAGTTTTGGACGTGGGTGCGGGTGGCCTTTTTGTGGGCCGCCGTCCTGGCCGTCCTGTTTCCCTACACGTGGGTGGTGCTGTCTTCCTTCAAAAGCCCGGCGGATCTGACGAATCCGACGAAGCTCGTGTTTGCGCCGGTGCTGGACAACTGGGCGCGCGTGTTCGCGGGCGGCATCGTCAACAATTTCGGATTGAGCCTGCTCGTGGGGCTGGCCACCGTGCTGATCACCCTGCTGGCCGGCACCCCCGCCGCCTACGCCATCAGCCATTACGCCGTCGGCGGCCGGCTGGCCCGTTTCGGCATTTTGCTGGCGGAACTCATTCCTCCGTCGGTGCTGGTGGTGCCGCTGTTTCTGGTGTCGTACGATTTGAGGGTGAACGGGATGGTCATCCCCGTCATTGTGGCGCACCTGACCTTTGTGCTGCCGGTGGTCACGTGGTTTTTGATCAGCTTTTTTGACGATATTCCGAGGGATTTGGAACAGGCGGCCCTGATCGACGGCTGCACCCGATTCCAGGCGTTTCTGAAGGTCGTGCTGCCGCAGGTGCTGCCCGGTCTGGGCGCGGCCGCCATTTTCGGCTTCGTCCTGTCGTGGAACGACATGTTCTACGCGCTTATCCTGGGCGGCGAGACCGCCAAGACGCTGCCCGTGGCCATCGCCGGCTACAACACGTTCCGCGGCGTCCAGCTGGGCGACATGTCGGTGGCCATCCTCGTGTCCGTGCTGCCGACGCTGCTGTTGTCCTTTTTCATCCAGCGGCGCATGATCCGGGGGATCGGCGGCGGAGGCGTCAAGGGCTGACGGAGGAAGATCTTGGCGAAGACCTCGCCGGGAGCGCGGAGAAACAGAAGCGCGGATTATCCCGCTTGAACGGATGGGAGATGGAAATGGAGAAGGAACTGGAAGTCGCGACCCTCGCCGCCCGGCGCGCGGGAGAGGTCCTGAAAAACTGGGCGGAGCCGCTGGAAGAGGCCTGGAAAGGGCCCATCAATCCGGTGACCGCCGCCGACCGCGAATCGGAGCGGATCCTGATCGCCGCGTTGCGCGAAGCGTTTCCGGACGACGCCATCGTGGCGGAAGAAAGCGGCGCCGGCGCCGAGGGCGAAGCGGCGGGCCGACGGAGATGGTACGTGGATCCCCTCGACGGGACGGTCAATTTTTCCCGGGGAATCCCGCATTGGTGCGTGTCGGTGGCCCTGGCGGACGAAGAGGGCGTAACCCGGTGCGCGGTCGTATACGCGCCGTTTTCCGGCGAGCTGTTCACGGCGGTGCGCGGCGGGGGAGCCCGTCTCAACGGCAGGCCCATCCGGGTCCGCGACACGCGGACGCTGGACCGGGCGCTGGCCGCGTCCGGTTTCCCCTATTCGTTCGAGAATCCGGAGCGAAACAATCTGCGCGAATGGACGGCGGTGACGCCGCGGCTCCTGTCGATCCGCTGCCTGGGGGCGGCGGCGCTGGATCTGTGCCAGGTGGCCTGCGGCCGGCTGGACGTGTTCTGGGAGATGGAACTGGAACGCTGGGATCTGGCGGCGGGGGCGCTCATCTGCGACGAGGCGGGCGCGGTCGTCACCGACCTGGAAGGCCGGCCGCTCACCGGTCCGGGCACGTCGGTGCTGGCGGCCAATCCGCATCTGCATCCGCAGGTGCTGGCGCTGCTGCGGGGACGCGGGTAAGCCCGATGCCATGCCGGCATGCCGGGCCGCGCTTCGGGCGGCGACATGGTTTGCGGCCTTGCCCGCACGTTGACGGTGAATGGGTCTCGTTTTGGTTTACCGGCTCCGCTAGGGAGCCGGTTTTTTTTCGGCCGGCCGGGTTGTCCGACGCTTTACGGCCGGTTGAGGGACAGCCGTTCGGCGAGGGAAAGGGTTGCCTCGCGGGCCAGGTCCTTTTTTTGATCCCACAGGTGCGCCGGAATGGACACGCTGACGGCCGCCATCACCCGGCCGTCGGCCTGCCGCACGGGAACGGCGACGCAATGGAACCCCATGACGCATTCCTGATCGTCGATGGCGTATCCCTGTTTGCGGACGGTTTCCAGATGTTTCAGCAGTTCGCCGCGCGAGGAGATGGTATAGGGGGTCAACTTTGGCAGAACCTCATCGGGATAAAGCCTGAGCAGCTCCTCCTCCGGCAGCCAGGCGAGCAGCACCTTGCCCAGCCCCGTCGCGTGGGCGGGAACCCGGACGCCCGGTCCGGCCACCATTTGCACGGGCGTGGGCGCCGTTTCCTTGGCCAGGTACAGCACTTCGTTGCCGTCCAGCGTGGCGAGCTGGATGGATTCGCCGAGGCGTTCCATGACCGGACGCGCTTCCTGGCTGAAGGCGGCGACCAGGTCGTATTGCCGGAAAAATGCGTTTCCCAAAAAGCCGCAGTAATTCCCGAGCGCATAGGTATCGTCGGGCAAACGCCGCAGCCAACCCAGTTGTTCCATCGTCCCGAGAAGGGAAAACATGGTGCTTTTGCTGATGCCGAGCTGTTTGCACAAATCGCTGAGCTTCAGCCTGGCCGGCTGCCGGGAAATGGCCTCCAGCACCCTGTGCGCCCTTTCCAGGGCCGGCACCCAGTATTTCCTGTCCATCCTTCAGCCTCGGTTTTATGAGTTTTTGTAAAATCCGGATACCTTATTCGTTGTCTGACATTGTAACACCGGCCATTTTCACCCGTCAACGACGGCAAGATCCTTCCGGCGACAAGGTTTGACATTCCGGCATCCCAAGTCCGGCAATAATAAAAGAGAAGCCGGGTTTCATGCAACCCGGCTGCTGTACCGTTCGGATCACCCATCAACGCCGATTGGCTTCGCGTCTGCGCTTCCGATCTTCCGGCGTCTCCCACTCTTGGGCGTACGGGCTCTTTTCCCATTCTTCGAGGTTCAACAGGCCGAGCCCCATCCCGTATCCGGGCTCGCTCGTGAGCGTGTTCACCATGAAGGCCAGCCATTTGCCGTCCGGACTTACGTTGGAATTGCTGGCCCGCCAGGGGAAGTTGTCGATCATGCGCGTCATTCTCACCATGCGGCCGGAACCGTCCAGTTTCAGCTTCCACAGGTCGATGGGCGGATACGAATCGTAGAAATCGCAGGAAGATTCCAGGCAAATATGCTCGCCATCGGGGAAAATCCCCTCGCATTCGTTGTGCGTGAACGGCTCATTGATGTAGACCCGTCTTTCCAGCGTTTCCACGTTGATGCCGGAGACGATGGTCCTCCATCCTTTCCGGGGATCATTGTCGCCGAAGGGGTCGCGGTTGAAGGGTTCGTTGATGTATTCCGCCATGATCACTTCCGTGTCGTTGTGCCGGAAATCCTGGGGTTCCGGTTTGACATACCCGTTGGTCCGGTAGATCACCTTGTCTTTCCCCAGTTCGGGCCCGTTGGGTCCGTACACGATTTCCGTCACGTGCACTTCGAAATCATCGGGGCCGCCGATGCGGGGATCATGATGACCGTTCATCGAGTAGGTGATGCGGTTGGCGATGGTGGAGACGCCGCATCCTTCGAAAATTCGGCGTCCGAGCGGCTTGGGCGGCTTCTTCAGGTCTTTTTCCAGAATCCACAGCTCCGATTCCACATGGCGGCTAGTCCACCGGTCCTTGAATTCCTTGGGACCGATGAGCAAATAATCGCCGTTCGGCAGATACAGCACGCGCAGGAAGGAGTGGTGGTCCCCCAGGTTTTTCGTGAGATTCCGGACCTTGCGGGTTTCCAGGTCGATTTCGCAGACGTCGCCGTAGTTTTTCTCGATAAAAGCGATCCGTTTTCCGTCCGGAGACCAGTAGGGCCGTTCGCCGTAATCCAGCAGCTTCTCGTGGAACGGCGGCGGGTTGTCCAGAACGTGCGGTCCGTCGTACCTTTCGTTGTTCCATCTGTAGATTCCGCCTTGGTGTCTCATGGATGCGTTCCTCCCTTGGAGAAATTTTGGGGGTCTTGCTTCAGGCCATCCGAACTTACGGTAGTTCAAAATAACGAACGATATTCATAATTATGATCGTATTCATTATAACACGGCCGAAACGGACGATTCAATCCGATTCCCTCCGCAAGTTGGTTGACAGGGTCGGTGTTGGATGGTACGATTTAATCGTAATTAAGAACAAAGTTCATAATATTGAACTTATGAAAGGAAGATCTGAATGGAACCAGCCTTTCGTGAGCTGTGTCCCGGTGTTTCCATTCAGGCGCCCGCCAAGCCGGAGCACGAGGAAATTCTGACTCCGGAGGCCGTGGCGTTCGTCGCCGAACTGCACCGGAAGTTCAATCCGACCAGGGTGGCCCTGCTTCGGGAGCGCGCCGAACGGCAGAAGCGCATCGACCAGGGGGAATGGCCCGATTTCCTGCCGGAGACGGCGCATATCCGCAGCGGTGACTGGAAGATCGCGGGCATTCCCGCCGACCTGCAGGACCGCCGGGTGGAGATCACCGGACCGGCGGGCGACCGGAAAATGGTCATCAACGCCTTCAACTCCGGCGCGAAGACCTACATGGCCGACTTCGAGGACGCCAACTCGCCGACCTGGGAAAATTCCGTGGGCGGACAGCTCAACCTGCGCGACGCGATCCGCCGGACGATCACCTATACGAGCCCGGAAGGGAAGGAATACCGGCTCAATCCGGAGGTGGCCGTGCTGATCGCCCGTCCGCGCGGCTGGCATCTGATCGAGAAACACATGCTGGTGGACGGCGAACCCGTCTCGGCCAGCCTGTTCGACTTCGGCCTTTATTTCTTCCACAACGCGAAATATTTGCTCGAGCACGGCAGCGGGCCTTACTTTTACCTGCCCAAGATGCAGAGCCACAAGGAAGCCCGCCTGTGGAACGACGTGTTCGTCTACGCGCAGCAAAAGCTGGGCGTTCCGCAAGGCTCCGTCAAGGCCACCGTGCTGATCGAGCACATCCTGGCCGCCTTCGAAATGGACGAGATTCTGTACGAACTGCGCGAGCACATCGCGGGGCTGAACTGCGGCCGGTGGGATTACATTTTCAGCTACATCAAGACCCTGCGCAACAAGCCGGACGTCATCCTGCCCGACCGCGGGCTGGTGACGATGACGGTGCCGTTCATGCGGGCGTATACGCTGCTGGCGGTCCAAACGTGCCACAAGCGGGGCGCGTCCTGCATCGGCGGCATGGCGGCGCAAATTCCCGTGAAAAACGATCCGAAGGCCAACGAGGAAGCCTTCGAAAAGGTCCGCCTGGACAAGGAACGGGAGGCCACGGACGGCCACGACGGCACCTGGGTTGCGCACCCCGGCCTTGTTCCGACCGCCATGGAAGTGTTCAACCGCCTGATGCCGACGCCGAACCAGATCCACAAGATTCCGGACGTGAACGTCACGGCGGCAGATTTGCTGCGGGTGCCCGAAGGGCCCATCACGGAAGCCGGTCTCAGGATCAACATCAACGTGGGCGTGCGGTACATCGAGGCGTGGCTGAGGGGCGTCGGCGCCGTGCCGATTTTCAACCTGATGGAGGACGCGGCGACGGCGGAGATTTCCCGGACGCAGGTGTGGCAATGGATCCGCCATCCCCGGGGCGTGCTGCAGGACGGCCGGAAGGTCACCAAGGAACTCGTGCTGCAGGTGCTGGACGAGGAAATGGCGAAAATCCGGGCGGAAATCGGGGACGAAGCCTACGCGAAAAGCCGTTTCGAACTGGCCCGCCGTTTCTTTGCGAAACTTTCCACGAAGGATGAATTCGAGGAATTTCTCACGGTGCCGGGTTACGAATATCTGAATTGAAAAGGGCGCCGAACCGATCGGGGATTGACGGGGTTCATCGAACCCCGTTTTTCCTTTGGCATTTCCGGCCGCCGGAAGCGCGGGCGAAAATGGAAGTGGACGATTGCCCGGTCGTCGCGTTAGGATAAGTCTATGGTTCTTGGCATCGCTTACAGCGGTCGTTGGAAAGGTGTTTGCGGGAGGAAGACGGAAAACATGACGGGATTTGCCATCCTGATGGCTTTTTTGTTGGCGGGGCACGTCATCCGCGAATGGTGGGGGGTGCCGCTGCCGGCCAACGTCATCGGCATGATCCTGTTTATCGCCGCTTTGGGCCTGCGCCTTGTCAAGCTGGAGACGGTGGAGAAGGCCGCCGATTTTTTGCTTCGCCATATGATGCTGTTCTTTGCGCCGGTCATCGTGGGCGTCGTCGCCTTTTTTCCGCTCATCGGCCGGGAAGCGCCGGCGTTTTTCGGCGGACTCGTCGTGAGCGCCGTCGCGGTGCTGCTGGTGACGGGGTGGACCGCCCGGGCGCTGGCCGGAAAATCGGCCGCCGCATCCGGCGGATATCCGGCAAGGGCGGCGGAAGAAGCGCAGAACGCCCCGGAAGACGGCCGGGGCGGCACGGCGATGTGAAGCGGGAGGTGGAGACGCGTGTGGCCCGGATGGATGTCCAACCCTGTTTTCGGCATAGCTTTGACGGTCATTGCTTATGTGGCCTCGCTCCGGTTGCAGCGGCGCTATCCTTGGCTGCATCCGCTGTTTGTCACATCCGGCGGCATCATCCTGTTGCTCGTCGCGTTGCGGATTCCGTATGAGGCGTACGCCGCGGGCGGAAAGGTGCTGGAATTTTTTCTGGGCCCGGCCACCGTCGCCCTCGGCGTGCCCCTTTACCGCCAGTTCAGGCGAATGAAGCGGGACCTGACCGCCATTCTGGCGGGAGTGACGGTCGGATCGGCAACCGGGATCGTGGTCGCCGGCCTGTCGGCTTCGCTGTTCGGCGCGTCCCAGGAACTGGTCCGGTCGATGTTGCCGAAATCCGTCACCACGCCGATTTCTCTCGAACTGGCGCGCGACCTGGGGGGCGTGCCGGAACTGGCGGCGGTGCTGACGGTGCTGACCGGCCTGTTCGGCAGCATGTTCGGTCCGGCGCTGCTCAGGCGATGCGGCGTCCGCGACGATCTTCCCCTTGGCATCGCCATCGGCACCGCGGCGCACGGGATCGGCACGGCCCGTCTGATCCGGGAGTCCGAATCCCAGGGGGCCGCCTCCAGCCTGGCCATGGCGCTGGCGGGCATTGTCACTTCGGTGCTGGCGGTGTTGGTGCGATACGGAATTTGATTGCGCTTGGGACAATTTTTGCTCTACCGACGGTTTTTGCGTTTTCCCGCGGCCATCTCAAGGATTGTCTCTTTAAGCGGGAACGCGGTCCCCGTCATAATGGAGCATGAAAGCGCCACCAACAGTGGCGCCGACAACACAACATCGAAAGGGGACTAGGGAGGGAAGATGCAAATGAGTTCACGTCGGTGGAGCAAGCATTTGCTGGGGTCTTTGTGTCTGGCTTTGGTGCTGGGGCTGCTGGCGGCCTGTGCCGGTGGAAACAAATCGTCCACAGGCTCCGGCCCGTCGCAGAGCCCGCAAAGCTCGGGCGGATCGCAACCCTCGTCGTCCGCGCCGGCCGAACCGCTCAAACTGCAGTTCATGGTACCTTCGTATGCCGATGCGCCGGACATGAAAAACGAGTATTGGTCCGAATGGCAAAGACGGACCAATACGGAGCTGGACGTGGAATGGGTGCCTTCGGGCGATTACAACACGAAATTTGACCTGGTGCTCTCGTCGGGCAACCTGCCGGAGATCATCGTCGCCACGCAGCTCACCCGTCCGACGCTCATCAAGGCCATCAAGCAGGGGGCGTTCTGGGATCTGACCGATTTCCTGGGGGATTTCAGCCAGTATCCCAATCTGAAGGAAAACACCTACCCGCTTGTCTGGAATTTCATGAAGGTGGACGGCAGGATTTACGGCTTGCCGCGTAACCGTCCGATGATCGACCTTGGCATCAAGATGCGGAAAGACTGGCTGGACAAATTCGATCTGCCGATTCCCACGACGATGGACGAGTTCAGGCATGCGCTCAAGACCATCGTCAACGGCGACCCGGACGGCAACGGCATCAAGGACACGGAAGGCCTGATCGGACACGGCTTCCTGCTGCTGGACGGCGACTTCTCGCTGCTGGCCGCTTTCGGCGGGCTGGATCCGTACTACAACGAAGAAGGCGGCCTGGTCAAGGAAACGATGACGCCCGCCTACGCGGACCTGGTCGAATGGCTCCGCGGGCTGTACGCCGACGGCAGCCTGCCGAAGGAATTCGCCGCCATCAAGATCACCCAGGCGGAAGAATTGTACAAAACCGGCCGTGCCGCCTCCTACGTGCGGAACGTCTGGCGCGACTACCAGTTTGAGCAGGAAATCAAGAAAGTGCAGCCGGAAGCGGAAGTCATCACGCTGCCTCCCATGAAGGGGCCGGGCGGGTACAGCGTCCATCTGTCGCCGCCGACCTTTGGCGCGATGTACATTTCCAAGAAGGTACCCGAGGAAAAAGTGAAGCGGATCCTCGACTACATGGAAATGACCACGACCAAAGAATTTACCGATTTCAACTACTACGGCATCGAAGGCGTGCACCACACGGTCGTCGACGGTCAGCCCCAGCTCACCGAGCTCGGCGTGAAGCAGGTCACGGCCAACGCGAACCAGGTGTTCGCCATGGCGTTCAACAACGAGATGAAAGTGCTCAATCCCGCCGCGCCGAAGGCGTACAACGATGCCAAACTGGAATCGGTGCAAGTGTTCACCGAAGTCGGCAAGCTGAATCCGTTCCAGATGATCAACTCCGATACCTGGACCAATATTTGGCCGGCCTATGAAAGCGAATGGCAATCGATGGTGATCAAGGCCATCGTCGGCCAGATCTCGATGGACGAATACCGGGCCTACGTGGACAACCTCAACAACAAGCCCGAATTCAAGCAGGCCTACAAAGAGTTTGCCGAAGCGTATGAACAGTTCTTCGGAAGCAACTGATCGGCAACTGGAAATCTGATACGTTCTCGGGAAAGGGAACGGCTTCCGAGACGGACATGTCCGGTTTCGGCAGCCGTTTCCCTGTCCTCGGAAGGGAGATGAACGCGTGGCTTCCGACTGGTTGCGAACCCGCGGCAGAGGGGTCCACTTGACGATCCGGGACATCGACTGCCGGGATTTCGATGCGGAGCGACTGGCCAAAGACTTGCACGATCTTCATGTGAATGTGCTTTCCTTTTTCTGCGCAGGATACGTCACCGTTCATCCGACTTCTTTGTCCCTGCGCATCAGCCCGTTTCTGAACGGCAGGGATTTGACCGGAGAAATCGTCGACGCCCTGCATCGTTACGGCATCAAGGCCGTGGCCGCCATGGACCTGAGCCTCATTCCGGAAACGGTCGCCAACGAGCATCCGGATTGGCTGTCCCTGGACGCAAGCGGCGAACCGTACCGGGCGAACCGGGATCTGGGGAACTTTTATATCGCCTGCCCCCACAGCGGATACCAGAACGAATATCTGGAATTGGTGCTCCGCGAACTCGTTTCCCGCTACGACCTGGACGGGATCAAGTTCGGCGGCGGCAGCTACGGATTTACGTCCTACGGCAACGGCATCTGCCATTGCTCCCGCTGCCGGGAAGCGTACCGCGCGTTTTCCGGACGCGAAATTCCCCTGAAGGAAGACCCCGCGGATCCGGCCTGGGTGGAGTTCCAGCGCTGGAGACAGGAAGCCGTCGTGCAGCGCACGCGCTTTTTGTACCAACTGGTGAAATCCCTGAATCCGGATCTTCCGGTCATGTGCAACAGCGTCTGTTTCGGCGATCCCGATTGGACGATCCGGGGGGCGCTGGACATCGAGCGCATGGCGGAAAACATCGACGCCGTGCAGGTGGAGGCGCAAACCCGCATCCGCGTGGACGGGGATCACGGCGAATGGCAGTTCCTGCTCTGGCCGTCCGAAGAAGCCAGTTTTCTGACCAACGTGAGCGACCATCAAATCTGGGTGCTGGCTTCCTACTTCCAGGCCTGGCCCTGGCGCCGCAACGCGGTGCCGCCGGCCGAGCAGAAGATCTACATGGCGCAAATGTACGCCAACGGCGGCAGCGCGATTGTCAATCTGTCGGGCGGTCCGCCGGCGGTCCACCAGGATCAGCGGGGATTTGCCGCCATCCGGTCGCTGTATGAATTTGTGGAACGGAACGCGGATTATTACGACGGAGACGCCTCCGCCGCGGACGTCGCCGTGGTGTATTCGCAAAACACCCTGTTCAATTACGACAGGCAGGAGCCCGAACGGTACGTCGACTCGATCCGCGGCGTGGAGCAGGCGCTGGCCGAACATCACATTCCCTTCGACGTGATTTCCGACCGTCTGCTGATTCCGGAACGTCTGGCGAAATACCGGACGGTCGTGCTTCCGTCCACCGCCTGCATGACGGAAGAAGCGGCGGAAAGCCTCCGGAAATACGTGGAAAACGGCGGCAGCGTCGTCGCCACGTTTGAGACCTCGCTGTACGGCCCGGACGGCCGGAAAAGGGACGATTTCCTCCTCGCGGATCTGCTGGGCGTCTCCCGTGCGGACACCGTTCCGGTCACCGGCAAGCAAAACGGCGTCTACAAGCAGGCCTACCTGAAAGTCCGGCATAAAGACCATCCGCTGCTGGCGGATCTGGGCGACACCACGGTGATCCCCGCGGCGAACCGTTATTGCCGGGTGCGTCTGCGCGGGGAGAAGGCGGAGGTTCCGCTGACGCTTTCGGCGGCGTTTCGCGTCTTTCCGGAAGGGATGTCCTACACCACCGACCCTGATCCCGACGATCCCATGCTGATCGCGAAGGAACATCCTTCCGGCGGAAGAACGGTCTATTTTGCCGGTCAGCCGGATTTGGCGTTCCTGCGGTTCGGTTATCCCGATTGGGGCCTGCTGCTCGCCAATGCCGTCCGATGGGCGTCGGGCGGACGGGTGCCGCTGGAAGCGGAAGCGCCGTCCACCTTGCTCGTGACGCTTCGGAAACAGGACAATCGCCGGCTCGTCCATCTGGTGAACCTCAACGGCGGCAGGCGTATGTTCCGGCAAATGATCCCGGCCTGCGACGTGAAAATTCTCCTGCGAAGCGAACCCGCGTTTCGGCCGCATCGCGCGTTCCTGCTTTCGGATCTTCGCTCCCTTCCGATGGCGGAAGAAAAAGACGGCGTTTCGGTCCGGATTCCCCGGGTGGAGGATTATGACGTGCTGGTGATCGAGGGCGAACCGGACACCCGTTGATCCTGCTGTTTTACAAGGAGTTGGACATGATGAGGCTTCGGGTCCGGAAATGGGTGGGCCACTGGAAAAAGGAGGATCGGCGCAAGTACCTTTATAAACTTGTCATCATCGGATGCCTGGCGGCGACCATTCCGATCGTATTTGCCGGCTGGGTCTATTACACGATGTCGATGGAGCGGGTGCGCAACACGATCACCGAGGAGAGCCAGTCCGCGCTGTTCAGCATCCGGGATCGGGCCGAGCTGGTGTTGCAGCGGATCGAGGAAGAGTCGCTGCAGCTTGCCAACGATCCCTTGGTGAATGAACTGTTTTTCAGCATGGACAAAAACGATGCGCATAATGAAATCCTGGTGCGCAAAAGCCTGCTGGACAAAGTCTCCATTCTGAAAAACATGAACGGAGCGGCCAAGGAAATCTTCCTGTATGACGCGGAAGAACAACTGGTCATTTCCAACGATTACGGGGTGATCCCGCTCGCCGACTACCGGTATCGGAACGAAATCGAGCAATGGATGGCGGACCAATACCGGGCCCAATGGCTGTCCGTTCCCGATCGCACCGGCAGCGGCCGCGACCGGTTTATGCATGTCCGGATGCTTCCGGCCATCGGGGATCAGGCGGCGCAGGGCATGCTGGTGTACGAAATGGACGTCGACATGTTCCACCGGCTGACGGACGGCTTTTTGCTTTCGGATGACCAGGAACTGTTCATCATCCATTACCAGCATTGGACCGAGCTGGACCAGGACCTTCGGAATTGGCTGTTCAACCGCCAGGACGAGCTCCAGGGCATCCAGATGATCCGGACTGCGGAGCACACCTCCGGACAGTTTTCGGCGCAGGGGATCGACGGCAAGTCGGCGCAGTACTTCTATTTCAAAAACATTTACGGCAGGACCTACGTTTCCGTGGTCCCGGAACAGCTCATCACGCAGAGGTTGAGCTGGATTCGCGAAGTCACGGCGCTGGTGGTCTTCGTGTTTATCGGGGTTGGCATCGCGCTGGCGTTCGTGGCGTCCCGGCTCATGTATTCCCCGATCGACAAGCTGATTCAGTACAGCCGCTCGCTGCGCGTGGGGCAGGTGGACGGGCGCGCCCGGGACGAGCTCGAATATCTCAGGGGTTGCCTGCAATATCTCAGCCACGAGGCGAACAAGCTGAGTTCGTATATTGACCGGATCCAGCCGACCCTTCGGGAAAAATTTATGCGGCAGGTGCTGAGCGGCGATTACGGCACCCGGGAAACGCTGGCCCAGGAATGCGGGAAGTTCGGCATTGCCCTCAAGGCGACCAACGTCGTCCTGGTGGCGGAGACGTGGAACATCTACCGGGAAAAGCGGTTTTTGCCCGAGGAAAAAGGCACGGTGGCCTTCGTGCTGGCCAACGTCATGCAGGAAATTCTCCAGAACGAAGCGCTGCAGGGATGGGTGATCCCGTTCCACGGAAAGGGCGTGGCCTGGCTGCAATTTGCCGGAGACACGCCGCAGGAGGACCTGGAACGGCTCACGGAACGATTCGCCCGCCTGGTCGTGGATGCGCTCACGAAATATCTGGGGTTCGACGCCACGGTGGGCATCGGCCGGTTTTACCCGCACGTGGCGGACGTGCCGGTTTCCTATCAGGAAGCGGAGCAGGCGCTGCAATACCGGATGTTCCGGGAAACGGAAAACGTCCTGTTCATCGACAGTCTGGAACAGGAGAAAAAGCGAAGGCGCCATCGTTACCCGCGGGAACTGGAAGAGGCGATCGTCCAGTCGCTCGAACGGGGCGATTCCGACACGGCCGGGCTGCGTCTGCGGGATTTCTCCGGCAGCATCCGGAAGTCGCAGTCGTTCTCCTTCATCTATCAAAGCTATCATCTGCTGCTCGCTTCCATTCTCGACACCCTGGAGAAAAAAGGCGCTCCCGTATGGGATCTGTCCGAGCAAAATCTGTTCGGACAATTGAGAAACATCCGGTCGCCGGAAGACGTGCAGGCGTGGTTTGCGGAAACGGTGTTTCCCCTGTATAAATCCGTCGCCCGGGAGGCGTCCGAGCCGGAGAGGGATTCCGTCATCGCCTACGTCTGCCAGTACATCCGGGATCACTGCGAAAGCGACCTGTCCCTGGTGCACTGCGCGGAACTGGTGGAGATGAGCCCGTCGCATCTGAGCCGGTTGTTCAAGAAGGAAACGGGCAAAAACTTTCTGGAGTTCGTCGTGGAGTGCAAGATGGACCTGGCCAAACGGCTGCTCAGGGAAACCGACATGCGCGTCGGCGACATTGCCGCTCACATCGGCTATTCCGAACGGAATCTGAACCGCCTGTTCCGGCGTCATGTCCACATGTCCCCCGGGAATTACCGGGCCAAGTTTCGCGCTTCTTTGTATTCGGATCTGAAGGCGAGGGATATTTGATGCGCTCTGTCACCGCTGCGTCGGGCGGCGTGGCGCCGGTTGCGGTTGCAAAACCCCCCTCCCTGTTACGGAGGATGTGGCGCTACAAGTGGCTTTACCTTCTGGCGCTGCCCGGATTTGCCTATTTTCTGGTCTTCAAGATTGTCCCGATGTGGGGACTGGTCCTCGCGTTCATGGACTACAATCCCTACGCCAAGCTGTGGGACAGCGAATGGATCGGGCTCAAGAACTTCCAGGATCTTTTCGTAGGGGAAAAATTTTACATCATGCTGCGCAATACGCTGGCGATCAACATTCTGGCCCTGATTTTCATGTTCCCCGTCCCGATTCTGCTGGCCCTGATGCTCAATGAAGTGAGGCACGAGATTTTCAAACGGATCAACCAATCCATCGTCTATTTGCCGCACTTTTTGTCCTGGGTGGTCGTGGCGAGCCTGACGTTCTTCCTGCTGTCCGCGGACATCGGCGTCGTCAACAAGATTCTGGTCTCCCTTGGATATGAATCGAAGACGTTCCTGACCAACCCGGATTATTTCTGGTTTATCATTACCGTCCAGAACATCTGGAAAGAAGCCGGCTGGGGGACGATCATTTTCCTGGCGGCCCTGGCGAGCGTCGATCCGCAGCTTTACGAAGCGGCGGTTATGGACGGCGCCTCCCGTTTCCGGCAAATCTGGCACATCACGCTGCCGGCCATCCGGTCCACGATCATCGTGTTGCTCATTCTGCGGCTCGGCAATATGGCCGACGTGGGCTTTGAACAAATCCTTTTGATGATGAACCCGCTCGTGATCTCCGTCGCCGAAGTGTTCGACACCTATGCCTACAACGTGGGGATCCTGAGAGGACAAATCACCTTCGGCGTCGCGGTGGGCATGTTCAAGGGCGTGGTCGGTCTGGTGCTTGTGCTCATTTCCAACTACATCGTCAAGAGAATGGGCCACGACGGCATCTATTGAGGAGGTGGGCCCGTGAGCTTCGTTTCGACCAAGCGCATGACGCTGTTCGACTATGTCAACTACACGCTGCTGGGGCTGTTTTCCCTGCTTTGCGTGCTGCCGTTCATCTACGTCTTCAGTGTGTCCTTCACGGACCCCCAGGCCTATGTGCCGTTCAAGTTCTATTTCTTCCCGGAAAAATGGTCGCTGGCCGCCTATGAATATGTCCTGTCGACCAACGCCTATATCAACGCGTTGAAAAGCACCGTGTTCATCACCGTGGTCGGTACGGCCATCGGCATCGCGGTCTCGTTCACCTTCGCCTACGCCCTGACCAAAAAGTTCCTGCCCGGGCGAAATTTCATGCTGGGCATCGTCATTTTCGCCCTGCTTTTCCACGCGGGCATTCTGCCCAACTACCTGCTGGTCAAGGAGTTCGGGCTGCTCAACTCCCACTGGTCGCTGATCTGGATGGGGCTGACCAATTCCTGGAGCATGATCCTGATCAAAAGCTTCCTGGATTCTCTCCCGGCGGAGCTGGAGGATGCGGCCAAAATCGACGGGTGCACCGATTTTTCCGTGTTCTGGCGCATCATCATTCCCCTGTCGATGCCGGCCATCGCCGCCTTTACGCTGTTTTTCGCCGTGCAGCATTGGAACACGTATTTCAACGCGCTGATTTACCTGTCGGACTCGTCAAAATGGACGCTGCAGGTGTTCGTCAAGTCGCTGGTCATCGATTCGGACTCCAACTCCCAGATCGTCGGCGCGGACTCCTGGCTCGTGCCGCAGGAAACCATCCGGATGGCGTCCATCATTCTGGCCATGGCCCCGATTCTGGTCGTCTATCCGTTCCTGCAGAAATATTTTGCCAAGGGTGTCATGCTGGGCTCGATCAAGGGATGAGGGGTCCTTCCGGAAAGCGGGGATGAGCGGTGAACCTGATATACGACCACACGGATCCCGTCGTCTCGTTCGGCGTCGAACAGATCAAGACCAGTCTGAAACGAAAAGGCGTTTACTTCGTGGAGCGGTTTCTGGAGCACGGAGCGGTTCCGTTGCCGCAAAAGGGCATCGTGGTGCGGAAAACGGACGGGCGCGGCGGCGCTCCGGCGGAAGCGGAATCGTTCCGCATCCGGCGCAGCGGCGGGCGGATTTCCATCGAGGGTCCGGATTCCCGCGGCGTCATGTACGGGTGCCTGGAGTGGGCGGAGCGCCTCGCGCGCGGCAAGGATTTGCGGGACGGCGAAGAGGTGGCGCAAAAGCCGGCCCTGGCGATCCGCGGCATCAAGTTCAACCTGCCGTTTGTCCCGTTCGATGAAGGCGATCCGTTCGCCTTGAACGAGGAAACCTGTCTGGATCCGGAGTACTGGAAAGCCTTCATCGACATGATGGCCCTGAGCCGCTACAATTGCCTGAGCCTGTGGTCCGAGCATCCGTTCCACCTCATGGTCGTGTCGCCCAAGTACCGGGCGGCCAATCCGTACAGCGACGCGGAAATCGAACGGAACATCCGTTTTTTCCGGGAGATCTTCCGCCATGCGCAAAACCGCGGCATCGACATCATCCTGTTCACCTGGAACATCCGGCTGATCCCGGAGGTGGCCAGAGGGCTCGGCTTGCCGGAAAGCGTCGGCGATTACGGCAATATGCGCGACGTGTTCCATCACCGGGTCGGCAAACCGCTCAACCGGTTCCGCATGCAGTCGGACATCATCCGGGACTATTTCCGGGAAATGGTGCTCCAGCTGCTCATCACCTATCCCGAGCTGAAGGGACTCGGGACGTCCGCCAGCGAATGGATGGACGGCGACGGGTACGAGCGGGAACAGTGGATTGTCGACACGTATGTGGAAGCGATCCGGCAGTCGGGCCGGGACATCTGGTTCATCCACCGCACCAACATGCAAAACGCGGGCCGGGAAATCCGGGAACTCGTGCAGAACCGGTTCGATCCGCAAAAATTTTTCATCAGCTGGAAGTATTCGAACGCCCACGGCTACTCCCATCCCCGCCCGCAATTTGAAACGCTCTGGAAAGCCTGGGAAGGCGTCGATCTGGAAAAGACGCAGGTGCTGTACACGGTCCGCAACGACGACGTGTTCACCCTGCGGTGGGCGGATCCGGACTACGTGCGGGAATATGTCCGGGGCATGATGAAGCCCTATGTGAAAGGGTTCTATTGGGGAGCGGACGGCTATTTGTGGGGCCGGGATTTCCAGCACGTCGATCACGGCCACAAGACCTGGCGGTACGATTTCGAGCGCCATCTCCTGCAGTTCCAGCTGTGGGGACGGCTGTCCTACGACCCGACGGCCGGCGATCCGGTGTGGATTCATCTGATGGAGGAGCAATACGGTCCCGACCACGCTCCCATGTTCCTGGAAGGGCTGAAGCGCGCCTCCCGGATGGTGTGCGCGGTGAACCGGCTCTACTGGGAAGATTACGATTTCCAGTGGTATCCCGAGGGCTGCCTGTCCCAGACCACCGGATTTAAGACAATTCTGAAGTTTGTGGACGGTGTGCCCATGCCCGGCGTCGGGGTCATGGGCATCGCCGAGTACGCGCGGGCGGAACGGGACGGGAATCTGGAGCAGGCCGTCTCCGGCTATGAGGAAACCCCGCCCGACATCATCCGGCTCCTTGAGCGAATGTCCGCGGAAACGGAGAAAATCGCGGACCGCATCGACGCCTCGCTGGGCGAATTAAGAGGCAGCCACGCCGAATGCACGCTGCTCGATCTGAGAGCCTATGTCGAGTGGGGGCGTTATTACGCCTGCAAATTTTCGGCCGCGCTGGAGCTCAACCGGTATCGGCTGAGCGGCGAGGAACGGCATCGGCGGAAGGCCGTCCGGCGGCTGGAAGACGCCGCCCGCCATTGGGAGATGCTCGGACACTATTGGAGTCTTCACAACACTTCCTATTTCATGCCGAGGGTCAAGCGGACCTTCGGGTATCCGCTTTACTTGCGGGACGTGCGGAACGACATCGAGCTGGCGCGGCAATTTGAAGCCGGTGGCGAAACCGGCGGCAAGAACATGAAGAAAAAGGCGCAGAAAGGGGACCCATCACCATGGCGAAATCCCAGGGGCAACACCGGCTTGTGATCGTCCGGCACGCGGACGATCCGGTGGCCGGCCACGAATCGGTGCAATGGGCGCTGGAATATTTGACGGAAGTGTGCCGCGGGAAGGGCATCGAAGTGACCGAGAGCCGGGCGCCGGCGGAGGATGCCGCGGACGCACCGAAACTTTGGGTGGCGGGACCGGATCACGTCCCGGCCCGGGAGCTGAAGAGCAACGGCGCGGCGTTGCCCGCGGAAGCGGAATCGTTCTGCCTGTTCTGGAACCGGAATGCACAAGACCCCGCGCTGATCGCGGCGGGCCGCGACGAACGGGGCTTGCTCTATGCCCTGCTGGAAGCGGCGGATGCCGTCCGGCACGCAGCGGATCCGATGGCCGAACTGGCCGGGCTGCGGCTCTTGTCGGAAAAGCCGGCCCTGGCCGTGCGCGCCGTGGGCCGCCTGTTTGTCAGCGAAGCCGAGGACAAGGCCTGGTTCTACAACCGGACGTTCTGGACCGAATATTTGACCGAGCTGGCCACGCACCGGATCAACCGTCTGCACCTGGCTTTGGGGATGGGCTACGATTACGGGCACGACCCGCTGGCTTCGGACAACTATTTCAGTTTCAGCTACCCGTTCCTGATCCAGGTGCCCGGTTACGACGTGCGCGTGGCGGGATTGCCGGACGAGGAAAGAGAACGGAATCTGGAAACGCTCCGCTTCATCAGCCGGGAGGCCAAGCGCAGGGGCATCCATTTTCAGCTCGGCCTCTGGAACCACGCCCACGATCTGGGAGCACGGCAGTCCAAGTATCGCGTGGAAGGGGTCCATCCGGGCAATCAAACCGCCTATTGCCGCGACGCCATCCGCACGCTGCTGCAGGCGTGCCCGGACATTGACGGCGTGACGATCCGCACGCATTACGAAGGCGGGATTCCCGAGCCGGCCGAGGAATTCTGGAGCGAACTCTTCCGCGGCGTCCAGGAATGCGGCCGAAAGGTGCAGATCGACCTGCACGCCAAAGGGGTGGATTTCGACCGCATCGACGCGGCCGTGGCCACCGGCCAGCCGGTCGCGGTCTCGCCGAAATATTGGGCGGAACACATGGGCCCGCCCTATCATCAGGCGGCCATCCGCGCCACCGAGCTGCCGGCGGAATCCACCGACCGGCCCGACCTGATGGCCATCACCGCCACCTACCGGAGGTTTACCCGTTACGGGTACGGGGATTTTCTGCGCGCGGATCGCAAGTTTGACGTGATCTACCGCATTTGGCCGGGAACCCAGCGGGTGCTGCTGTGGGGCGATCCCGCCATGGCGGCCGGTTACGGCAGGCTGGGGAGCTTCGGCGGCGCGCTGGGAATCGAGTGGTGCGAACCGCTGACGTTCAAAGGGCGCAAAGGTTCCGGGACGCCGGGCGGACGCGAACTGCACGCCGATCCCGCGCTCCGGGAGGAAGAAGGACACGAGTGGCGTAAATATAAGTACAGCTACCGCCTGTGGGGCCGGCTGCTTTACAATCCGGACGCGGACCCCGAAAGCTGGCGCCGCTGGCTGCGGGCCGAATTCGGGGAAGCCGCCCGCGCCTGTGAGGAAGCGCTGGCGCACGCCAGCCGCATCCTGCTGCTCCTCACCGCGGCGCATAACCCTTCCGCGGCCAACAACGCGTTCTGGCCGGAAATGTACACCAACATGTCCATCGTTAAGCCGCCCCGGCCGTCGCCCTACGACTTCGATACGGTGGAGCCGAAGACGTTCGGCGCGGTCCAGCCGCTCGATCCGGCGCTGTTCTACCGCATCGACGATTTTGTGCGGGATGCGCTGCGGGGAGAGCGCAGCGGGAAGTATACGCCGCTGTTTGTGGCGGACCGGCTGGAAGCGCTGGCGGAAGCCGCCGAACGGCATCTGGCGGAAGCCGCCGCGAAGGTCGGCGATCCCGGGTCGCCCGCCTTCCGCCGCTGGGAGGCGGACGTGGCCATTCTGGCCGGGCTGGGACGCTTTTTCGCGGAAAAACTCCGCGCCGGCGTCGACTACGCGTGGTTCGAGCAAACGGGAGACGCGGAGCAACTGGCCCGGGGCGTCGAGCACTACCGGAAGGCGAAGGACAGCTGGGTCCGGCTGGCGGAGCGCGCCGAAGGCGTCTACCGGGAAGACATCACGTTCGGGTACGCCCGGCACATGCGCGGCCACTGGAAAGACCGGCTGCTCGAGATCGAGGAAGATCTTGCGGCCATGGAGCGGCAGCTGGAGGAAGCGCGCCGGGCTCCGGCGGGAACCGTTTCCGGGGAGAAACGGGATGCGGCCGTTTTGTTGGCGGGAGGGTTCGCGAAGCCCGAAATCCGGCATGAGCCGGTGAGAACTTTCCGGCCCGGGGAGCCGGTCCGGATTGCCGCCGTCCTGCCGGAGGATGCCGCCGGCGTGCGCGTCACGCTGTTTTACCGGCACGCCAATCAGGTGGAGCATTACATGCGGGCGGACATGACAGGGGAGGGCCGGAAAGTTTCGGCGGTCATTCCCGGCAGCTACACGTCTTCTCCCTACCCGATCGTGTACTTTTTCGAAGCGCGCGACGACCGGGGGAATGCCTGGATCGTCCCCGGATTCGACGATCAGTTTGCCAACCAGCCTTATTATTCAATTGAGAGCATTTAACAGAACCCTGCCTGTGGTTCAAAGGAGTGGAGAAAGTGGCAGAAAGTCTTACACCCGAACGCGCGGTTGTCGGGTTCATCGGGCTTGGCGTCATGGGAGGGAGCATGGCGCGGAATCTGCACCGCGCCGGCTACCGGCTGCACGTGTACAACCGGTCGAGAGACAAGGCCGAGGAATTGGTGCGGCTCGGCGCCGTCTGGCACGATTCGCCGGCGGAGCTGGCGCCGCACGCCGACGTCATCATCACCATGGTCGGATTTCCCCAGGACGTCTCGGAAATCTACCTCGGGGAAAACGGCCTGCTGGCCCGTGCGAAACCGGGAACCCTGCTCATCGACATGACGACATCCAGCCCCAATCTGGCGCAGATCATTTACCGGGAAGCGAAAAAGCGGTCCCTCCGCGCGCTGGACGCTCCCGTTTCCGGCGGGGACGTCGGCGCGAGGGAAGGCAGGCTCTCCATCATGGTCGGGGGGGAAGCGGCGGATTTTGAAGCCGCCCTCCCGGTATTTCAGGCCATGGGAACCAACATCGTCTATCACGGCGGAGCCGGCGCGGGACAGCATGCGAAAATGTGCAACCAGATCGCCATCGCATCCAATATGATGGGCGTCTGCGAAGCCATCGCCTACGCCTGGAAAACCGGTCTCGATCCGGAAAAGGTGCTTCAAAGCATCGGAAGCGGAGCGGCCGGCAGCTGGTCGCTGAACAACCTGGGGCCGCGGATCATGCGGGGCGACTTCGAGCCGGGCTTTTACGTGAAACATTTCATCAAGGACATGAAAATCGCCCTCGAGACGGCGAACGAGGTCGGACTTCAGGCGCACGGGCTGAAGCTGGCCTGCGAACTTTATGAAAAGCTGGCGGAGATGGGGGAAGGGAACAGAGGGACCCAGGCGCTGTACAAGTTGTATGTGCATGAAGGCTGATGGGGTGCCAACGCTTTTCGCATTTCCGCTTGCCCCGTTCTTTCCGCCTGCCTTATGATGGATACGGGATAGTTTAACGGATAAACAAAGTTCTCGTCGCCTTGAATCCAATTTTGAGGGTGGGGTTGATCTTGGAAAGAACTCCTGTTATCCGCAATCCCGTGCTGCGGGGCTTCAATCCGGACCCTTCCATCCTGCGGGTGGGGGACGACTATTACATCGCCACGTCCACTTTCGAGTGGTTCCCCGGCGTGCAGATTCACCACTCCCGGGACCTTCGCCACTGGCGCCTGATCGCGCGTCCGCTGACCCGCCGGAGTCAGCTGGATATGCTCGGCGATCCCGACTCCGGGGGCATCTGGGCGCCCTGTCTGAGCTACTCGAACGGGACGTTCTACCTGGTGTATACGGATGTAAAAACCCACACCGGACCTTTCAAGGATACCCACAACTATCTGGTGACCGCCAAAAACATCGAGGGGCCGTGGTCCGAACCGATCTACCTGAACAGCAGCGGCTTTGATCCGTCCCTGTTCCACGACGACGACGGGCGCAAATGGCTGGTCAACATGGTCTGGGATCACCGGAAAGGGAAAAACCACTTCGGCGGCATCCTGTTGCAGGAGTATTCGGAAAAGGAACAGCGGCTCGTCGGCCCGGTGTACAACATTTTCCGGGGCACGCCGCTGGGCCTGACCGAGGGACCGCACATTTACAAGCGAAACGGCTACTACTATCTCATGACCGCCGAGGGCGGCACCCGCTACGAGCACGCGGTGACCGTCGCGCGTTCGAAATCGCTGTTTGGTCCGTATGAAGTCGATCCGCAAAATCCGATGCTTACCTCTTTCGACAAACCGGAGCTTCCCCTGCAGCGGGCGGGCCATGCCAGCCTGGTGGAAACGCAGCACGGCGAATGGTATCTCGCCCACCTGTGCGGCCGTCCGCTGAGGCCTTCGATGCGTTGCGTCCTGGGCCGCGAAACGGCTCTTCAGCGCGTGGAGTGGACCGAAGACGGCTGGCTTCGCGTGGCCGGCGGGGGCAACGGGCCGCATCTCGAAGCGCCGGCGCCCGCGCTGCCGGAACACCCGTTTGAGCCGGAACCGGAAACGGACCATTTCGACGGGGACACGATCAGCATCCATTTCCAGGCGCTGCGGGAACCGATCAGCGAGGAATGGGCGTCCCTGAAGCAGCGGCCCGGCTACCTGCGGCTGAAGGGCAGGGAGTCGCCGGTGTCCCAGCACCGGCAAAGCCTCATCGCCCGCCGGCTGCAGGCCTTCGAGGCGGAAGCGGAAACGGCGGTGGAATTCGAGCCGGAGACGTACCAGCAAATGGCCGGCCTGATCTGCTACTACAACACGAAAAACTTCTATTATCTTTGCATCAGCCGCGACGAGGACATGGGCAAGTGCGTCTACATCATGTCCCGGGACCAGGGAGAGTACGACGAACCGATGGCTCCCATGTGCATCGAGGGCTGGGAGCGGGTACACCTCAAGGCGACGTTCCGTTACGACAAGCTCCGGTTCTGGGTTTCGCGGGACGGCAAGACGTGGATGCACGCGGGTCCGGAACTGGACGCCAGCATTCTGTCCGATGAATACGCGGAGATTTCCCGGGGCGGATTGCGGATCGACCAGGGCTTCACCGGCGCCTTCGTCGGCATCTGCGCGCAGGACCTGAGCGGACGGGGGCTTTGGGCCGATTTCGACTATTTCACCTATCGCGAGACAGGCCGGGATTGACAAATCCCATGGACTGCTATAATTAGGAGGGGAACCGAATGGCTGTGAGACTCATGGATGCCGCCGTGCTCAACAAGCCGCTGGACATCGAAGTGAAGAAGGTTCCCGTACCCGTGCCGAAGGAAAACGAGGCGCTCGTCAAGGTCCGCTGCATCGGCATTTGCGGGTCGGACGTGCACTACTACGAACATGGCCGAATTGGCCGTTTCGTGGTGGAGGCGCCTCTCATCCTGGGCCACGAGCTGGCGGGAGAAGTGGTGGAAGTCGGCGCGAAGGTGAAAAACGTCGCCGTCGGGGACCGGGTGGCGGTGGAGCCCGGCGTCACGTGCGGGACTTGCGCGTATTGCAAGTCGGGCCGGTACAACCTTTGCCCCGACGTGGTGTTCCTCGCGACCCCGCCGGTGGACGGCGCGTGGGCGGAATACGTGACGATCCGCAGCGATTTCCTGTTCAAGCTGCCCGACGGGATGAGTTTTGAGCAGGGGGCGCTGCTGGAGCCGTTGTCGGTGGGCATTCATGCCATGAAGCGCGGCGGTGTGACCCCCGCCGACCGGGTGCTCGTGACCGGGCTCGGACCGATCGGCCTGCTGGCGGCGCAGGCGGCCCGGTTGTTCGGCGTAACGGAAATATACGGCACGGACGTGGTGCCGTTCCGCCGCGAGCTGGCGCTCGACATGGGCGTCACCGCCGCCATCGATCCCTCGCGCGAAAACGTGGCCGAACGCCTCCTGGAGCTGACCGGCGGCGAAGGCGTGGACGTGATCATCGAGACATCCGGCAACGCGCGGGCCATCCGGGACGCGGTGCATACGGTCAGGCGGGGCGGCCGCATCGTGCAGGTGGGCTTGTCCGCCGAAGACGAAGTGCCCATTGACATGAACCGGGTGGCGGACTTCGAGTTGAACGTGTACGGCGTGTTTCGCTACGCCAACACCTATCCCGTGGCGATCCAGGCCCTCAGCCGCGCCAACATTGATCTGGAAAAAGTGATCACCCACAAGTTCGCGCTGAAGGACATCCGGGAAGCCGTGGAAATGGCGCGCACGCAGAAGGACAGAAGCATCAAGATCATGATTTATCCCCATGAAGCGAGCTGAGTGATTCGGTATCATGAAATTCATTCTGGCTCCGGATTCGTTCAAGGAAAGCCTCACCGCCCTGGAAGCCGCGGAAGCGTTGGCCCGGGGCGTCCGCCGCGCCCTGCCGGACGCGGAGACGGTTCTGCTGCCCGTCGGCGACGGGGGAGAAGGCACAATGGATGTGTTGGTGCACGCCCTCGGAGGACGAGTGTACCGTACGGAAGTTACCTTTCCCCTGGGGGAACGGGGAACGGCCGAATACGCGGTGCTGGGCGACGGCAGGACGGCGGTCGTGGAGATGGCCAGAGCCAGCGGCATCCAGCTGGTTCCCCGCGAGAAGCGCGATCCTTTGCGGACAACCTCCTATGGCTTGGGGGAATTGATCCGCGCGGCCCTGTCGCATCCCGTGGAACGCCTCATCGTGACCATCGGCGGCAGCGCCACCAACGACGCGGGAGCCGGCATGCTGCAAGCCCTGGGCGCCGGCATCCTGGGCGGCGCCGGTCTGCCGGCGGGCTTTGGCGGCGGCAGCCTCGGTGACGTCGAACGGGTCGATCTGTCGACGCTGCATCCGCGGCTCAGGGAAGTGGAACTCTTGGTGGCGTGCGACGTCACCAATCCGCTCATCGGTCCGAACGGGGCCAGCCGCGTGTTCGGCCCGCAGAAGGGGGCGGACCCGGAAACGGTGGAGCGGCTCGAGGCGAACCTGACGCGCTTCGCCGACGTGGTGCGCCGGGATACCGGGCGCGCGCTGCACGACGAACCCGGCGCGGGCGCCGCCGGAGGAACCGGCGCCGCGCTGATGTTGTGCGGCGGCCGGCTCGTCTCCGGCATCGATCTGGTGCTGGACACGCTTGGGTTTGAGGCGCAATTGCAAGGCGCGGATTGCGTGTTTACCGGGGAAGGCAAAATCGACGGCCAGACGCCGGGCGGGAAGGTCATCGCGGGCATCGTCCGGCGGGCGCGGAAAGCCGGCGTGCCCGTCATCGCCTTTGCCGGCGCGGTCCGGCCGGGTTATGAGCCTTTGTACGAAGAGGGGCTGCTGGCCGTGTTCGGCATCACGCCGTATCCTTGCGAACTGGAGCAGGCCCTGCGGGAAAGCGGCGCGAATCTGTCCGCCGCCGCGGAGAACGCCGTCAGGCTGTTTGCCCGAACCGCCCCGCGGACATGATGCGGAAGTCCGGTTCGGAGACAGTCAACGGGGTCAGGCATCGTTCTTGCGAAAAAAAGAAAGGCTAAGAGAAGGATGGGGGATCTGGATCACCCTGTATCACCCCTGTCCTTTTTTCATTTTCGACGAAAATTTCTCTGTTTCGCCGTCCATCCGAATTCAATCGGATACGCTTTTCACCATCCTTGTCGATGAAGGTTGGGCGGCGTCGAAATCGCGCCATGACCGGGGTTGCGGTTTGCCTGCGGGCTAAGACGACAAAAATCGCCGGCCTTCGCGGCCGGCGGTTATTTTTTTGCCGGACGGTTATTGGACGGATGACGGGCAGGGTCTTTGGTCACAGGATTTCACGAGAATCTATGCGTCTTATAGCCTGTCGATCTGATCGACAATCAGCGGAAAGTTTCGAATTTTATCAATGATTATCCTGCAAGCGTCCCAACATTGATGGTATACTTAAGTAAGCTGCCCTAATTTTTCATGATTCGACAACAGCGCCGTTCAAGGCAGCGACAGTTCGCGACAGGGGTTCATGTGCAAAAAAAACTGGATGAAGGGATGGATGGGATGAATCCCGGTAAATTCGGCCGGTTGCTGTTGGTTTTGTCGCTTGTTTTTTCGCTTATGCCGGCTGTTTTCGCCCGGGCGGCGGAATCCGATTATGCCGGACACTGGGCCGAGGAGACGATTGACAAGTGGCTGAGGGAAGGTTTGATTTCGGGTTTCCCGGACGGAACGTTCCGGCCGGACGAAGGCGTCACCCGCGCCCAGATCGCGGTGCTCGTCAACGCGGCGTTCGGTTTTGTCGACGCGGCTGAAATCGCTTACGACGACGTGCCGCCGGGCGCCTGGTACGCCAGAGACGTGGCCGCCGCCGTTCAGGCGGGATATCTCAAGGGCTATTCCGAACATGAAATGCGTCCCGAGCAGCCCGTCACCCGCCAGGAAGCGGCGACGGTCCTCGCGCGATTGCTGAGTCTTCCCGCCGACGAAGAAGCGGCGGACGCGTACAAGGATGCCATCCCCGAATGGAGCAAGGGCAGCGTGGGTGCGGTCACGAAGGCCGGATTCATGCAGGGGTATCCCGACGGCACCTTCCAGCCGAAGCGCACCGTCACCCGGGCGGAGGCGCTGGTCATTTTGGACCGGGTCAGAAGCCGTCTGGCCACGGTGTTCGACCAGGCCGGCGTGTACGGGCCGGAAACGGGAACGGAGACGGTTCAGGGCCATGTGGTCGTCACGGCGGCGGATGTCACGCTGCGGAACCTGGTCATCACCGGCGATCTCACCATCGCCGAATCCGTCGGCGACGGCGACGTCTTCCTGAACGGGGTCACGGTGGAAGGGACGACGACCATCCTGGGCGGGGGCGAAGAGAGCATCCATATCGTCAACTCCCATCTGGCTTCGATAGCGGTGAACAAGGCCGACGGCGCCGTGCGCATTGTGATCAGCGGCCATTCTTCCGTCGCCACGGTGACCGTCCGGTCCGGAGCGAAGATCGAAACGTTCGAGCTCACGGGGGAAGGCGTGACCAACCTCGTCATCGAGGCGCCGGAAGGAAGCGAGATTGTCCTCGACGGCGAGTTCGAAGCCGTCACCATCGCCAGCGAGAACGTGGTGGTGGAAGTGACGGAAAACACCACCGTCAAGGAAATGACGCTCGAAAAAGCCGCGGAAGTGAAAGGCCGGGGGAAGATTGAAAAAGCGGTGGTGCAGGCCAGCGGCGTGGTGTTCGAACAGCCGCCGGAAACCATTGAAACCGCTCCCCGAGTCGAGGCGCCGGTCATTGCGCCGCCCCGGCCGCCGCAGCCGGCGGCGCCGCCCGCGCCGTCCAATCCGCCGGCACCGCCGGTACAGCCCGCCATACCCGTGTCCGGCGTGACGGTTGTGGACGCCACCACCGTGGAAGTGACCATGGCCCGGCTGGCGGGCGCGGCGTTCGCCTGGAACGGCCGGCCGGTGATCGGTGCGGCCTACGGCGGGGGCAAGTACGTGCTGACCGTGCCCCATATGGAGTCCGGCGCTTCCAACACGCTGGTCATTTCCGCGACGGGCTATCAGACCTATACGAAAAACGGCCTCGTCTGGACGGACCCGTTGACCTACGCGAGCATTGCCGTCGACCACGGCAGCTGGACCGGGGACCGGGTGACGCCGAAGGCGTGGAGCGTTTCGGACGACGGCTGGATTTCGCTGACCAACAACGAATCTCCCAATCACGGCGACAATACCGATCCCGGCCGGCTCTATCACTACCTGGGCTGGCACGGCAACAAGGCGTCCGTGAACATGCAGGTGACCACCGACTGGCGGGTGGAAACGGAACTCCGGCTGACACCGGAACTCTTGAACCAGGACGGCGCCATGACGTCCATTTGGTTGAACATCGTCGGAACCGACGGCCAGACCGTTGACTGGGCCATTCTCAATTTCGGCATCGATCCCGATACCGGGGCGAAGCGTTGGCAATGGTGGGAAAGCGGCCCGGGCGTTTTCCGCGACATTCCGAATCTGCCGGCGGACGAGGGCGTCCACAAACTGGCGATCCATTTCTCCGGCGGCAAGGTGATCCAGTACATCGACGGCGTGAAAGTAAGCGAATACGCCCTGGGCGCCGATCTTTCGGCGGTGAAGGATGTCATTTTCAACTCCTACAGCTACGGAGAAGCTTACACCGCCCAGTGGAAAGTGCCCGTCATCCGGCATGTGGAGAAGTTCCCGCAAGGGGCCAAAGTCATCGCCGGCGCGGCGCAGCTCAAGGAAGCCGTTGAACATCAGCAAGACGGCGAAACGTGGGTCATCCTGAACGGCGTCTACGATCTGGGACGCTTCGCCAATGTCGAGGCGGAAGGGCGGACCGGCTGGTATTTCCCGATCACGGCGAACGGTCTGACCATCATCGGAGAAAGCCGGGAAGGCGTCGTCATCACGTCGAGCGAGACTTCGGCCAACAGCGTCTGGCAAACCCAGAACCATTTCACCGTGTTCGGCGATCACGTCACCCTCGAAAATGTGACGATCAAGTCCAAGGTGGAGACCAACAAAGCCATCGAGGTTCTGGGACAAAACTTCACCATTCGCAACGCCGACATCGTGCCCAACGACCTGGCGGGCGCGGCCAACGATACGCCCGCTTTTTCCGGTTCCCTGTATTTCAGTCCCCGGAATACGGACCAGGACCTGGGAACCGTCACGGTGGAAAACGTCCGGGTTCACGGGCATATTTCCACCTATTACGTCAGCAAGGGAACGCTCAACCTCAAAGGCGTGGAAATCGACTTCCGGAACTTCCCGTACGCGGAAGACGAACGGTTCGGCCCGCTGGTCCAAAATCCGCATCCGAACGATCTCGGCATCCGGCTGCAAGGTCCGTTGACCATCCGGGTCGACAACACGCTGGCCAACCTGAAAACGCAGGTGTTTGACCGGGTGCCCGCGGACGCGACGGTCATCCTGGAGCCCGGCACCTACTACGTGCCGTATGATCTGACCTATCCGGAGGGCGCAACCGTCGAGGCGGACGGCGCCACCTTCGTGTACGCCGTTCTGGCGGACACGGAAGATGAGCTGCGCGACGCGGTGGCGAATGAGGACGTCGATTTGATCCTGGTGCGGGGAACCATTGAACTGAAATCCACGCTGAGAGTGGAACGGGGGGTCCGCATCGTCGGCCACGGAAGCGGTGCGACGATCACCCGTGGTGCCGCCTGGACCGTCATCGGAGACCCGGCCTCAAAAGGCAACGCGATGCTGATCAGCGTGGAAAGCGTCAATGAAGAAGTCGTGCTGGAGAATCTCACCGTGACCGGCGCGCAACACCGCGGCATGGGCGGAAGCCAGACCGACTACGGCAGCGGCATCAACATCTACCGGTCCGGCGACGTGAAGCTGATCAACGTCGCGTCCGCCCATAACGCGGCGGCCGGCGTCATCGTGAACGGCTCCAGGGTCGAAGCGACCGGGTTAAAGACCAGCGGCAATGCGTGGTATGGCGTGGGCGTTAACCAAGGCCAAGGAGTCACGGAAACGCCTTCGTTCACCGTCGACGCGTCCAGCCAGCTGGAAGAGGATGCGGCCATCGTCGCGCCGGAGAGCGCGGAAGTGGAGGCGCCGGGTTACGACATCTATCCGCATCCGAACGAACCGGGCAACGTGGTGTACAGCAAAAAGGCGCTGGATCTGACGGCCGCCAATTTCGCCATCGAAGCGGCGGACTTGGGCGCGTTTGCGGTTGTCGTCGATCTCTACAAAGAAACCTTGGAACTGTCGCCGGAAAGCGTTGCGAAATTCAAGGAGATGCCTTCCGGCCAGGGGCGGCAGCAGGCGGTCTTTGGCGCGGTCGCCGTGTTCGCCCCCTATGAAAGCAAGGCGTTTTTCAAGGGCGTTTTGGAATACGCGGTGGAACAGGAATACCACAAGATGCGGTTCATCCAGGCCGTGGACGGCGCCCGGAACGCGGAGCAGTTGCAAGATGCGCTTGCGGATCATGTTCCCGTCCTGCTCACCGACCGGCTGGATCTAATCGCCATGCTGAATGAATTGGGCAAGAACGGCCTGGCGGACGATCTGGAAAACGACGACCCGTACACCCAAGCGCTGAAGGCCGTATACGCCATCCTGGACGACCAGGATGAACTCGCCGAGTTGGCCGCGAATCTGTTTGCCGAGCGCCAGGCGAACGGCAAGTTTTTCGGGGTGGAGCCCATCGCCGAGGCGATCTTGAGCATCCTGGGATTCGGTGACGGCGAATAGACGGTGTCGGATCCCGACCAGCCCACAGCCATGGCTGTGGGTTTTTCTTTTTGTCAGATTATGTCACGTAAAATAATAATTCATGTAATATTTTCTAACCAATCCAAGGACAGATGCATGGGCGGTCCTTTAAGATAACCAAAAAATAAATCAGCAGGGGAGGAACCGTACGATGCGTCTGTTCAGATTTGGAAAAATGCTGGGGCTGTTGGCGTTGTTGCTTGTGCTGCCGCTGGGCGTTCCCCCGGCCGGGCCGGCGGGGGCGGCGGACTCCGCCGTCGTTTCCGCCCCGGAACACGCGTCGTTTGCGATTCCGGCGGTGACCAAGGAACAACAGGCGTCCGAACTTCCCAACATCCTTGTCATCGGCACGGGCGGCACCATTGCCGGACAGTCGACGGACGAGACCAGTTTCCAGACCTATCGGGCGGGCTCGCTGCTGATCGAGGACATGGTGGCGGCGCTGCCGAATCTCGACCGGATCGCGGACGTGAACACCTTCCAGTTTGGCAACAAAGGCTCCGGCTCTTATACCATTCCCGATCTGTACGACCTGTCCCTGGCCGTCGACCAGGGTCTTCAATCTTACGACGGCGTCGTGGTGACCACGGGCACGGATACGATGGAGGAGATCGGCTATTTTCTGGATTTGACGATCCGCAGCCGGAAGCCGGTGGTCATCACCGGGGCGATGCGCCCCTGGACCGTAATCGGCAGCGACGCGCCGGCCAACCTGTTCAACGCCGTCAAGCTCGCCGCCAGCGGCAAGACGGCCCGGTTCGGCGTCGTGCTCATGCTCAACGACGAAATCCACTCCATCCGGGAAGTGACCAAGACGAACACGTACCGGCTGGATACTTTCCAGTCGCCCGAGGTCGGCGTGCTGGGTTACATCGACGAGTCCCGCGTCCGCATCTACCGCGTGCCGGCGCGGGCGCTAAAACCGGACGAAGAATGGGCGACGCCCTTTGATTTGCGGAAAATTACCAAAGACCAACTGGCCAAGGTGGAAATTGTCTACTCGTACCAAGGCGCCGGAGGGGAAGCCATTCGGGCGTTCGTCGAAGCGGGAGCCAAGGGGATCGTCACCGCCGGCACCGGCGCGGGCGGCATTTCGGCGGCCATGAGCGAGGAACGGAAAAAGGCCGTCGAAAAAGGCGTCGTCTTCGTCTCCACCTCACGCACCGGGTCGGGCAGCGTGTACAGCAGCGGCGAAGGCATCCTGCCGGGCGACAACCTGAATCCCGCCCACGCGCGAATTCTGTTGCTGCTGATCCTTTCGTTCACCGACGATTTTGAAACGATCCAAGAGTGGTTCGCGAAATACGGCGTGCCGGAAGTGCCGGAATACCTGCCGCAGGCGTCCGGTTCGTAATCCGTCGTCCGGCACCCCGGCGTAAAGCGGCCCGTCAACCGCCGACTTATCGGTCGGCGGTTTCTGTTTAACGCCATATCCCAAAAATGGTATGATTTCCGCAGAAAGGCGAGTTCATATTGGCGCCGGAGGTGCCGGTGGGTTTGAAGTATCTGGAACGGGCGCCGGTATCCGCCCTGCTGAAGCCATACGTCAAATGCGTCTGGACGCTGCAGCGGTCATATTCGGGGGACGGCACGGGGGAAGTGCTGTGGCCGGATCCGTGCAAGGAAATCCTTTTTCACCACGGACGGGTGTTCCGCGACCGTGGAGAGCTGTTGCCGAATTCCTGCGTGATGGGCACGTTGTCCGGTTACCGCAGGCTGGAGGCCAAGGGGAATCTGCTGCTCTACGGCATCCGGCTTCAGCCGTGGGGTCTTGGCCTGATCACCGACAGGCCGGTGCGGGCGTTCAACGATCGGTTCACGCCTTTCGCCGAACTGTTCGAAGACCCGGAAGCCGCAAAGACGGGGCGGGAGAAATGTCCGGAGCGCCTGGGGCGCTTGGAACGCCTGGAACGCCGCCTGGCCGTCGTCGGCATGGATGAAGCCCAATCCGAGCTGGAATCGTTCCTCGAATCCCTGATCGACCCGTTCAAAGCCGATCCGGCGCTGTTCGCCGTGCTGGGCCGGCTGACGGACAACCCTGAAACGTACACGGTGGCGGACGCCGCGCGGGATCTGGGGGTTTCGCTCCGGCAGCTGGAGCGGAGGTGCCTGAAGGCGACCGGCCTCACGCCGAAACGCCTGCACAAAATCGCCCGTTTCAACCGGGTACGGCTCCGCCTGCTTTGGCGGCCGGATCTGGACCTGCGCGACCTCATGGTGGAAGCCGGCTATTACGACTACTCCCATTTTTCCAAGGATTTTCACGAGTGTCTCGGACTCACCCCGGCGCAGTTTCAATCGTGGGCATTGCGGCTGGCATCGGACCACGGGCTGCGGGATGTCGAGTTTTTACAAGACAATTCGGGTGAGAACCGGTATGATGCCGGTTGAGGAGGGATTGCCGCATGATCACCAGCATCCTGAAGGTGTCCGTCTATGTCGAAGACCAGGCCGCCGCGCGCGCGTTTTGGGTGGACAAGCTCGGCTTTGAGGCGGTCCTTGACATTCCCATGGGGCCGGACGGCTCCTGGCTGGAGGTCGCCCCGCCCGGCGGAGGGACAAATCTGGTCCTCTATCCCCGCAAGTACATGAAAGGCTGGGAACGGATGCAGCCTTCCATCATGTTCGAATGCGACGACATCCGGGAGACCTGCGCGCGCTTGCGGGAAAAGGGCGTGGAGCTGCTGGGCGAGCCCGTGGTCATGAAATGGGGGACGTTCGCGCAGTTTGTGGACACGGAAGGATACGTCCATTTTTTGAGGGAACGTCCGGATTCCAACGGACATCCCGTCCGCTAGACGCCGAAAATCGGCCATCGGGAAAAAGCAACGGACATGCAGTCCGTTAGAACGCGCCACGCGCCCGGAGACAACGATTGCAAGGGCATGGCGCGTGCTCTGACGGACCACATGTCCGTTAAATTTCGGCAAATTCGTGCCGCTGAAGTCTTACGGACTGAATGTCCGTTTCCTTCGTTCAGCCGGCTCTTCGTCGCATCCCCGACGGAAGCCTCCGGCGGGAGCCCGCCCCGCGTCGCCCGATCGGCGCCGCAGGGCCGCATGTTCCGCTCAATAGGCGTTCAGCACGACGTTGTCGTCGATGATGAGCGGCGGCTCGGTCTTTTTCACCACGTCTTCGATGGTGTAGCCTTCGGCGACTTCCACCAGCTTCAGCCCCCGGTCGGTCACGTCGATGACCGCGCATTCGGTGATGATGCGGTCGACTACGCCCTTGCCGGTGAGGGGCAGGCGGCATTCATTCAGAATCTTGTAGTCGCCGTTTTTGTTCATGTGCTCCATGATGACGATGATTTTCTGCGCGCCGTGGACGAGATCCATGGCGCCGCCCATGCCTTTGACCATTTTGCCGGGAATGACCCAGTTGGCAAGGTCGCCTTTCGCCGACACTTCCATGCCGCCCAGAATCGCCACCTGGATGTGACCGCCGCGGATCATGGCGAAGGATTCGGCGCTGCTGAAGAACGCCGCCCCCTTGATGTGGGTGACGGTTTCCTTGCCGGCGTTGATCAGGTCCGGATCCACCTCGTCGGGAAGCGGATAGGGCCCGATGCCCAGGAGCCCGTTCTCCGATTGCAGCACCACGTTCATGTTTTCCGGAATGAAATTGGCCACCAGGGTCGGCATGCCGATGCCCAGGTTCACATAGTCGCCGTCCTTGATTTCTCTCGCCGCCCGGCGGGCGATTTTTTCGCGAATCGACATCGCGTTTTCCTTCATGAGTTCGTCACCCCTGCTCTCCCTGCATCAAGCCTGACGGGTCGTGAGGCGTTCGATGCGTTTTTGCTGCTTGCCAACGACCATGCGCTGCACGTAGATGCCCGGCGTGTGGATGAAGTTCGGGTCCAGGTCGCCGGGTTCCACCAGCTCTTCCACTTCGGCGATGGTGATCTTGCCCGCCGCCGCCATCATGGCGTTGAAGTTTTGCGCCGTTTTGTTGTAGACGAGGTTGCCCATCCGGTCGCCCCTGTGGGCGCGGATCAGGGCGAAGTCGGCGGTCAGGGCGTGTTCCAGCAGGTATTCCTTGCCGTTGAACACGCGGATTTCCTTGCCCTCGGCCACCTGCGTGCCCACGCCGGCGGGGGTGTAGAAGGCGGGAATCCCCGCGCCGCCGGCCCGGATGCGCTCGGCCAGCGTCCCCTGCGGGATGAGCTCCACTTCGATTTCGCCGGCCATGAGCTGGCGTTCAAATTCCTTGTTTTCGCCGACGTAGGAGCTGATCATTTTGCGGATTTGCTTTTTCTGCAGGAGCAAGCCGAGCCCCCAGTCGTCGACGCCGCAGTTGTTGGAAATGACGGTCAGGTCCTTGACGCCGGTTTCCACCAGGGCGAGAATGAGGTTTTCCGGGATGCCGCACAGGCCGAAACCGCCCACCATGATCGTGGCGCCGTCGGGGATGTCCGCAACCGCTTCCACAAACGAGGAATACACGGGTTTCATGACGCTATCGCACTCCTTTGCCGTTCAGGCGCTAAAGCCGTTGAATCGGCCATTGTACCGTAATGCGAAACTTTGTATCGTTTATTGAACATTATACCACTACCCGGGCTCATGCTAAAGCCCATATTCTTGCCTATCCGTTGGCCATTGGCCTCCTCTCAAGCCCGTTCCACAACCGTCGCCACGCCTAGTCCGCCGCCGATGCAGAGCGTCGCAAGGCCGTACCGCGCGTTGCGCCGCCGCATTTCGTAGAGCAGTGTCACCAGCACGCGGGCGCCGCTGGCTCCGATCGGGTGGCCCAGGGCGATGGCGCCGCCGTTGACGTTGACGATGTCGGGATTGAGCCCAAGTTCCCTGAGCACCGCCAGGGATTGCGCGGCGAAGGCTTCGTTGGCTTCCACCAAATCGAGATCGTCCAGGGAAAGACCGGCTTTCTGCAGCGCCTTCCGCGTGGCCGGCACCGGACCGATGCCCATGATGGCGGGATCGACCCCGGCGCTGGCGTTGGCCCGGATCACGGCCAAGGGCGTTAGGCCGCGCTTTTCGGCCGTCTCCGCGCTCATGATCACGAGGGCGGCCGCTCCGTCGTTGATGCTGGACGCGTTTCCGGCGGTGACCATGCCGTCCGGCTTGAAGGCGGGCCGCAGCTTGGCAAGGGATTCCAGACTGGTGTTCGGACGGGGATTTTCATCCGTGTCCACAACGACGGATGCGCCTTTCGGCTGCGGCACTTCCACGGGGACGATTTCCTCCTTGAAGATGCCCTTGCCGAGGGCCGCGGCGGCTTTTTCCTGGCTGCGCACGGCGAAAGCGTCCAGCTCCTCGCGGCGCAGTCCGTATTTCTCGCACAGATTCTCCGCCGTAATGCCCATGTGAACGTCGTTGAACGCGCACCACAGCCCGTCGCGGATCATGCTGTCCACCAGTTTCTGGTCCCCCATGCGGAAGCCTGTGCGGGCTTTCTCCAGCAGGTAGGGGGACTGGCTCATGCTCTCCATGCCGCCGGCGACCACGATGTCGGCGTCGCCAAGCTGGATGGCCTGGGCAGCCAGGTGAACCGCTTTCAAGCCGGAACCGCAAACCTTGTTGACGGTGAAGGACGGCACTTCGATGGGAATGTTCGCCTGCACCGCCGCCTGACGGGCGGGGTTTTGGCCGAGACCGGCCTGCAGGACGTTGCCCATGATGACTTCGTCCACCTGTCCCGGTTCGACTCCGGCTCTTTCCAGGGCTGCCTTGATGGCGATGGCTCCCAGCCGGGTGGCGGAAATGTCTTTCAATCCGCCGTTGAAGGTTCCGATGGGCGTGCGCACCGCGCTGACGATAACGGCTTCTCTGCTCATGGCAAGCATCATCTCCGGGAAAAAGTTTAGTAAATTTCATTTTATATCTCAAAATTTCGTTTTGCACAGGTATTTTATATAAAAAATAGACAATTTCGTGGCAAAAATCCGTCCGGACGGCCATGCGCGGCGAATTGCGCAGCAGTGCGCGGCCCACGGCCCGCAAGAAACGGCGCGGAGGAGCCTCGGCCGGCACGCACAAACTTGACCCGCGTCGTGTGCTCCAGGTCACAGGTAAGCGGGTGCCGGATAGGGCATAATAGATCCAAACGATTTCGGAAAAGGGGGAGCGACATGGCAAGCGCAAAGACGTCCGCCCGGACGCTGGCCGAGATCCTCAACGCGCAGATTGCCAACTGGGCTGTGCTTTATTTCAAGCTTCACTGCTTCCACTGGTATGTGAAGGGCGACAAATTTTTCGAATTGCACGGGAAGTTCGAGCAGCTGTACAATGAAGCGGCGGAGTACATCGACTTGCTGGCGGAGAGGCTTCTGGCCCTCCAGGGAAAACCGGCGGGCGCCATGCGGGATTTCCTGAAGCTGGCGTCCGTGGCGGAAGCCTCCGGTCATGAAACGGCGGAACAAATGGTGGGAGCCGTCCTGCAGGATTTTACCGCCATGAAGGCGGAGCTCAGGGAAGGCATTCGTCTGGCCGAAAGCCAGGACGACACTTCCACCGCGGATATGCTGACCGACATTCAGACCAGTCTGGACAAGCACATCTGGATGTTGTCCGCCTACTTGGGCAGGTAACCGGCTGCCAGCCGCCGGGTGTGCGACCGCAAGAGAGCCCCTGTCCGGCAAGCAACCGCCCACGGGCATCCGCCGGCAGGCCTCCGCAGGCGGTGCGACCCCGGCGGGCGAACAAAGCTGCTTCGCGGCCGACGTTAACGGACCGCAACGGCGGCCAAAACGGGGAAGACGACCGCAGGGTCGTTCTCCCCGTTTTTTTTGCGTACTGCAGGCAACAACGGCTCACTTGACCGACTTAAATTAATTATCTATAATTACTTTGTATCAAAATACAATACATTTAACCACAATGCGGTAAGAAGAAAGCGTTTTTCTGATCTATTATGGGGAGGTTCATCTGCATGAAAAAACGCTGGTTGCAGTTGATCGCGGTGCTCTGTGTTGCAGCTTTGGTTCTGGCCGCGTGCGGCGGAGGCGGCTCGTCGGGCGGGAACCAGTCGGGACAATCCGGCCAGTCCGAACAATCGGGCCCATCCAGCCAAAGCGGTTCTTCCGGCTCGTCCGGTGCAACCGGCTCGTCCGGCGGAGGCGGTAAGCAGATTTATGTCATGCGCATCGGAACTCCGACCGTATCCCCTCACCCGCAGAACTTTACCATTGAGGAATTCAAGAAACAGATCGAAGAGAAAACCGGCGGCCAGATTTCGGTGGAACTCTTCCCGGGCAGCGTGCTCGGCACCGCGCCGCAGATGATCCAGGGTGTGGTCGACGGCAGCATCCAGGCCGTTGCCATTCCAAGCGGCTACTTCGGACAGGTGGCGCCGGCCATCAGCGTCATTGACCTGCCGTATTTCTTCGACGACTCCGACCACGCCTATCGCGTGTTGAACGGCGGCGGCGACGCCAAGCTGAGAGCCTATCTGGAGGAGCGGGGCATCATCCCGGCCGCGTGGCTGCGCGGTTCCGACCGGATCATCATCAGCAAGAAGCGCCTGGAAAACATGGACGACTTCAAGGGTCTGAAAATTTGGGCGTTCCCCAACCCCATCTCCCAGGCGGAAATCGAGTCCCTCGGCGCGTCTCCGATGAGCCTGAACCCGAGCGAAGTGGCGATGGGACTCATGCAGGGCATCATCGACGGCGTCGCGTCCGACGTGAACTTCTTCAACGGGTTTGCCTTGCACGAATCGGCCAAGTATGTCCTGATGGCTCCCAAGGGCGCCGTGGCCAACACCTTCGCGGTCAGCAAGAAATGGATGGACACGCTGCCCGCCGATCTCCAGGAGCTTATCCTCACCACGGCCAAGGACATCGTCGAAAATCAACAATACGACTACCTGGGGCAAGTGCAGGACAAAAGCTGGGAAAACATGATAAGCAACGGCGTGGAACAACTCGAGCCGTCCGCCGAGTTCCTGTCCGCCATGCGGGAAGCCAGCAAAGCCGTTCACGACAAATTCCTGGGCACCGATCCGCAGGCGCAGGAAATCTATGACGATCTGAAAGAATGGATCGAGAAGACCCGCTGAAGCCCAATTTGGAGCCTTGAGAAAACATGAAAATCGTCGATCGCATCAACTCTTCCCTTGTTTCGGTTTCGGCTCTGTTTCTGGCCGTCAGCGTCACGTTCAGCACTCTGAACGCGCTGGGCAGGTACTTTTTCAATTTCCATTATCCTTGGGCGGATGAGTTCAACTCGTTTCTGATCGTGTTTGCGGTGTTTCTGACCCAGGGGTGGCTGGAACGACGCGATGACCAGCTGACAATCGGTGTCCTGGAAAACGTCGTGAAAAACCGGCTTGTCCTGCGTGCGGTCTTCGTGCTCAGGGGCATCGTCACCATGGCGATCTTCGGGATATTTGTGCGGTACGGCATTTTCATGGTGGAAAATGCCCACGCCTCGCAAGTGGTGACGTTCATGCTGCAGATTCCGCGCTACATCCTGTACGCCATCACCACCGCGATTTTCTGCTGGATCATTGTTGTATGGCTGTCGATGATTCTGTCCAACAAAGGGGCTAAGCTTGAGCCATGATGGAGATCCTGATTCCGGTCATCTGCATACTGGTGGGCTTGGCCCTCCTGAACTTTCCCATCTATATCGCGATTCTGGCGGCCACCCTGTATTTGCAGGTCTTCGTCAACAAGATGCCGCTCCAGAATCTGTTCGTCGGGTTTTTCGAGTCGCTCACGCTTCGGTCGCTGATGGCCATTCCCTTTTTCATCCTGGCGGGGAACCTGATCAGTGTCAGCTCCCTCGGCTCCAGGTTGATCAACCTGATGGACGCGCTGTTGTACAGGATCAGGGGCGGTCTGGCCATGTCGTGCCTGGGGGCCAACGCGTTTTTCGGCGCGATTTCGGGATCGGCGCCGGCGGCCACCGCCACCTTCGGCCGTCTCATCTACAAGCCGCTGGAAAAAGAATACGGGGAGAAGTTGGCGACGGGCCTCATCACCTCGTCGGGCGCGCTCAGCACCATCATTCCCCCCAGCATCATCATGATCATCTATGGCGTGGTCACGGAGACATCCATCCCGCAGCTTTTCGCGAGCGGTCTGGTCCCCGGGATCGTCGCGGTGCTGATCGTCGGCGCCTATCTGTTTGCCAAAGGGAAGCCGGTCAACCGGGAGGCGGCCGAAAGGCCCCGCGAACCGGTGGGCAAGGCCTTCCTGCGGGCCATTCCGGTGCTGGTTCTGCCCGTCGGCATTTTGGGAACGATCTACGCCGGCGTGGTCACGCCGACGGAAGCGGCGGGCGTGTCCGTCCTGTACGCGGCGGTGGTGTCGATCCTGTTTTTCCGGGAAATCAAGTTTGCGCAGCTGGTCTCCGTGCTGAGGGACTCCGTTCGGACTACGGCGCAAATCTTCGTCCTGATCGCGGCCAGCACGGTCTTCGCCCAGGCGGTGACCATCGCCCAGCTGCCGCGCTACTTCACGGAGTTTTTCAGCTCTTACACCACTTTCGAGTTTCTGGTGTTCCTGGTCATCCTGCTGCTCATTGTCGGATGCTTCTTCGAGCCCGGAGCGGCCATCCTCATCCTGGCGCCGCTGCTTTTTCCGACGGCCGTCAGCCTGGGCATCCACCCGGTGCATCTCGGGATGATCTTCGTGTTCGCCATGTCCATCGGGATGTTCACTCCGCCGTTCGGGCTCAACATCTTCGTGGCCCAGAGCGTCCTGCAAAAGCCCGTCGGCGTGATTTACTCGTCGCTCGTACCGTATATGGTGCTGTACATCATCGTATTGCTCTTGATCGCGTTCGTTCCCGAACTCAGCCTGGCAATCCCGAATGCGCTGTTTTGAGCCTGGAAAAACGTGAAGGCAGGGTATCCCGCGCGGGTGCCCTGCCTGATGCATTTTTTGGATGTTGTCAATAATTCGGGTGAAAATGCGTGTGGACGTACCGGACGGCAAATTCGCGGAAACGGCGGGCGGCGAGGGAGAGGTAACGTCTGGTCGGCCAGGCCAGATGGAACGTCCGTTTGAAGTCCGCGCTTCGGATCGGGACGAGAATGAGCGGGTATTCCTCGTCGCTCTTGCAGGCGGGAAGCAGGGCGACGCCGAGTCCGGCGCGGACCAGGGCGCGAATGGCGGACGTTTCGTCCACTTCGCACACGATGCGCGGGGCGAGCCCGGCCCGGCGGCACAGATCGTCGACCAGGCTTCGGAACTGGTAGCCTGTTTTCAATGCGATGAAAGGTTCTTCGGCGACCTCGGCGAGGTCGATGTGAGGACGGTCCGCCAGCCGGTGTCCGGGAGGCGCGGCCAGGAAGATGGTTTCATGCAGCAGCGGCAGGCTCTGCACGCCCGGTTCCTCGATCTTCGGCGTCGTATAGGCATAATCGATGTCGCCGTTGCGAAGGAGATCGGGCAGCAGTTCGGGTGTCGTCTGCGTCACCCGGATCGTGACGTCCGGATGCGCGTGGCGAAACGCCCCGAGCAGATCGGCAAAGCGGTTCATCGTCACGGTCGCGAGGTGGATCGTGCCTTTTTCCGTCCCCGCCATGTCGGCCACTTCCTGTTTGGCTTGTTCGAGAAGTTTGAGGGCCTGGTCCACCTTGTTCAGAAAGGCTTCGCCGTACCGGTTGAGCCGGATGCGCCGTCCCTGGCGGCCGAACAGAGGAACGCCCAGTTCCCGTTCCAGTCTGGCGATGGTTTTGCTGAGGGCCGGCTGGGCCACGTTCAGCGTCTCGGCCGCCATGGTCATATGTTGCAGTCTGGCTACGGTTCGAAAGTAATGAAGCTGCAGCAGGTCCATGATGGATCATCCCCGCCTTTGGGTATCTTTTTTTGGGAGTCGAAATGAAAATAGCTATTATGATATGAAAACGGATGGATTCATAACATATGGTTTATGAACATCGGGGTTTTGGAAAATGGGAGGGTGATACGTTAATAACTAACAGGTTATGAATCATCCCGAATCCGTGATCATCAATTGATGAAAATGCGAGAAAAAGCAGGCAAATACACCTCCGAAGGCGAATGACAAAAAAAGATAACCCTAAATTTCGAAAGCCCGTAATATCAAACACTGAATATAGTGGATCTGCCTCGCGGACTGTAAAAAAGTGGAGGTTTCCCAGTCCATTCGATTCAGATCAACGTTATGCAGATGCACTTTCCCCCTCCCCACTGAAGAGGCTGCGATTTCTTCCATGTTAAATTTAGGGTTTTCTCATTCCAAAAGTGCGATCCTGGCTTCTATTCGTTGCCATGCATACCGGTTTGCAAAGTCTTTCGCCAGCTTGAGAATGATGTTGCGGCTATGCCGAATAATCGTTGCTGCGCAATGGAAGAACTCTAATCGGAACCGTGCGATTGTGTAACCTTGATGTACCGGTTCGCAGCAGCTTCGCTTGAATCGCTCGAACAAATTGTAGGCGAGTAATTTGATCAACAAGTCGAGTTCATTCGCCTCAAATTCGCTCGTCGCAATTCTATCAATGGAGAAGCCGTTCTTCGCTTCCTTGATATAGTTCTCCATGCAACAGCGTTGGTTGTAGAAGCGCCACAGATCAAGCGGCTCCCATTCGAGGTTGGTGACGATCGCTTCGTATTGCCAGTCCGAATCGAACACCATGCGGGTCTGGCCATCATCAACGATGTGTGCCTTGCGAATAATGGCTACGCGGCGCGGCTTCTCCCAAGATGTCGCTTTGTAGATGATCGTAATCCCTTCGATGATCCAGTC
>ERZ795043.257-NODE-257-length-59222-cov-8.447919_pt1 | contig 59222 bp, 61 predicted proteins | sample MGYA00375127_ERZ795043 | MGnify/ENA primary metagenome ERZ795043 (study PRJEB30172, sample SAMN05518447) | compost metagenome | isolation source: Feedstock adapted compost from Newby Island compost facility, Milpitas, CA | place: USA:Newby Island compost facility... | reverse complement strand
TCCAGGAGCGGCTGGCTGCGGTGCCTGGCGATCGGGCGCGCCTCGCCCGGCGGGACGAAGAGCAGCCAGCGCTCGCCCTGGGGCGATTCCACCCAGCGCGCGGCCTGGCGCCGCCGATCCGTTCGGGCGGCGCTCAACGCCGCTTCGCGCGCTTCTTCCGATACCGCACGATCCAGCACCTCGTGACCGCTCGCGCCGATCGCATGCAGGCGTGACGTACGCGGACGGCCTTCGCCGGAAAGGATGAATTCGCGCAGGGCTTCGACGCCGCCATGGCGCAGCACCGCGGCGCCCGAATCGACGAGTATGGCGGCCGCCGGTCCGCCGACGATCGCCGGCGCGTCTTCCGTCTCGGGCGCGTCGCGCAGCACATTGACGGCGAGCGCCACCGCCAGCCCGGTGAGCAGCAGCGTGAGCCAGAAGCCGAAGAAGAGTTTCCAGAACAGCCGGCCCATGCCCTAGCTCCGCAGCAGTTGGTAGCCGATGCCGCGCACCGTCTGGATGATGCCGGGATCGGCACCCTGTTGCGCGAGCTTCTGGCGGATGCTGCTCATGTGCACGTCGATGCTGCGGTCGAAACGCGCGAGCGGCCGGCCGAGCGCCTGCTGGCAGAGATCGGCCTTGCTGACCGGCTGGCCCGCGTTACGTGCCAGCACTTCCAGCAGGTTGTACTCGGTGCTGGTGAGCGCAAGCGTCGCCTCGCCCCATTGCGCGGCGCGACGCTGCGGCCAGACGACGAGCGGACCGATTTCGATCCGCTGCGGCGCGTCGTCGCCCGCGCCCTGGGCGCGCCGCAGGATGGCGCGTATGCGCGCCACCAGCTCGCGCGGCGTGCAGGGTTTGGGTACGTAATCGTCCGCGCCCAGTTCCAGCCCCAGGATACGGTCCAGATCGTCGCCCTTGGCGGTGAGCATCAGCACCGGCAGACGGCTCCGGGCGCGGATGCGGCGCAGCACTTCCAGACCGCCCAGGCGCGGCATCATGACGTCGAGCACGACGATGGCGTAGGCGCCGCTCAGGGCTTCGGCCACGCCCTGCTCGCCGTCCTGCACGTGGACGGCGTCGAAGCCTTCCTGCTGCAGGTATTCGCGCAGCATGCCGCCCAGTTCGGCATCGTCGTCGACCAGTAAAACCTTGTTGTTCATGGGCCTTAGTGTAGCCGAGCGCCCGGCGCGGGCTTGCGCCGCTTACGGAGCGTTACACAGCTTTACGCATCTTTACGCAGGCCTAACGCAGCCTTACGAGGGCGGCCACTACAGTGCGAGCCATGCAGGTCGTCCCTGCGTTTTATGGAGCGGAGCAACCATGAAGAACACCCTGAGCACCATGTTGATCGCCGGCAGCCTCGCGCTGAGCATTCCCTTCGCCGCACAGGCGCGTCCGGGCGGGATGGACGGTTGCCATCACGCCATGGCCGCGAAACACGCCGAGTCCGGCAAGCGCGGCGGCCATTTCATGCGCGGTCTGGATCTCACCGAAGCGCAACGCGACAAGATTTTCGAGATCCGCCACGCCGCGGCGCCCGCGCTGCGCGAGAAGGGCAAGGCGGCGTTCGAAGCGCGCAAGGCTTTGCGCGAAGCCACGCGGGCCGAGCAGTTCGACGAAGCGAAAGTGCGCGGCGCGGCCGAACGCCTGGCCAAGGCCGAAGCCGACGTGGTGGTGGAGCGGGCGCGCGTGCGTCAGCAAGTGCTGTCGGTGCTGACGCCCGAGCAGCGCGCGAAGCTGGAGCAGGCCAAGGAGCGCCGCGGCAAGTTCCGCCCCGGCAAGCATCACGGCGAACGCCCGGTGAAACAGGGCTGAGCTTTCCGGCCCAGCCAACGACGGCCGCGTGATGCGGCCGTCGTGCTTTTGACAGCCAACAATGCCGCGCGGCGCGCCTCGGGCGGCTTGACCGCACCCATGACATCGGAATTAGATGAGCGGACGACGAGGAGGCCGATATGTTCGCACGTACCCTCATCATCCTCTCCTGGGGCGCGGCGATGGCGTTCGCCGGTACGGCCTATGCCTGGAAGACGGTCGAACTGAACGGTCCGGGTTTGTCGCGCGACGCGAGGTACAGCGGCAAGGTGCTGACGCGCGAAGAACTGCGCGTCTGCCTGAACCGCCGGGAAGCGCTCAACGCCGCGGTGACGCGCATGCACGAAGAGGACGCGGCGCTTTCCAAGGAAGCGGCCGAAATCCGCAAGTTGAAAGACGAGATCGAGCTCCAGGAACCGGTGGTCGACCGTACCGATCCGGAGGCGGTGGCGCGTTTCAATGCCATGATCGATGAAGTGGCCGAGCGCACGCAGGCGTACAACGCCGCCATGAAGAAGCTCGGCGCGCAGTATTACGAGCACAAGCGCCTGCGTTCGGATTTCGCCAAACAGTGCGGCGCGCGCTATTACGAAGACGATCTGCGCGCCCTGCGCGCGGCCGCCAGGTGAGCGCGGCGCGGGAGACATCGCCGGCGTAAGATTGCGACGCTATGGATCCCGTATACGGAGCGATTACTCTGCGTTTGCTCGCCGCGCTCGGCGTGGGCGCGCTGATCGGCTTCGAGCGCAGCTATCGCGGCCGCCCCGCGGGTTTCCGTACCCATGCGCTGGTTTGCTTGTCTACGGCCCTGCTGATGCTGGTCACCGTTTACGAAAGCCGCTGGGTGCCTGAGCTCGATGCGGGGCGCCTCGCCCTCGATCCGACCCGCATGGCGCAAGGCATCATGACGGGCATCGGCTTCCTCGGCGCCGGCGTGATCATGAAGGAAGGCCTGTCGGTGCGGGGGCTGACCACCGCGGCTTCGATCTGGATGACCGCGGCGATCGGCATCCTGATCGGAATCGGCTTCTACTTTCCCGCCGCCGTGGCGACGGCGCTGACCATCGCGGTGCTGTCGCTGTTCCACTGGATCGAAGCGCGCCTGCCCGCGCAGTTCTACGCTCAATTCGCTGTGCGTTTCGCGCAGGACGCGCCGATGGCCGAGGAGGCGCTGCGCGAGCTCGTCTCCGCGCACGGCTTCAGCATCGCCAATCTGAACTACCGCTTCGATGCCGAAGCGGGTTTCTACGAATACCAGATGGTGATCCGCTCCACTGCCGCGGCCAACGCCGGCCGTCTGGCGATGACCCTCTCCAAACTCGAAGGCGTGCTCGAGTTCCGGCTGTCGCCCACCGGCCGTTGAAGCGGAATAACCATATGGCAATCCGTTCGTTCCCGTTCGGAGACGGCTTGCGCATACTTGCGACGTCGACGCGGACCGCGTCGGCATCGACGCTGTAAATCCCCGGAAGGGGAGACCTCCCTGGTCTCCCCTCTTTTTTGCGGTCGGGCGCCACCGTAGACGCAGCAGCCAAATGGGTTATTGAACCCTCGGCAATAAGGAAATAACCAATGCTTCGTTCAGAAGCGTCGCCGGCCCTCCGATAATGGAAGCGCCGTCGATCAGGTAGCAGTTGATTGCCGGCGGTTTGCTCACCTCCTTGCGATGAACCTTTGGGCCGGACTATGTCCGGCCTTTTTTGTCGCCGTCTGACGACGTCGGACGGCTGGCGGCTTGCGTCGAAGACTCGTAGCATGTGACAGGTCCGCGTGAGCGGACCCGATCCTTCGAACGGAAGTCGCCGGCGCCGGCTGCCGGCATTGGGGGCGAGGCTCCATGGGCCCGATGCGCAAAGCGAGGATTCTGGTCGTGGACGACAATCGCGATGCGGCCGAATCCCTGCAGATGCTGCTGGAGTTGATCGGCCACGAAGTGAAAGTGGCCTACGACGGCTCGCAGGCGATCGAGGCCTATCTCGCCGAACACCCCGATATCGTGTTCCTGGACATCGGCCTGCCGCGGCTCAGCGGCTACGAAGTGGCGCGCCGTATCCGCGGCCAGGCCGCGGGCAATGGGCCGCTGCTTGTGGCGCTCACGGGCTGGGAGCGGGAAGAGGACCGGCAGCGCGCAGCGGAAGCGGGTTTCGATCACCACATAGTGAAGCCCATCGCCTACGAGCAATTGACCGAGTTGCTCGGGCGCGCCCGGATTTGAGGCTCAGGCGCAACGCACTGCGCGCGAGTCGCCGCGTTGCGCGAGCGCGAGTTTTTCCCGCAGCACCTCACCGAGCAGGATGAGCGCCGGGCCGTTGCCGCACGAGGCGGCGAGGGCGGGCAGTTCGCTCAGTACGCCGTAGCGCACCGCCGCTTCGGGCAGGGAAGCGCTTTCGACCAACGCGACCGGCGTATCCGCGGCGCGTCCGCGTGCGATCAATGTCTCGGCGATGCGCGCGGCTTCCCCGGCACCCATATAGATGGCCGCGGTGTCGGCGTGCAGGGCTGCGGCGGCCCAATCGCTTTCGCGTTCCATTTCGCCCACGCGCGGCGTGACGAAGGTGAGATTGCGGCTCAGGCCGCGCCGTGTGAGGGACACGCCGATCTCGGCGCTCGCCGCGAGCGCTGCGGTAATGCCCGGTACCACCTCGTATTCGATGCCGGCCGCTTCCAGCGCATCCATCTCCTCCTGCGCGCGGCCGAACAGCATCGGGTCGCCCCCCTTCAGTCGCACGACCCGTTCGTACTTGCGCGCGGCGTCGACCAGGCGCTTGTTGATGAACTTCTGCGCGGTGGAATGACGGCCGCAACGCTTGCCGACGGCGATCTTCTTCGCGCGCTGCGCGAGCGCAAGCGTGTCGGGATGCACCAGCGCATCGTAGTAAACGATGTCCGCCTCCTGCAGCACCCTGGCGGCGCGCAGGGTGAGCAGATCGGGTGCACCGGGACCTGCGCCGACGAGGTAGACCTTCGCCATCGAGCCTCTAGCCTTCGATCATCCCGCCCGCGACCGTCTGGTTCGTCGCCTCGTCGATTAGGATGAAGGCGCCGGTGGCGCGGTTCACCGCATAAGGGTCGGCGAAGACCGGTTGGGCGAGATTCAGCGTGATCTGCGCGATGTCGTTCATGGCGAGCGAGTCGGGTGCCGGCTGCCTGTCCAGCGTGTGGATGTCGATGCGGTGATCGATCGAAGCGATCTTCGCCTTGACCGAACGCGAGGTGTGTTTGAGCACGTACCGCGCCACCGGGTTGTAGCCCTCGTTGGAGAGCCAGCACACGTTGGCGGTGACCTGTTTCAGCGCGCGCGGCGCCTCCGAGGCATGACCGTGGTGCGCGATCATGTCGCCGCGGGAAATGTCGATCTCGTCTTCCAGCAGCAGCGTCACGGAGTCGCCCGCGACGGCGAGCGACAGCGACTCGTCGAGCCGTACGATGCCGCGCACCCGCGTGGTGCGGTTGGCGGGCAGTACCACCACTTCGTCGCCGACCCGCACCACGCCCGATTCGATCCGGCCCGCGTAACCGCGGAAATCGGTACCTGCGCCGGGACGGATGACGAGCTGCACGGGAAAGCGCAGGGGTTTCAGTTGCGCTTCGTTCCGCACCTCCACCTCTTCCAGCGCTTCGAGCAGCGTGGGACCGTCGTGCCAGGGCAGGCCGGCGCCGCGCTCCACCACCATGTCGCCCTGCAGCGCGCTCACCGGGAAGAAGCGCAAATCCTGGATGCGCAGCCGTTCGGCGAAGGCGAGGAAATCGCGGCGGATGGCTTCGAACACGTCCTGCGCATAGCCCACCAGATCCATCTTGTTCACGGCGACGAAAATGTGCTTCACGCCGAGCAGATGGCTGATGTAGGTGTGGCGCCGCGTCTGCGGCAGCACGCCCTTGCGCGCGTCGATCAGGATGACGGCGGCGTCGGCCGTCGATGCGCCCGTCACCATGTTGCGGGTGTACTGCTCGTGGCCGGGCGTGTCGGCAATGATGAACTTGCGCTTCGCCGTGGCGAAGTAGCGGTAGGCGACATCGATGGTGATGCCCTGCTCGCGCTCGGCCTCCAGGCCGTCGGTGAGCAGCGAAAGATCCAGGTAGTTCACGCCCTTCTTGGCGGAGGCGCGCGACACTTGCGCGAGCTGGTCTTCCAGCACCTGACGGGAGTCGTGCAGCAGCCGGCCGATGAGCGTGCTCTTGCCGTCGTCCACGCTGCCCGCGGTGATGAAGCGCAGCACCCCGCGGTCTTCGGTGCCGAGGCGGCGTTCGAGTTCTCCCAGTACGGACATCAGAAATACCCTTCCTTCTTGCGGCGTTCCATCGAGGCTTCGGACGTCTGATCGTCCATGCGCGTGGCGCCGCGTTCCGTGATGGTGGTGGTGGCGGTTTCGGCGATGATCTCGGCCGGCGTGCGCGCGGTGGATTCGACCGGGCAGGTGCAGGAGGTGTCGCCCACGGTGCGGAAGCGCACGCTCAGTTCCTCGACCACTTCTCCTTCCCGTGCGGGCGTGAGGTGCGTCACCGGCACCAGCAGGCCGTTGCGGCGCACGACCTTGCGTTTGTGCGCGTAGTAGATCGATGGCACTTCCAGTCCCTCGCGGGCGATGTACTGCCACACGTCGAGCTCGGTCCAGTTGCTGATCGGGAACACGCGCATGTGCTCGCCCTTGTGCACGCGGGTGTTGTAGAGGCTCCACAGCTCCGGGCGCTGGTTCTTGGGATCCCATTGGCCGAACTCGTCACGGAAGGAGAAGATGCGCTCCTTGGCGCGCGCCTTCTCCTCGTCGCGGCGCGCGCCGCCGATGCAGGCGTCGAAGCCGAATTCCTCGATCGCTTCGAGCAGCGTCACGGCCTGCGCGGCGTTGCGGCTTTCCGTTTCCGAACGCAGCCTGACCGTGCCGCGCCTGATCGAGTCCTCCACCGAACGCACGATCAGGCGCTCGCCCAGCTCGCGCGCGCGGCGGTCGCGGAACTCGATCACCTCGGGGTAGTTGTGACCGGTGTCGATGTGCAGCATGGGGAAGGGAAAGCGCCCCGGGCGGAACGCCTTCTCCGCGAGCCGCAGCAGCACAATCGAATCCTTGCCGCCGGAGAAGAACACGACGGGATTGGCGCATTCGCCGGCGACCTCGCGCAGGATGTGGATCGCCTCGGATTCCAGCCAGTCGAGGTGGCTGCGCGCAGGCAGTTCGCGCGCGCCCGCTTCAGGTTGCAACACTGCACTCATCGCACATTCCCTTTGCTGCGGACCAGACGGCCGTCCGGTCCGATGTGTAAACCGCATTCCTTGGTTTCCGGCTGTTCCCACCACCAGCGGCCGGCACGCACGTCCTCACCGGCCACGGTCGGCCGCGTACAGGGCGCGCAGCCGATGGAGCGGTAGCCCTGGTCGTAGAGTCGGTTGTAGGGCACGTCGTAGGTGCGGATGTAGGCCCACACCTCGTCCTCGCTCCAGCTCGCGAGAGGATTGAACTTCTCCAGACCGTAGGTTTCGTCGTAGCTCCGTTCCTCGAGCGCCTCGCGCGTGACCGACTGCGCGCGGCGCAGGCCGGTGATCCAGGCGCGCTTGCCCGCCAGCGCGCGCTTGAGCGGTTCGATCTTGCGGATGGCGCAGCACTGCTTGCGCAGTTCCACGCTTTCGTAGAAGGCGTCGCGGCCGTGCTGCGTCACGTACTGCATCACCGCCTGGGGATCGGGACGGTAGACCTCGATGCGGGCCTGATAACGCCGCTCGATCGCCTCGATCACGTCGAGCGTGTCCCGATGCATGCGCCCGGTATCGAGGGTGAAGATGCCGATCGGCAGCCGGTTGCGCAGGATCGCGTCGGTCAGCACCATGTCCTCGATCGACAGGCTGCTCGCCAGCGCGGCCGGCGAAGCTTCTCGTACGATGCGGCGCAACAGGGCTTCCAGGGCCTCGACTTTGTCGCCGATATCCGGGCCGGGTGCGACGCGCGGAGCGACGGTACTCATTCAGACCCCCAAAAGACGACGACGGAACAGCGGCAGCGGCCGCTCCACCGAAGCCTGATAGGCCTCGCTGAAATCGTCGAAGGCGCGCAGGCATTCCTCGACGTCCTGGTCCGCGCGCAGGGCGAAGGCGTCGAAACCTACGCGGCTCAGGTAGAACAGCTCGTCGCGCAGGACGTCACCCACCGCGCGCACCTCACCCTTGTAGCCGTAGCGTTCGCGCAGCAGGCGCGCGGTGGAATAGCCGCGTCCGTCCTGGAAGTTGGGGAAGTTGACGGCGACGAGCGGCAGCACCCCGAGGTCCTGCGCAAGCTCCGCGGGGTCTTCGTGCGGCTCCAGCACCACGCCGACGTTGCCGCGGGCGAGGAGCCGCTCGCGCTGCGCCTTCCAGGTCGCGAGGGGAACGATCACCTGGCCTTCGGCCGGAACCTCGGCCTGTCCTTCTGCCGGCTCAAGCAGTTGCCAGTTGTCGGGCACCAGCCGGCGTGCCTTGATCACTTTTTCCATAGACGTATTCCTTGAACGGCTCGAGCCCGATGCGGCGGACCGTGTCGATGAAGCGTTCTTCCTCGTGCTCGCGGTGCGCGAGGTAGCAATGGATCAGTTTCTCGATCACGTCGGGCACTTCCTCCTTGGCGAAGGAACGGCCGATGATCTTGCCGATCGCCGCGTCGTTGCCCTGCGAGCCGCCGATCGAGACCTGGTACCACTCCTCGCCCTGCTTATCGACGCCCAGGATGCCGATGTGGCCGACGTGGTGATGGCCGCAGGAGTTCATGCAGCCGGAGATGTTCAGATCCAGCTCGCCGATGTCGTACAGGTAGTCGAGGTCGTCGAAGCGTTCCTGGATCGCCTGCGCGATCGGGATCGATTTCGCGTTCGCGAGCGAGCAGAAATCGCCGCCGGGGCAGCAGATGATGTTGGTGAGCAGGCCGATGTTGGGCGTGGCGAGCCCGAGCTCTCTTGCGCGCTGCCACACCGCGTAGAGGTCCGACTGCTTTACGTCGGCGAGCACGAGGTTCTGTTCGTGCGTGACGCGCAGCTCGCCGTAGCTGTATTGATCGGCCATGTCGGCGATGGCGTCCATCTGCTCGGCGGTGCAGTCGCCTGGCGGTACGCCGGTGCGCTTGAGCGAGAGCGTCACCGCGGCGTAGCCCGGCACCTTGTGGCCGAAGACGTTGCGCTTGTACCAGGCGGCGAAGGCTTTGTCGCGTTCGAGCAGCGCGTCCAGACCGGGATCGCGCTCGGGCAGTTTCTCGTACTGCGGACGGGTGAAGCGCGCCTCGATGCGTTCGATCTCTTCCGGAATGAGCGTGGCCGGGCCGTCCTTCAGGTGCGCCCATTCTTCCTCGACTTCGCGCGCGAAGTTCTCGGGGCCGCGGTCGCGTACCAGGATCTTGATGCGCGCCTTGGCCTTGTTGTCGCGGCGGCCGTAGCGGTTGTACACGCGCAGGATGGCGTCGAGGTAGGTGAGCAGGTGCTGCCAGGGCAGGAATTCCCGGATCACGCTGCCGATGATCGGCGTGCGGCCGAGGCCGCCGCCGACGATCACGCGAAAGCCCACCGTGCCGTCCTCGGCGCGCACGGCGTGCAGGCCGATGTCGTGCACCATCACCGCGGCGCGGTCGGTCTTCGCGCCGTTCACCGCGATCTTGAATTTGCGCGGCAGGCGCGCGAATTCAGGATTGAAGGTCGACCACTGGCGGATGAGCTCGCACCACACGAAGGAGTCGACGATCTCGTCCGGCGCCACGCCGGCGAACTGGTCGGTGGTGACGTTGCGCACGCAGTTGCCACTGGTCTGGATGGCGTGCATCTGCACCGTGGCCAGTTCGGCGAGGATGTCCGGCACGTCCTCCAGCTCCGGCCAGTTGAACTGGATGTTCTGGCGCGTGCTGAAGTGGCCGTAGCCCTTGTCGTACCTGCGCGCGATATGGGCCAGCTTGCGCAACTGCCGGGTGTTCAGCAGGCCGTAGGGAATGGCTACGCGCAGCATGTAGGCGTGGCGCTGCTTGTAAAGGCCGTTCTGCAGCCGCAGCGGCAGGAACTCCTCCAGGGAGAGCTTCCCTTCGAGATAGCGTCGGACCTGGCCGCGGAACTGTGCGACGCGTTCCTCGACCAGGCGCTGATCGATTTCGTCGTAGATGTACATGTGCTAACCGCCGGATGCGTTCACCGGGCTGAACCCGGTTCCGGAAAACTGGAGTTGCGATCCTAGAGAAAGGCGGTTATAAGGAGAACGAATAAATAAGAATTTCTATAGAAGAAACCGGAATAAAGATATAAGGCGCCATGAACTTCCAACAGTTGCGTTATGTACGCGAGACGGTCCGGCGGGGAATGAGCCTCACCGAAGCCGCGAACGCGCTCTACACCTCACAGCCGGGGGTCTCGAAGCAGATCAAGGAACTGGAGGAAGAGCTCGGCGTACAGATCTTCGAACGCCGCGGCAAGCGCTTCGTCGGGCTGACCGAGCCGGGGAAGGCGGTGCTCGAAATCATCGAGCGTGTGCTGAACGAGGCGGAGAACCTCAAACGCGTGGGCAGCGACTACGCCGACCGCGATTCGGGCAGCCTCGTCATCGCCACCACGCACACCCAGGCGCGCTACGCCTTGCCGCGCGTGGTGAGCGAATTCCGCAAGCGCTATCCGCGCGTGCATCTGTCGCTGCTGCAGGGCAGTCCCAAGCAGATCGCGCAGATGGTGTCGCGCAACGACGCGCACATCGGCATCGCCAGCGAGTCGCTCTCGCTCTATCCGGAGCTGCTCGCGATGCCCGGCTATCAATGGCATCACGTCGTCGTCGTGCGCGAAGGGCATCCGCTGCTGAAGGCCGGGCGGCTGACGCTGGAGGCGCTCGCCGAATATCCCATCATCACCTACAGCCCCGAATTCACCGGCCGCTCGCAGATCGACGAGGCGTTCACCTCGCGCGGGCTCACGTTCGACATCGTGCTCACGGCCATCGATTCCGACGTCATCAAGACCTACGTCGAGCTGGACCTGGGCGTCGGCATCATCGCCGCGATGGCTTTCGATCCCGAGCGCGACCGCGGACTCAGGGCGATCGACGCTGGCCATCTGTTCCGTCACAGCACCACGCGCATCGCCATCCGCCGCGGGGCCTATCTGCGGTCCTACACCTACGATTTCATCGAACTGTTCGCGCCGCACCTGACGCGCGAGGTGATCGAGCAGGCGCTGGAAGGCGGGGGCGAGTCCTACGAGCTGTGAGGCCGGCACAGCATGTGCACCTGAGAAACGATCGCCGCACACGGAAGTGTGCGGGACATCCGACGGAGGTTCACATGCTGGAAGGAATCAAGGTGGCGATGCTGGTCGCGGAAGGCTTCGAGCAATCCGAGCTCGTGGAACCCAAGCGTGCGCTCGAGGCGGCCGGCGCGCAGACGTTCATCGTGTCGCCGAGCGGGAACGAAGTGCAGAGCTGGCAGCACTTCGACAAGGCGGAGAAGTTCCGCGTCGACGTACCGCTCGAAGAAGCGCAGGCGACGCAATTCGATGCGCTCGTGCTGCCCGGCGGGGTGGCCAATCCCGATCAGTTGCGCATGCGGCCCGAGGCGGTGCGGTTCGTGAAGGCGTTCTTCGACGCTGGCAAACCGGTGGGCGTGATCTGCCACGGGCCGTGGACGCTCATCGAGGCGGGCGTGCTCGAAGGCCGCACCGTCACCTCCTGGCCGTCGTTGAAAACCGATTTGATCAATGCCGGCGCGAAGTGGGTGGATGAGGAGGTTGTCGTCGACAAAGAGCTGGTTTCGAGCCGCAAGCCGGCCGATTTGCCCGCGTTCAACGCCAAATTGATCGACGTGTTCGGCGCAAGCGGGCGTGGCCGCCGCGGCGAGGCGCGGCCCACGGGACCTATCGTGGACGCGCCGACCGGCTGAAGAAAAGAAAAGCCGCCTCGCGGGCGGCTTTTCTGGCGGACCGGAACGGGAATCAGGCCACGCGCTGTACCGGGATCTGGCTGTCCTGATACTTGATGCGGTTGCGGCCGTCCACGTAGACGAGCCTGGGCTTGTAATTCGCCAGTTCGGCCTCGTCGTACACCGCGTAGCTGGCGATGATGAGCAGGTCGCCCACGGCCGCCTTGCGGGCGGCGGCGCCGTTCACCGAGATGATGCCCGAGCCGCGCTGGGCGCGAATGGCGTAGGTGGTGAAGCGCTCGCCGTTGGTGACGTTGTAGATGTCGATTTGCTGATATTCGCGGATATCCGCGGCGTCGAGCAAATCCTCGTCGATCGCACAGGACCCCTCGTAATGCAGTTCGGAGTGGGTCGTGGTGGCCCGGTGGATCTTGGATTTCAGCATCGTACGCTGCATGCTCTGCTCTCCATTAAAGCTTGCTGCCCGGCTCTCTCGGTGAAAGCCGCGCTCTTCCCCGGAGGATTTGATTGCGGGCGCCGGAGATTCCCGTGTCAGGGAACGGCCACCTCTAGATTGTCGATCAGCCGGGTGGTGCCCAGCTTCGCCGCGGCCAGAACGACCAACTCCCGATCTGCGGCGGCGGGCGATTGTAAATCGGCTTGCTTGCGCACCGCAACATAATCGGGTAACCAGCCTTCGGCGCGCAGACGCTCCATGGCGGCCTGTTCCAATGCTGCGTAGTCCCGGTTTCCGGTTGTTATTGCCGCAGCGACGTCCTGCAACACCTGGTACAGAAGTATTGCCCGAGCGCGCTCTTCGGTGGATAGATATCCGTTACGGCTCGATAAAGCCAATCCATCGGCCGCACGCGCCGTTTCTCCGGCCACGATGCGGATCGGCAGGTTGAGCTGGCGCACCATGTTGCGCACGATCAGCAACTGCTGATAGTCCTTCTTGCCGAACACCGCCACCTCGGGCTGGACGATGTTGAACAGCTTCAGCACCACTGTGGCCACGCCGCGGAAGAAGCCCGGCCGGAACTGGCCCTCCAGGATGTCCGCGCAGGCCGGCGGCGGTACGACGAGGTATTCCTGCGGCTCCGGATACATCTCGCGCTCGGAGGGGGCGAAGACGAAATCCACGCCTTCCTGCCGCAGCTTCTCGCAATCGGCTTCCAGCGTGCGCGGATAGCGGTCGAAATCCTCGTGGGGCGCGAACTGCAGCCGGTTGACGAAGATCGTCGCAACCGTGCATTCCGCCTCCTGCCTGGCCAGGCGTACGAGTTGGAGATGGCCTTCGTGCAGATTGCCCATGGTGGGCACGCAGGCCACCTGGCGGCCCTTCAGGGCGGCGCGCAGTTCGGCAACGGTGTGAATGACTTCCATCGGGCGTCTCGGGGAGCGCGGCCGCTCCGTGATCAGAAAGCGTGTTCCGGGGCGGGGAAGCTGCCGTCCTTCACGGCGGCCACGTAGCGCTTGATCGCTTCGGCGATGCTCGGCGCGCCATCCATGAAATTGCGCACGAAGCGCGCCTTGCGGCCCGGATAGATGTCGAGCATGTCGTAGAGCACCAGCACCTGGCCGTCGCATTCCGCGCCTGCGCCGATGCCGATGGTCGGGATGGTGAGCGCGCGCGTCACCTCGGCGGCGAGCTGCGCGGGGATGGCTTCCAGCACCACCATGCAGGCACCCGCCTCCTCCACGGCGCGCGCATCGTCGAGCACCTGTTTGGCCGTATCGCCGCGGCCCTGCACCCGGTAGCCGCCGAGCGCATGCACCGACTGCGGCGTGAGGCCGACGTGGCCGCACACCGGGATGCCACGGTCGACCAGGAAGCGGATGGTCGGCAGCATGGTGCGCCCGCCTTCCAGCTTCACCACCTGCGCGCCGGCCGCCATGAGCTGCACGGCGTTGCGCAGCGCCTGCTCGGGCGATTCCTGATAGGTGCCGAACGGCATGTCGGCGATGATCATGCCGCGCTGCGAGCCGCGCGCCACCATGGCGACGTGGTAGGCCATCTGTTCCTGGGTGACGGGCAGCGTGCTGTCGTGGCCCTGGACCACCATGCCGAGCGAATCGCCGACGAGCAGCATCTCGACGCCGGCGGCGTCGCACAGCGCGGCGAAGCTGGCGTCGTAGCAGGTCAGCATCACCAGTTTTTCGCCGCGGTCCTGGATTTTCCTGAGGTCGGCAAGAGTCAGGCGCATCTGCACAATCCTATTCGCTCACGTTGAAGAATTCGCGCCCGCCGCGCATGGCTGAGATGCGCTCCAGCAGCAATTCGAGATCACCCTCGCGCTCGACGAAATTGAGCGGCTCGGAGTTGACGACGAGCACCGGCGCTTCGTCGTAATGATAGAAGAAACGGTTGTAGGAATCGGCGAGCGCAGCGAGGTATTCCTCGCTCATGTTGGCCTCGTAGTCCCGGCCGCGCTTCCTGACCCGCTGGATGAGCGTCTCGGGCTGGGCCTGCAGGTAGATCACCAGATCGGGGCGCGGCGTCTGCGGCTTCAGCGCCTCGTAGATCTGCCGGTAGAGATGCAGTTCGTCGGCCGAGAGCGTGAGCCGTGCGAACAGCGGGTCCTTGTCGATCAGGAAGTCGGCCACGGTGAGGCGGCCGAACAGATCCATCTGTTTCAGCTCGCGCAGTTGCTGGATACGCTGGAACAGGAAGAAGAGCTGGTTCTGCAGCGCGTAGCGCTCCGGCTCCTGGTAGAACTTGGGCAGGAAGGGATTGAGTTCCGGCCGCTCGAGCAGGGTTTCGCCGTCGAGCCGTTCGGCGAGCCGCTGCGCGAGACTGGTCTTGCCTGCGCCGATCGGCCCTTCGATCACGATATGGCGGAAGCGGGACAGGGGCATGGGCGGGAGGCGAAGCGGAAACTAGCTGCGGAAGATGAAGTAGACCGCGCCCATGATACACAACGACGCCCAGAGGTAGTCCAGCTTGAGCGGCTCTTTCATGTAGAACAGGGCGAACGGCACGAATACGGTGAGCGTGATCGTTTCCTGCAGGATCTTGAGCTGCGGCAGCGTGAGCACGGTGTAGCCGACGCGGTTGGCCGGCACCTGCAGCAGGTATTCGAACAGTGCCACGCCCCAACTCACCAGCGCGGCCACGATCCACGGCTTCGCCGACAGCTCCTTCAGATGCGCGTACCACGCGAAGGTCATGAACACGTTCGATGCGCACAACAGACCGACTGTTTTCCAGAGCACCGGATTGGTGAGCATGGTCGGAAACGGAAGAGGGATCAGAGTCTGGCGATCGCCTGACCGGTGCAGCGCGCCAGCCATTCGCTTGCCGGACCGCGGCCGGGGATCACGCAGTCGCCCGCGATCTCGGTGAGCGGCGCGAGCACGAAGGCGCGTTCGTGCATGCGCGGGTGGGGCAGCGTCAGCACCGGATCGGCCGAGATGCGGTCGTCGTAGAGCAGTACGTCCAGATCGAGCGTACGCGGCGCGTCCTTGAACGGCCGTTCGCGCCCGAAACGCTGCTCCACTTCATGCAGCGCAGCGAGCAGCGCGTAGGGATCGAGCTCCGTGTCCACGGCCGCCACGGCGTTGATGAAATCGGGCTGGTCGAGATAGCCCACCGGCGCGGTGCGGTAGAGCGAGGAGGCGGCTGCCAGCCGGGTATGCGGCAGGCGGTCAAGTGCGTCGATCGCCTCACGCACCTGCCGTACGGCGTCGCCGAGGTTGGCGCCGATGCCGATGTAGGCGCGAGCCACCTATTCCCCCGCCGTGACGGATGGGGCCTCGGCGGCCGCCTTGCGCTTGCGCCGGCGCCGGCGGCGTTTCTTCTCGCTCGCGGGCGGCGGCAGCAGCAGATCCGGCCGTTCGGCGGGATCGGCCTCCATGAAACGGCGCCACCAGTCCACCAGTTCCTTGGGCGCCTCGCCGCTTTCGGCGCGCAGCGCCAGGAAGTCGTAGCCTGCGCGCAGGCGCGGATGCTCCAGCAGCGTGAAGGGCCGCCGGCCGGAGCGCTGTTCGAAGCGCGGCTGCAGCGACCAGATCTCCTTCATGGTGCTGGTGAGGCGGCGCGGAATGGCGAGCGTGTCGGTCTGCTTGTCGAGCACCTCATCCATGGCCTCGACGAGCGCCGGGATGGGCCGCATGCCGGCTTCGGTGCGCGCCTTCGAGGCCGCCAGCACTTCGTGCCAGAGCAAGGCCGCGAGCAGGAAGGCCGGCGAGACCGGCCGGCCTTCGCGGATGCGCTTGTCGGTCTGCGCGAGCGCCAGATTGACGAACTTCTCGCCCAGCGGCTGTTCGAGGATGACGTCGAGCAGCGGCAGCAGGCCGTGGTGCAGGCCCTCGGCGCGCAGGCGCTGCAGACAGGCGCTGGCATGTCCCGAAAGCAGCAGCTTGAGCATCTCGTCGAACACGCGCGCGGCCGGCACGTTGTTGATGAGCGGGGCGAGCTGCTTGATCGGGGCGCGTGTCTTGGGGTCGATCTTGAAATCGAGCTTGGCCGCCAGGCGCACGGCGCGCAGCATGCGTACCGGATCTTCGCGGTAGCGCGCGGCCGGATCGCCGATCATGCGCAGGGTGCGCGACTTCAGGTCGCGCACGCCGTTGTGATAGTCGAGCACCTCTTCGGTGGTCGGATCGTAGTAGAGCGCGTTGATGGTGAAGTCGCGCCGCGCGGCATCCTGCTCGCGGGTGCCGTAGACGTTGTCGCGCAGGATGCGGCCGTATTCGTCGGTCTCGCTGTCGGTGTTGAAGGCGCGGAAGGTCGAGACCTCGACCACCTCGTCGCCGAAGAGCGCATGCACCAGCTTGAAGCGCCGGCCGATGATGCGCGAGCGGCGGATCAGGCGGTGCACTTCCTCCGGCGTCGCGTCGGTGGCGACGTCGAAGTCCTTGGGCCGCACGCCCAGCATGAGGTCGCGCACCGCGCCGCCCACCACGTAGGCCTTGTAGCCGTGGGACTGCAGGATTTCGCAGACTTTGCGCGCGCCGTGGCTGACCGACTCGCGGCCGATGCCGTGTTCGGTACGACTGATGATCCTGGGCTCGGCTTCGGTGCCGAGGCCAAGCATGCGACGGATAAGTTTCTTGATCAAACGGACGGAAAGAGCAGGGTACGGTCCTGGATTTCGATGGCCTGAAGGCGGCAGCCGTAGAGGGCTTCCAGATGCGTCCTGGTCAGGACATCGGCGGCCGCGCCATGGCGAAAGTGCGCGGAATCATACAGCAAAAGCGCCCGGTCGCAGTAGCGTGCGGCCCAGGACGGTTCGTGCAGGCTCATGAGGACGATCCGCCCGGCCCGCGCCAGGGCGGCGCAATGCGCCATGACCTGCGCCTGATGGGCGAGGTCCAGATGGGTGAGGGGTTCGTCCAGCAGCAGCACCGGCGCGTCCTGCGCGAGCAGCTGGGCGATGCGTGCCCGCTGGCGTTCGCCGCCGGACAGCGTGCGGTAGGGTTGTCCGGCGCGTTCGAGGAGATCCATGGTGCGCAAGGCCTCCTCTACCGCCTCGGCGTGTTCGTCCGTGCCGAACCAGCCGCCGGCATGAGGCAGCCGGCCCAGCGCCACGTAGGCGCGCACCGTGCCCCAGTAGCTTTCGTGCTCCTCCTGCAGCAGCACGCCGATGCGCTGCGCGGCCTCGCGGCGCCGCAAGCCATGCACCGGCTGTCCGTCGAGCAGCACCTGGCCGGCGTCGCAGGGGCGCAGCCCGGCCAGCGCATGCAGGAGCGTGGACTTGCCCGCGCCGTTGCGGCCGAGCACAGCGCAGCAGGCGCCGGCTTCGAGCTCCAGGGAAAGGCCCTGCACGAGAGTGCGGCCGGGTACGCGCAGGACGAGATCGCGGACCGTGAGCTTCATCTGGTCCTCGCCAGCAGCCACAGCAGAACGGGTACGCCCACCAGCGCCGTCACCGCGCCGACCGGGAATTCCAGCGGCGCGGCCGCACTGCGGGCGAAGGTATCGGCCACGGTAAGCAGCGCGCCGCCCGCCAGCACGCTCAGGGGCAGCAGCGCGCGGTGCGCGTCCACGCCGGCGAGCCGCAGCAGATGCGGCACGACCAGCCCGACGAAGCCGATCGCCCCCGCCGTCAGTACCGCCGCGACGGTGGCGACGGTGGCGGCAAGGAAGGCCAGGGATTGGGTGCGGCCTACCGGCACGCCGAGCGAAGCGGCTTTGAGCGTACCGAGGCCGAGCGCGTCGAGCCGTCGCGCGAGCGGCAGCGCGAGCGCGAGCGCGGCAAAAAGGGCCAGCCATGCCGGCCAGACGCGCGTCGCGCCGGAGAGGTCGCCCATCAGCCAGAACAGCATGCCGTGCACGCGGCCGGCGGGAGCGATCGAAAGGATGAGCGCGACGATGGCGGCGAAGCCAGCCGCGAGCGCCACGCCGGTCAGCATGACGCGATGGACCTGCCAGCCCGTGAGCCGCAGGGAAAAGAGAAGCAGCGCGCCCGCCGCCGCGGCGGCGCCCGCGAACGCCCAGCCGCTCACCGCCCAGCCCGACAGCCCGAGCAGCATGGCGCCGAGCGCGCCGACCGAGGCGCCGCCCGAGACGCCGAGGATGTAGGGATCGGCGAGCGGGTTGCGCAGCAGCACCTGCAGCAGCGCGCCCGCCAGTGCGAGCAGTCCGCCGCAGGCGAAGGCCGCTGCCGCGCGCGGGGCGCGCAGGCCCCAGACGATCTCGACCACCGCCGCATCCGCTTCGCCGCTGAGCAGCCGCAGCCATTCGGCCGGCGCGATGGGGACGGAGCCGAAGCAAAGGGCCGCGCCCAGCGCGAGCGGCACCGAGAGCACCACGACCAGCGGGACGCTCGAGCGCATGGGGCGGAGGCTCTCTTTCAGGATGCGCCGTGCAGCGAGATCACCGGCCAGCCGCGCTCCTCGGCGACGCGCCGCAGCGTGTCGTCGGGATCGACCGCGACGGGATTGCTGACGCGCTCCAGCAGCGGCAGGTCGTTGAGCGAATCGCTGTAGAACCAGCTCCTGGGGAAATCGCCGATGGCGCGGCCGCGTTCGGCGAGCCAGGCCTCCAGCCGCTCGATCTTGCCTTCGCGGAAGCTCGGCGTGCCGGACACGCCGCCCGTGAACGCGCCGTCGCGCACTTCCGGCTCGGTGGCGATCAGGTGCTCGATGCCGAACTCGCGCGCGATGGGACCGGTGACGAAAGAATTCGTCGCCGTGACGATGACGCACAGATTGCCCGCGGCGAGATGGTCGTTCACCAGCTTGCGTGCGGCGGGCGTGATCATCGGCCGGATCTTCTCCGCCATGAACTCGCGATGCCAGGCGTCGAGTTGCGCGCGCGGGTACTGCGACAGCGGCTTCAACTGGAACATCAGGAACTCGTGGATGTTCAACGTGCCGGCCTTGTAGGCCTCGTAGAAGGCGTCGTTCGCGCGTTCGTAGATGTCGCGGTCGAGCACGCCGCGTTCGATGAGGAATTGCGCCCAGGCGTAATCGCTGTCGCCGCTGAGCAGGGTGTTGTCCAGATCGAAAAGCACCAGTTCCATCGCGTTTCTCAAGTTTCGGTTGGCGGCGCCGTGCGCCGCATGGATCAGCGTGCGCCGCCGTTCAATGCCTGCAGCGCTTCGCGGATGAGAGGCAAGGTGACCGGCCGCTTGGCGGTGAGCGAGTAGCGGTCGATCGCCTCCAATACCGCAATGAGCGTGGGCATGTCGCGGCGCAGATGGGTGAGCAGGTAGGCGATCACCTCGTCGGGAAGCAGCATGCCCAGTTCCCCGGCCCGTTGTCTGAGCGCGGTGGCTTTCTCTTCGTCGCTCAGAGGATGCAGCTGGAAGGCAAGCCCCGAGGCGAGCCGCGTGCGCAAATCCTCGCGTACTCGCAGCTCGCGCGGCCTGCTGTCGCCCGCCGCGAGTATGGCGCCGCCTGCCGCGCGGGCCTCGTTGAAGGCGTCGAAGAGCGCGCCTTGCGCCGCCTCGTCGAGCCGGTGCGCGTCGTCCACGGCGAGGAAGTGCGCGGGCGGACGGCCCCGGCGGCGCCACGCTTCGGCCACGGCATGGACGAGGTGCGATTTGCCCGCGCCCGTTTCGCCGTACAGATAGACCACGGCGCCGGCTTCCGGCGCATCCGCCAGAGCGCGCAGCGCGGCGAGCGCGGCGCCGTTGCGTCCTGCGACGTAATTGTCCAGCGTCGGTTCGGGGCGCGGCGCGAGTTCCAGGAGCAACTGCTTCATGAAGCGGGCGGCTGGCCGTCGTTGTAGAAGGTGCTGGCGACGTACTTGCGCTGCAGGGTGCGCAGCGCGACCAGCAGCACCGCGCTGGCCGGCAATGCGATCAGCAGCCCGGTGAAGCCGAACAACTGCCCGAAGGCGAGCAGCGCGAAGATCACCACCACCGGATGCAGGCCGATGGCCTCGCCGACGAACTTGGGCGTGATGAAATTGCCTTCCACCGCCTGACCGAGGAAGAACACCGCCCACACCCAGCCGATATGCCAGAGATTGTCGAACTGCATCAGCCCGGAGAGCGTGGCGAGCACGAAGCCCACCGTGGCGCCGACGTAGGGAATGAAGGTCAGCAGCCCGGTCACCACGCCGATGGGCAGGAAGTAGTCGAGTCCCGCGAGCCACAGCCCGAGCGTGTAATAGACGCTCATGATGAGCAGCACCACGACCTGGCCGTGCAGGTACTGGCCGAGCGCATGATCGGCCTCGCGCACGAAACGCACCACATCGTCGTACCAGGGCCGGGGAATGAGCGCGTCGAAACGGCCGATGAACAGCCGCCAGTCGCGCAGCAGGAAGAACATCACCACCGGCACCAGCACCAGATTCGCGAACAGACCGAGCAGCCCCATGCCGCCCAGCCTGAGCGCCGACAGCAGCTTCGCGCCCAGATCCTCCTGCGACTGCACGGCATCGGTGATCGCGGTGCGCAGCGTGGCGGCGTCGAGCTGGATGTTGACGTCGAAGCGCTCGTTGATCCACGGCACGACGGTGGCGTTGAGATGTTCGAGCCAGCCGGGCAGGGCGCGCATGAGCGTGCCGATCTCGCGGATGAACAGCGGCATCACGATCAGGATCAGCACCACGAACAGCGCCGCCACCAGCAGCATGACCAGGATCACGGCCAGCGTGCGCGGCATGGCACGGTCGAGCCTGTCCACCAGCGGCAGGCAGACGTAGGCGAGGATGGCTGCCAGCGCGAAGGGCGTCAGTACCGGGCTGAGATAATAGAGCAGCAGCAGGAACAGCGCGCCCAGCGCCAGCCACCACCATTTCTGCTGATCGGCTCGCGGGCCGTTGGAAGTCGCGTGCAAGCTAAGACCTTCTTGTTCTGGCAGCGGCGCCGGAACGCGTCCGGCGCCCGTTCGACCATGGTTCCCGGTAGAATTCGGCCCATTAATGTAGCGGCAAGCCGTGCTGCCGTACAGCGCGCGCGGTCCTCTTCTTACGGGTAATGCCTTGACGACGAACCATACTTCCCTGTCTTACCGCGACGCCGGAGTCGACATCGACGCGGGCGACGCGCTGGTGGAAGCCATCAAACCCTACGCCAAGCGCACCATGCGCCCGGAAGTGCTGGGTGGCCTGGGCGGCTTCGGCGCATTGTTCCAGCTTTCCAAGAACTACCGCGAGCCGGTGCTGGTCTCCAGCACCGACGGCGTGGGGACCAAGCTCAAGCTTGCCTTCGCGCTCAACCGCCACGACACCGTCGGCGTCGATCTGGTGGCGATGAGCGTCAACGACGTGCTGGTGCAGGGCGCCGAACCGCTGTTCTTCCTCGATTACTTCGCCTGCGGCAAGCTCGATGTCAAAACGGCCGCGGAAGTGGTGAAGGGCGTGGCGCGCGGCTGCGAGCTGGCGGGCTGCGCGCTGATCGGCGGCGAGACCGCGGAGATGCCGGGCATGTACCCCGAAGGCGAATACGACCTCGCCGGTTTCTGCGTGGGCGTGGTGGAGAAGGACAATCTCATCACCGGACGCGACATCGCCATCGGCGATGCCGTGATCGGCCTCGCCTCGAGCGGCTGCCATTCCAACGGCTATTCGCTGGTGCGCAAGATCCTCGAGCGCGTGAAGCCCGATCTCGATGCCGACTTTCACGGCCGGCCGCTTGCCGACGTGCTGCTCGAGCCCACGCGCATCTACGTCAAGCCGATGCTCAACCTGATGAAACAGGTCAAGGTGAAGGGCATCGCCCACATCACCGGCGGCGGCCTGATCGAGAACGTGCCGCGCGTCCTGCCCGAAAAGGTCTATGCGGCGATCTTCTCCGCCTCCTGGCCGCGTCCGCCCGTTTTCGACTGGCTGCAGCGGCACGGCGGCGTTGCCGACGAGGAGATGTACCGCGTCTTCAACTGCGGCATCGGCATGGTGGTGATCGTGGCGCAGGAGGACGCGGACCGCGCGATGAAAATCCTCAGCGACGCGGGCGAGACGCCCTATCGCATCGGCAGCATCGAATTGCGCAGGGAAGGCGTCGCGCCGACCGTCGTTTACTGATCAATTGCTGCCGCGCATTGCGCGGCAGCGCATCTGCTTACCCGATAAACAGGCATCCTTCGCGGCGATAAACCGTAGCCGACGTCTCCACGGAGATTCGAGCCGCCGGTTAAATGGCTCAAGCCGCGCGCCGTTGCGCCGCGCACTTCGGGCAGCTCACGCCCACCACATAATCCGGCGATTGCTGGTCCTCGGGCGTGAGGACGGCCTGGCAGGCATAGCATTGCGTGGTGGCGGTTTCGCGCAATTGCGGGTCCAGCGCCACGCGCTTGTCGAACACGAAGCATTCGCCGCGCCAGTGCGCGCCGCCGCAATCCTCGAAGTATTGGAGGATGCCGCCGTCGAGCTGATAGACCTCGCGGAAGCCCAGCCGTTGCATCAGCGGTGCGGCCTTTTCGCAGCGGATGCCGCCGGTGCAGAAGGTGACGACGGGCTTGTCGCGCCAGTCCTCCAGGCGCTTCTCCACTTCCGCGGGGAATTGGGAGAAGGAACGCAGCCCCAGTTCCTGAGCGCCTTCGAAAGTGCCGACAGCGACTTCGAAGGCGTTGCGCGTATCGAGCAGGACCACCTCGCGGCCCTCGTCCAGCCACCGCTTGAGCTCGCGCGGCGCGATGCGCGGCGCCGGCTGTTGCGCCGGACGGATCTCGGGACGCCGCATGGTGATGATTTCGCGCTTGATCTTCACCAGCATGCGGTTGAAGGGCTGTTCGGCCGAATAGCTGCGCTTGACCGGCATGCCGGCGAAGCGCGGATCGGCAAGCAACTGCGCGAGAAAGGCTTCCAGCTTTTCCGGCACGCCGGCGAGGAAAAGATTGATGCCTTCCGGCGCGAGCAGGATGGTGCCTTTGAGCGCCTGCGCCGCCGCGGCCTCGCGCAATTGCGTGCGCAGCGCGGGCAGATCGTCCAGGTCGACGAATTTGTAGGCGGCGACGTTGAGGATGGACATGGCGGGCTGCGAAGCGAAAGGGAAAACGTGAATTCTAATGCGCGACGGTGCCGGAAAGGCGCGCCATCGGGACGGAGACGCGGGTGCAGCGGGTGCTAGAATTCCGCCGCGCCCGGTAACGGGCGCGGATCGATGCACAACGCATCGAGGTCTGCGTAGAACAGCGCCGCCGTCACGGACGCGGTGACCCGAACAGAGCGCCATGTCGGCTCCTTCCTTCGTTCATTTGCGGTTGCACAGCGAGTATTCGGTCGTCGACGGCATCGTGCGCCTCGACGACGCGGTCGCGCAGGCCGCCGCCGACGGCATGGGCGCGCTGGCGCTCACCGACCTGTCGAACATGTTCGGCATGGTCAAGTTCTACCGCGCCGCGCGCGCCAAAGGCATCAAGCCGATTCTCGGTTGCGACGTCTGGATCACCAACGACGCCGAGCGCGACAAGGCGCACCGGCTGCTTTTGCTGGCGCGCAACCGCAACGGATATCTTCGCCTGTGCGAGCTGCTGTCGCGCGCCTGGCGCGAGAACCAGCACCGCGGCCGCGGGGAAATCCACAAATCCTGGTTCGAAAACGGCGGCGCCGAAGGGCTGATCGCGCTCTCGGGCGCGATGCAGGGCGACGTCGGCGCGGCGCTGCTGCAGGACAACTTCGAAGCCGCGAAGCGGCTGTGCGCCGAGTGGTCGCAGTATTTCCCCGGCAGCTATTACATCGAGCTGCAGCGCGCGGGCGTGCCCGGCACCGAGCGCTATATCGAGAACGCGGTGCAGCTCGCGGGCGAGCTCGGCCTGCCGGTGGTGGCCACGCATCCGGTGCAGTTCCTGCGCAGGAACGATTTCCGCGCCCACGAGGCGCGCGTGTGCATCGCCGAAGGCTATGTGCTGGCCGACCGCCGCCGGCCGCGGCTCTACACCGAGGAGATGTATTTCAAGTCGCAGGCGGAAATGGCGGAGCTCTTCGCCGATCTGCCCGAGGCGCTCGCCAACTCGGTGGAGATCGCCAAGCGCTGCAACCTCACGCTGACGCTCGGCAAGCCCTGCCTGCCGTATTTCCCCACGCCCGACGGCGTATCGCTCGACGAGCACCTGGTGAACGAGGCCAAGCGCGGCCTCATGGCGCGGCTGGAGAAACTCTATCCCGACGAGGCCGAGCGCGCCGCGCAACTGCCCCGCTATCTGGAACGGCTGGAGTTCGAGACCAGGATCATCATCCAGATGGGCTTCTCCGGCTACTTCCTGATCGTCGCGGACTTCATCCAGTGGGCGAAGAACAACGGCGTACCGGTGGGGCCGGGGCGCGGTTCGGGCGCGGGCTCGCTGGTCGCCTACGCGCTCAAGATCACCGACCTCGATCCGCTCAAGTACAACCTGCTGTTCGAGCGCTTCCTCAACCCGGAGCGGGTGTCGATGCCCGACTTCGACATCGACTTCTGCCAGGACGGGCGCGACCGCGTCATCCAGTACGTGCGCGACAAATACGGGGCCGAGTCGGTGTCGCAGATCGCCACCTTCGGCACCATGGCGGCCAAGGCGGTGGTGCGCGACGTCGGCCGCGTGCTGGAGTGGGGCTACAACCGCACCGACGAGCTGGCGAAGCTCATCCCCTTCCAGCCCGGCAAGCAGATCACGCTGCAGATGGCGCGCGAAATGGAGCCGCGCCTCAAGGAGCGCGAGGACACCGAGGAGGAGACGCGCGAACTGCTGGAACTGGCCGAGCAGCTCGAAGGCCTCACGCGCAACGTCGGCATGCACGCGGGTGGCGTGCTGATCGCGCCCGGCAAGATCACCGACTTCTGCCCGGTCTACAGCGCCAGCGGCGGCAACGAAGGCGTGGTGTCGCAGCTCGACAAGGACGACGTCGAGGCGATCGGTCTGGTGAAGTTCGACTTCCTCGGCCTCACCACGCTCACCATCCTCGACTGGGCGGTGCGCTACGTGAAGCGGCTCGATCCCGCTTCGGAGCTCGCGCTCGACAAGCTGCCGCTCGACGATCCCGCGGCCTTCAAGATCTTCTCCGAGGCGAACACCACCGCGGTCTTCCAGTTCGAATCGCGAGGCATGCGCGACATGCTGAAGCGCGCCAAGCCCGACCGCCTGGAGGATCTGATCGCGCTGGTCGCGCTCTACCGGCCCGGTCCCATGGACCTTATCCCGGACTATATCGAGCGCAAGTTCGATCCCTCCAAGATCGAATATCTCGACCCGCGTCTGGAGCCCATCCTCGCCGAGACCTACGGCATCATGGTCTACCAGGAGCAGGTGATGCAGATCGCGCAGCGCATCGGCGGCTACACGCTCGGCGGCGCGGACCTGCTGCGCCGCGCCATGGGCAAGAAGAAGCCCGAGGAGATGGCGAAGCACCGCGAGATCTTCATCGCCGGTGCGGCCAAGAACGGCGTGAGCGCGGAAGTGGCGGGCGAGATCTTCGACTTGATGGAGAAGTTCGCGGGCTACGGCTTCAACAAGTCCCACGCCGCGGCCTATGCGCTGGTCGCCTACCAGACGGCGTACATGAAGGCGCACCATCCCGCGCCCTTCATGGCCGCCAACATGTCGGCGGTGATGGACGACACCGACAAGGTGCAGAGCCTCTACCGCGACTGCGTCGACAACGGCCTCAAGGTGCTGCCGCCGGACATCAACGCCAGCGGCTACCGCTTCGAGCCGGTGGACGAGAAGACGATCCGCTACGGCCTGGGCGGCATCAAGGGCACCGGCGAGTCGGCGATCAACGCCATCATTGCCGCGCGCGAGGCGGGCGGGCCGTTCAAGGATCTGTTCGATTTCTGCGAACGCGTGGACAAGCGCGTGGTGAACCGCCGCGTGATCGAGGCGCTGGTGCGCGCCGGGGCCTTCGATTCGGTCGATCCCAACCGAGCGGCGCTGCTCGCCTCGGTGGGCCGTGCGATGGAGGCGGCCGAACAGCGCGAGCGCGACGCGCAGCAGGCGAGCCTGTTCGGCGGCGAGGGCATGCCCGCCGAGCGTCCGGAGCTCGTGGCCGTGCCGGCCTGGGACGCGCGCCGGCGCCTGGCGGAGGAAAAGGTCGCGCTGGGCTACTACTTCTCCGGCCATCCCTTCGACGCGGTGCGCGAGGAGGTGCGCCGCTTCGCGCCCGTGCCGCTCGCGCAACTGGAGTCGCTGGCCGAAAGCGGAGGCTTCATGCGCAACGCGCGCACGCATCAGGTCGCCGGGCTGATCGAGAACGTGCGCTGGCAGAACGGCCGCTCCGGCCGCATGTGCGTGCTCACGGTGAGCGACGACTCGGGCGTGCAGGAGGTGGTGCTCTACGACGAGGCGGCCGATGCCGCGCGCAACGTGCTCAAGGAAGACACCATCGTTGTGCTGGAAGTGAAGGCGCGGCGTTTCGAGCGCCGCAGCGAAAGCGGCGAGGAGACCGAGTCGGTGACGCGTATCACCGCCGAAAGGGTCATGAGCCTTGCCGAGGCGCGCCGCAACTATGCGCGCAGGCTGCAGCTCTCGTTGAACGGCGAGGCCTCGCGCAACGGCGCCCAGGCCATCAACCGTCTGAAGCAACTGCTGGAACCCTACCGGGCGCCCGACGCCTGTCCAATCATCATCACGTACCGCAACGGCGATGCCGTGGCGCAGATCCGGCTCGGCGAGAACTGGCGGGTGAATCCCGACGATGCCCTGGTCGATGCGCTCGGCGAGTGGCTCGCGCCGGAGAACGTGCGCTTCGAGTATCCCTGAGCCGCCTGCGCGGCGACGCGTTTCCCGCATAGGCCATTCGTTGCATTGCGCCCTCCCCGCCCGCCCGCTACCGTGCGGCCTGCACAAGGGGAGAGGGAACCATGACGACCAGAAAAGCCCTGGTGCTGGGCGGCGGCGGCGCGCGCGGTGCCTACCAGCTCGGCATGCTGGAGGTGCTTGTCGAGCAGCACGACTTCCAGATCATCCGCGGCGTGAGCGCGGGCGCGATCAACGCGGTGGTGCTGGCGCAGGCGGAGACGGGGCCCGGTTCGCACGACAACCTGCGGGCGCAGCTCAAACAGCTCGAACAGCTCTGGCTGCACGACATCCGCGGACCGCAGAGCGTGTTCCGCAAACGCCTGTTCGGCAAGCTCGCCACGCTGTTCTGGGCCGACAGCCTCTACACCATCGAGCCGGTGCATGCGCTGATGCGCAAGTACGTGAGCCTGGAGCGGCTGCGGCGCTCGGGGCGCGACTTCGAGGTCGGCGCGGTGTCGCTGGTGACCGGCCGTTACGCCTCCTACGGTCCGGACGACCCGCATTTCATGGACAAGCTGGTGGCTTCCATGTCGCTGCCGCCGGTGTTCCCGCCGGTCGAAGTGAAGGACGAGGCCGACGTGCTGGTGGACGGCGGCATGCGCACCATCACGCCGCTGGCGAGCGCCTTCGAGGCCGGCGCCGAAGAGATCTACGTCCTGCTCACCAGCGAAGTGCTGCAGGAGAACCACCGCATTCCAGACTCCTCCATCGAGGAGATGGATTACGAGCAGTGGGACGGCAGCCTGAAGCGCGTGCTCATGAATGACGTGCTCGGCCGTTCCATCGGGCTGCTCATGGACGAGATCTACCTACAGGACATCAAGACCGCTCTGCAATGGAACAACATGGCGCTCGGCGTGAAGGAACTGGGCGCGGCGCTCGCCAATCTGCCGGGCGCGCGCCAGGTGATCGAGCGGGTTATGCAAAAGTACCGCGCCCTGCAGCGCAAGTACGTGAAGGTGCACGTGCTGGCGCCGCGCGAGCGGTTCGATCCGACGCAGCCCAAAGGGGACCAGGACAACCCGATGCTGTTCGAACCGCACCTGATCCGCCGCGCCGTGGAGCACGGCCGGGAGATCGCTTCCAATCCGGACCTGTGGCTGTGGCGGCCGAAAGATGATTTGTACGCGCTGCGCGGCGGCGCGCCGGCGCCGCAAGTCGTGCAGGCCGTGGAGGGCTGATCAGACGGTCGGCCTGCGCGTGAAGGGGCCGCAGACCTCGTCGCAGCTTTCGGTTTCGACCGCATCCACGCGCGCGGCAGGCGGCCCGCGGCGCGCCCACTCGATGATCGCCGCGACGGCGGCCGGATCGCCGTCCACCACGGCTTCCACCGAGCCGTCGAGACGGTTTCTCACCCAACCCCGCACGCCCAGGCGTTCCGCTTCGCGGCGCATGCTTTCGCGGTAGCCCACGCCCTGGACCAGACCGGTGATGCGCAGACGGGTCGCCATCAGCTCAAACCGAAAGCGGCACGGGTGCTCTCGTCCTTGAGGACCGAGAGCGTCATGTAGCACAGGAACCAGAACGGGACCGCCACCAGCAGCAGCCCGAACATCACGCCGATGAAGTTCACCGGCACGTTGGCGCGCGCCATGCGGACCGCCTCGACGAAGCGCTGCACCACGGACACGCCGACCAGCACGATGAGCAGCCAGCAGAAGGTGGTGAGTGCGCTCAGGCCCCACTCGCTGCGCAGCAGCACGCCCATGCCGCCGGCGAGGCCGAGGAACCACACGCCGAACAAGGCCGAGTCGAGGAACCCCGGTTTCCTGCCCTGCGCGCGCAAAGCTTTGACGATGCGGATGCCTGCGAGGAGAGCCAGCAGACCGATGATGGTGTAGAACCAGCCGATGAAAGTCAGGGCGTTCATGTTCCGTCCGTGCGCGGGGGCCGCGAAAAGGCCGTGAGGATACCTTGTGGCGCCGGGCGCGGGTATCCCGTGCCGCGGCGCATCACTTGATCCGCATGCCGGGCTCGGCGCCCTCGTCGGGGCTGAGGAGATAGAGCCCGGTCTTCTGCGCGGCCTTGTCCCCGCCGTCGAAGGACGCGGCCAGCACCATGCCTTCGGACACGCCGAACTTCATCTTGCGCGGCGCGAGGTTCGCCACCATGACGGTGAGGCGGCCTTCCAGTCGCGCGGGGTCGTAGGCCGACTTGATGCCGGCGAACACGGTGCGCGGGCGCTCTTCGCCGACGTCGAGCGTGAGCTTCAGCAGCTTGTCGGCGCCTTCCACGTGTTCGGCCTTGAGGATGCGCGCCACGCGCAGGTCGACCTTGGCGAAGTCGTCGATGGAGATGGTGTCCGATTTTGCGCTCGCCGCGCCCGCGGCGTTCGCCGCAGCCGGTTTCTCGGGCGTCTGCAGGCTCTCCTTGTTGGCGGCGATGAGCGCGTCGATCTGTTTGGGATCGATGCGGGTCATGAGGTGCTGATAGGCGTTGATGCGATGGCCCGCGGGCAGCAGCCGCTGCGCGTCGGCCCATTGCATGGGTTCGATGTTGAGGAAGGCTTCGACCTGTTTTGCCAGCCGCGGCAGCACCGGCTTGAGATAGAGCGTGAGCAGCCGGAAGGCGTTGAGCGCATCGCTGCAGACCTGTTGCAGCCGGGTCTCCATGCCGGCCTGCTTGGCGAGTTCCCAGGGCTTGTTCTGGTCGACGAAGACGTTGGCGGCATCCGCCAGCGCCATGATCTCTCGCATCGCCTTGCCGTATTCGCGCGCCTCGTAGAGCGCGGCGATGTCCGCGGCGGCGGCCTGCATGGACGGCAGCAGCGGATTGCCCGGATCGGGGCCGAGCAGCCGGCCGTCGAAGCGCTTGTTGATGAAGCCGGCCGCGCGGCTGGCGATGTTGACGAACTTGCCGACCAGGTCGCTGTTCACCCGCGCGACGAAGTCGTCAAGGTTGAGGTCGATGTCTTCCATGGTCGGCCCGAGCTTGGCAGCGTAGTAGTAGCGCAGCCATTCGGGGTTGAGGCCCTGGGCGAGATAGCTCTCGGCGGTGATGAAGGTGCCGCGCGACTTCGACATCTTCTCGCCGTTCACGGTCAGGAAGCCGTGGGCGAAGATTTTGGTCGGCGTGCGGTAGCCGGCGTGTTCCAGCATGGCGGGCCAGAACAGCGCGTGGAAATAGAGGATGTCCTTGCCGATGAAGTGCACCAGCTCGGTGTCTTGCCCCGGGCGCAGGAAGGCGTCGACGTCGATGTCGCCGCGCTTGGCGGCGTAGTTGGCGAAGCTGCCGAAATAGCCGACCGGCGCGTCGAGCCAGACGTAGAAGTACTTCTGCCCGTCGGTGCCGGGGATGGGGAAGCCGAAGTAGGGCGGGTCGCGGGAAATGTCCCAGTCGGAGAGCTTCTCCTCGCCGGGCTCGCCCAGCCATTCCTGCATCTTGTTCGCCGCCTCCGGCTGCAGCCGCCCCGGCTCGCGGGTCCAGCGCCGCAGGAAGTTGACGCATTCGGGACTGGAGAGCCGGAAGAAATAGTGCTCGGAGGCCTTGCGTACGGGCGCCGCGCCGGACACCGTGGAGTAGGCGTTCTTCAGCTCGGTGGGCGCGTAGCTTGCCCCGCACACTTCGCAGTTGTCGCCGTACTGATCCTTGGCGCCGCACTTGGGGCATTCGCCCTTGATGTAGCGGTCGGGCAGGAAAAGCTGCTTGACCGGATCGTAGAACTGCTCCACCGAACGGCGCGCGATCAGCCCCTTCGCCTCCAGGGCGCGGTAGATTTCCTCGCAGTAGGCGCGGTTTTCCGGGCTGTGGGTGCTGTAGTAGTGGTCGAAGCCGATCAGGAAGCCGCCCGGCTCGCCTTTGGCGAGCGCCTCCAGCCCGCCGAAGAAGTCGCGCGTGTGTTCGCGATAGACGCGCTCGATGAGCTGTTCGGGGGTGATGCCTTCCTGCTCCGCGCGTAGCATGATCGGCGTGCCGTGGGTGTCGTCGGCGCCGACGTAGTGCACCTCGTGCCCCTGCATCTTCTGGAAGCGTACCCAGATGTCGGTCTGGATGTACTCGACCAGGTGGCCGAGATGGATCGCGCCGTTGGCGTAGGGCAGTGCGGAAGTGACGAGGATGCGGCGAGGCATAGGCGGAATCGAAGCGTTCGGCGTGCAAGCGCGGGGCAATTCCCCTTGCGCGGAGGCGGGATTTTAACCTGCGCGCCAAGCCTTTCCTACCTTTGATAGACTAGCCGGCACCGCAGCGTCTCCCGTCACCTGCCGCCGCGCAGGCGGTCTCCAGACGACGATCACCGGAGTGCAACAGCAATGGCCATCAGCGAAGCGGACGTACAAGGCGTCCTCAAACAGCTCATCGATCCCAACACGGGCAAGGACTATCTCGCCACCAAGTCGGTGCGCAATCTCAAGATCTCGGGCGGCGACGTCTCGCTCGACATCGAACTGGGCTATCCGGCCAAGACCCAGATCGAGGCGATCCGCAAGGAGGTCACGGACAAGCTGCGCACCTTGCCGGGCGTGGGCAACGTCTCGGTCAACGTCTACAGCAAGATCGTGGCGCACGCGGTGCAGCGCGGCGTCAAGCTCCTGCCCGGGGTGAAGAACATCATCGCGGTGGCATCCGGCAAGGGCGGCGTGGGCAAGTCCACCACGGCCGTGAACCTCGCCCTGGCGCTGGCTGCGGAAGGGGCGCGCGCCGGGATTCTGGACGCCGACATCTACGGCCCCTCGATTCCCACCATGCTGGGCATCAGCGGCCGGCCGACCTCGCCGGACGGCAAGACCATCGACCCGATGCTCAACCACGGCCTGCAGGCCAGTTCCATCGGCTTCCTCATCGACCCCGACGCGCCCATGATCTGGCGCGGCCCGATGGTGACGCAGGCGCTCGAGCAGCTCCTGCGCGACACCCGCTGGGAGGACCTCGACTATCTGGTGATCGACCTGCCGCCGGGCACGGGCGACATCCAGCTCACGCTGGCGCAGCGCGTGCCGGTGACGGGCGCGGTCATCGTCACGACGCCGCAGGACATCGCGCTCATGGACGCGCGCCGCGGCTTCAAGATGTTCGAGAAGGTCGGTATCCCGATCCTCGGGGTGGTGGAGAACATGTCCATCCACATCTGCTCCAATTGCGGCCACGAGGAGCACATCTTCGGCACGGGCGGCGCGGAAAAGATGTGCAACGAGTACGACGCCGAATTCCTGGGTGCGCTGCCGCTCGACATCCGCATCCGCGAGCAGGCCGATTCCGGCAAGCCCACGGTGGTCGCCGACCCGGAAAGCCGGGCGGCGGAGATCTATCGCAACATCGCACGGCGGGTGGCGGTGAAGGTCGCGGAGCTCGCCAAGGACATGAGCAGCAAGTTCCCGAACATCGTCGTGCAGAACACTTGAGGCGGCCGCGGGCCGGCTACTCGGGGAGCAGGGAGAAAATGAGCATCAAAAGCGACAAGTGGATTCGCCGCATGGCGATGGAGCACGGGATGATCGAGCCGTTCGAGCCCAACCAGGTGCGGGAGGTGGAGGGCCGCAAGGTGGTCTCCTACGGCACCTCGAGCTACGGCTACGACATCCGCTGCTCGGACGAATTCAAGATCTTCACCAACATCAACTCCACCATCGTCGATCCGAAGAACTTCGACGAGAAGTCCTTCGTCGACTTCCGCGGCGACGTCTGCATCATCCCGCCCAACTCCTTCGCGCTCGCGCGCACGGTCGAATATTTCCGCATCCCGCGCAACGTCCTGACCATCTGCGTGGGCAAATCGACCTACGCGCGCTGCGGCATCATCGTCAACGTCACGCCCTTCGAGCCGGAGTGGGAGGGCTACGTGACGCTGGAGTTCTCCAACACCACGCCGCTGCCGGCGAAGATCTACGCCGGCGAGGGCTGCGCCCAGGTGCTGTTCTTCGAGGCCGACGAGGTCTGCGAAACCTCCTACAAGGACCGCGGGGGCAAGTACCAGGGTCAGCGCGGCGTCACCGTGCCGCGCGTCTAGCGGCGCCTGCCGGCGCGCGGGGCGCGCCCTCCGCGCGCGCCGGCGGTTGCGCCTGCGCCGCGGGCGTTGCGGAAGTTCCGGCCGCCGCCCGCTGCGCGCTTGCCCTCCTGCGGTCCGCGCGCAATAATCGCGCGCATCATGAGAACCACGCCGAAACACGCCGTGTCGCCGTTGCCGGCCTGTGCGCAGGCCGGGCGGCCCGCCGCGTGCCCGGCGCAGCCTCCCAACGCCGTATAACGCGCCACTGGAACTGCTTTAGCGCGACCTGATCCATACTGAAAGGCGGATGCACCGGGCATCCGCCTTTGCTTTTGAGGCGCATGCGCGCCGGCCGGAGACCTCGATGCGATTCCGTTTCCCCATCGTAATCATCGACGAAGACTTCCGTTCCGAGAACGCGAGCGGGCTGGGCATCCGTGCCCTCGCCAAGGCGATCGAGAACGAAGGGATGGAAGTCCTCGGCGTCACGAGTTACGGCGACCTGTCGAGCTTCGCCCAGCAGCAGAGCCGTGCCAGCGCGTTCATCCTGTCGATCGACGACGAGGAGTTCGGCTCCGGCACCGAAGAGGAAACCGAGCGGGCGCTCAAGGAGGTGCGCAAGTTCGTCGAGCAGATCCGTTTCCGGAACGCCGACATTCCGATCTACCTCTACGGCGAGACGCGCACCTCGCGCCACATCCCGAACGACATCCTGCGCGAGCTGCACGGCTTCATCCACACCTTCGAGGACACGCCCGAATTCGTCGCGCGCCACATCATCCGCGAGGCGAAGGCCTACATGGATTCGCTCGCGCCGCCCTTCTTCCGCGCGCTGGTGCATTACGCGCAGGACGGCTCGTACTCGTGGCACTGCCCGGGGCATTCGGGCGGCGTGGCCTTCCTGAAAAGCCCGATCGGGCAGATGTTCCACCAGTTCTTCGGCGAGAACATGCTGCGCGCCGACGTCTGCAACGCCGTGGAGGAGCTGGGGCAGCTCCTCGACCACAGCGGGCCGGTGGCGGCATCGGAGCGCAACGCCGCGCGCATCTTCAACGCCGACCATTGCTTCTTCGTCACCAACGGCACGTCGACGTCGAACAAGATGGTCTGGCATTACTGCGTGGCGCCGGGCGACATCGTGATCGTGGACCGCAACTGCCACAAGTCGGTGCTGCACGCCATCACCATGACGGGCGCGATCCCGGTGTTCCTCACGCCCAAGCGCAACCACTACGGCATCATCGGCCCGATCCCGGCCACGGAGTTCCTGCCGGAGAACATCAGGAAGAAGATCGAGGCGCATCCCTTCGCGCGCAACGCGAAGAACAAGAAGCCGAGCATCCTCACCATCACGCAGTCGACGTACGACGGCATCATGTACAACGTCGAGATGATCAAGGAGATGCTCGGCAACTACATCGACACCCTGCATTTCGACGAAGCCTGGCTGCCGCACGCGGCCTTCCACAGCTTCTACGGCCACATGCACGCCATCGGCCGCGACCGGCCGCGTCCGCAGGAGCCGCTGATCTTCGCGACCCAATCGGTGCACAAGCTGCTCGCGGGCCTGTCGCAGGCCTCGCAGATCCTGGTGCAGGAGTCGCAGACGCGCAAACTGAACCAGCAGCTCTTCAACGAAGCCTACCTGATGCACAGCTCGACCTCGCCGCAGTACTCGATCATCGCCTCCTGCGATGTCGCCGCGGCGATGATGGAGCCGCCCGGCGGCACGGCGCTGGTGGAGGAATCGCTGCTGGAGGCGATCGAGTTCCGCCGCGCGATGAAGAAGGTCGATCAGGAATTCGGCAACGACTGGTGGTTCAAGGTCTGGGGGCCGGACAGGATCTCCGAGCACGGCATCGGCTCGCGCGAGGACTGGGTGCTGCGTGCCAACGACGAGTGGCACGGCTTCGGCAACGTGGTCACAGGCTTCAACATGCTCGACCCGATCAAGGCCACCATCATCACGCCCGGGCTGGACATGTCGGGCCGCTTCGCACGCACCGGCATCCCGGCCTCGATCGTCACCAAGTATCTGGCCGAGCACGGCGTGATCGTGGAGAAGGCGGGGCTCTACTCCTTCTTCATCATGTTCACCATCGGCATCACCAAGGGCCGCTGGAACACGCTCGTGACCGCGCTGCAGCAGTTCAAGGACGACTACGACAAGAACCAGCCGATGTGGCGCGTGCTGCCGGAGTTCGTGGCGAAGTACCCGCGCTACGAGCGCATCGGCCTGCGCGACCTGTGCGACCAGATCCACGGCATGTACCGCGCGCACGACATCGCGCGGCTGACGACCGAGATGTACCAGTCCGATATGCAGCCGGCGATGAAGCCCTCGGACGCCTTCGCCTGCATCGCCCACCGCGAGGTGGACCGCGTCGAGATCGACAAGCTCGAAGGCCGGGTGACGGGCGTGCTGCTCACGCCCTATCCGCCGGGCATTCCGCTGCTCATTCCCGGCGAGCGCTTCAACAGGACCATCGTGCGCTATCTGCAGTTCGCGCGCGACTTCAACGAGAAGTTCCCGGGCTTCGAGACCGACATCCACGGCCTGGTGGAGGAGGACGTCGGCGGTCGCCTGCGCTATTACGTGGACTGCGTGCGCGATCCGAACGTCGTGCGCTGAGGCCGCAGGGTGCGCCTTGCGCGCTCAGGCGCGCCTGCGGTTGTAGTCGACGAACTTGAAGGGCAGCGGGCCGCCTTCGCCCTGTTCCTCGTGGACGGGCTGCCATTCGCTCCAGTCCACGGGCGGGAAGAAGGTGTCGCCGTCCATGACCGTGTGGACGTGGGTGTAGTACATGCGGTCGGCGAGCGGCAGGGCGAGGCGGAAGATCTCCGCGCCGCCGATGACCATGATTTCCTCGGCATCGCCCGCGAGCCGGATCGCCTCCTCGAGCGAACCCGTCACTTCGGCGCCCGGCGCCCGGTAATCCCGGTTGCGGGTGATGACGATGTTGCGCCGCTCGGGCAGCGGCCGGCCGAGCGATTCCCAGGTCTTGCGTCCCATGAGGACCGGCTTGCCGAGCGAGAGCCGTTTGAAGCGTTTGAGGTCCGCCGGCAGGTGCCAGGGCAGCTGATTGTCCCGGCCGATGAGGCCGTTGTCCGAGACCGCAACGAGTAGGGAAATGATGGCCATGTGTCGGGATGCGGCGACAGTTGCGGTCCCCGCAACCGGCTAACCGCTTGTATGATCGGGGCTTGCAATTATAGGCTGCTCCAGCGCCCCGCCCCCGTCGTGCATTGAAACTGGCCAATTTCTATTACCCGAAGTCGGTGCTGAAGCTGCTGGTCATCGGCTTCGTAGTGGTTTCCTTGCCGCTCGTGGTGGCGCTCATCAACGCCGCGATCTCCGTCCAGCGCCTGGCCAACCAGAGCGAGGCGGCGGTGGATCAGGCGGTCCAGGCTGCCCGCAGTTCGCGCCTGCTGATGGAACAGGTGCTGGGCATGGAACGCGTGGTGCGGCAGTACCTGATCCTCCAGGACCCCAGCGTGCTGGAGGACTACGCCAAGCTCCGCACCAACTTCAAGCGCACCACCAGCGAGCTGTCGCTGTTGCCCCTGGACGAGGGCCAGCTGCGCGGCCTGAAGCAGGTGGTCGATCTCGAAGAATCGCTCTACGAAAGGCTCGTCCCGCCGGCGCAGGAGTCGAAGGCCGGCGGCACGGCGGCAAAGGGGAGCGAAACGAAACGGCGCACGCTCAACGCATCGCAGCGCCAGCGCCTGGTTGAAGACTATGTCGAGCTGTCGACGCTGGCGCGCGGCATGGCGAACGACAGCAACGAGCTGATCGGCCGCGAAGTCGAGAAGATGCGGGAGACCGCGGAGGCGGCGCAGAAGTCGCTGCTGCTGCAATTGCTGGCGGCGTTCCCGCTCGGTCTGCTGATCGCGGCGCTGTTCGCCTTTCTGATTTCGCGGCCGATCGGGCAGCTCGAACGCAGCATCCGGCAGCTCGGCAGCGGCGAGCTGGGCACGCGCATCCAGTTGAGCGGCCCGGCCGACCTGCGCTACCTGGGCGAGCGGTTGGAGTGGCTGCGTCACCGCCTGATCGAGATCGAGGAGCAGAAAGCCATGTTCCTGCGGCACGTTTCGCATGAACTAAAGACGCCGTTGACGGTCCTGCGTGAGGGGACCGAATTGCTGGCCGACGGCACGGCCGGCCCGCTGACCGCGCAACAGCGGGACATCGTCGCGCTGATGCAGAACAACAGCGCGCTGTTGCAGCAGATGATCGAAGACCTCCTGAACTATCAGCGGGCGCTCGCCAGCGTTTTGAATCTGGAACTGCAACCCGTCGACATGGCCGAGGTCGCCAAAGCCGTGATCGAGAGCCATCGCCTCGCCGGCTCGCGGCGCGACGTGGCGATCACCCTGCAGGCGCAGCCTTCGCCGATGTACGGCGATCGGGACAAGTTACGCGTGGTGCTGGATAACCTACTATCGAATGCCTTGAAGTTTTCGCCGGACGGCGGCGTGGTACGGGTGGCCGTCGCCCCCAGCGGAGGGACTGTGCAGGTGGACGTGATCGACCAGGGCCCGGGCGTGCCGGTGAGCGACCGCACCAAGATCTTCGACTGGTTTTTCCAGGGCGAGCGCAAGCAGAGCGCGCGCGTGAAAGGCAGCGGGCTCGGCCTGTCGATCGCGCGCGAATTCGTCCAGGCGCACCGCGGCACGATCGAGGTGCTGGACGGTCAAGAGGGCGGCGCGCATTTCCGCGTCGTGTTGCCGGCCGATGCAGGCGTGCAGCATGCATAGAGGAATCGCCATCCTGGCGGCGCTGCTGCTCGGCGGGTGCATGCACGTCTTCCAGGACGGGCGGGCGGAGGGCGTGCCCGTGGTGGTGGAAGTGCCGCCGCCGGAGGAGACGCAGCAACTGGCCGAACTGGTCCTGTCCGCGCAGCGCTTCAGCCGGGCGAGCGCCGAACAGCAGAAGCGCGAGCTGGCGGCCGCGAACAAGGCCTTTGCGGCCGACAAACGCAACGTCCTGGCGCGTCTGCGGCTGGGCATGCTGCTGTCGCTGCCGGGTACGGCCATCCAGGATCAGGCCCGTGCGCTGACGTTGCTGGAGCCCTTTGCCGAGGCCCGCAACGGCGACAACTTGTTGAAACAGTTCGGCGCGCTCCTGTACGCCAATCTGGCCGAGCGCGCCAAGGCGCAACGTCGCGCCGATCAGTTGAAAGAGCAACTCGAGGCCCTGCGTGCCGTCGAGCGTTCCATCATCGACCGCGGCTTGGAGTCGCAACCGAGGAAGCCATGAACCGTCGCAATGTTTTGGTCGTCGATGACGATCCCGATATCCTGAAACTGCTCACGATGCGCCTGTCGGCCGCCGGCTACGGCGTGCAGGCGGCCACCAGCGGTGAGCAGGCGCTCGCCTCGCTGGCCGTCAACCGGCCCGACGTGGTGGTCACCGACTTGAAAATGGGGGGCATGGACGGGCTGGCGCTGTTCGAGGCGATCCAGCGCCAGACACCCACCCTGCCGGTCATCATCCTGACCGCGCACGGCACCATCCCCGACGCCGTGGAGGCGACCAAGCGCGGGGTGTTCGGTTTCCTGCCCAAGCCTTTCGACGGCAAGCTGCTGCTCGACCAGGTGGCGCAGGCGATCCGCACCTCGGCCGCGGGTGCACAGGCCGATGAGTCGTGGCGCGCCGATTTCGTGACCGCCAGCCCGCAGATGGAGGGCCTGCTGCGGCAGGCGCGCCTGGTGGCGCAGTCGGACGCCAGCGTGCTGATCAGCGGCGCGAGCGGCACCGGCAAGGAACTGCTCGCGCGCGCCATCCACAAGGCGAGCAAGCGCGCCGACCGGCCGTTCGTGGCGGTCAATTGCGCCGCCATCCCCGAGAATCTGCTCGAGTCCGAGCTCTTCGGCCATCGCAAAGGGTCCTTCACCGGCGCGGTGTACGACCACAAGGGGCTGTTCCAGTCCGCCGAGGGCGGCACGGTGTTCCTGGACGAGATCGGCGACATGCCGCTCGCGCTGCAGGCCAAGCTGTTGCGCGCCCTGCAGGAGCGCGAGGTGCGGCCGGTGGGTTCGGCGCAGCCCGTGGCCATCGACGTGCGCATCATCTCGGCGACGCACCGCGATCTCGAGGAGCGCGTCAAATCGGGCGAATTCCGCGAGGACCTCTACTACCGCCTGAACGTGGTGTCGTTGTTCATACCGCCGCTCGCGCAGCGCCGCGAGGACATCGCGCCCCTGGCCAAGCATTTCCTCAACGAGGTGGCGCAGCGCTACGGCAAGGACGTCAAGACCTTCGCGCCCGATGCGCTGGAGATCCTGATTTCCGCGCCGTGGCCCGGCAACGTGCGGCAGCTGCACAACGTGGTGGAACAGTCGGTGGCGCTGGCGACCTCGCCCATCATTCCGGCGGCGCTGGTGCAGAGCGCGCTGCGCAACGAGCCTTCGGGGCTCACGCCGCTCGACGAGGCCAAGCGCGCGTTCGAGCGCGATTACCTGATCCGCATCCTGCGCATCACCAGCGGCAACGTGACGCAGGCGGCGAAGCTCGCCCAGCGCAACCGTACGGAGTTCTACAAGCTGCTCGACCGGCACCAGTTGCAGCCCAGCATGTTCAAGACGCTGAAACAGCAGGCGCACGCGCGCGCGGAGCACTGATGGCAAAGCATGTCCGTGTCGTCGGGATGCTGGGGCTGGCGGCGCTGTTGGCCGCCTGCGCCGGCGAGCCGGCACGGCCCGGCGCGCAGGACCCGGAAACGGTCACGCGGGCCATCAATCTCTCGGGCTACCCGCCCGAATTCCGGCAAGGATTCAAGGACGGCTGCGTGGCCGCCCGGTCGGGGCGGGGCGCGAAACCCCAGGTTTCGGACCAGTACGGGGCCGGCTGGCGCGACGGTTACGACTATTGCGCGCCCAAGCCGCGCTAGGGGAACTTGGCACGAAGGTTGCTGTCTTGAGGGTGAGTAGCAGCGAGTTCCCCTCGTAGCTTCCTCCGAGAGCTCTCTCCCCGAGCAAGCAGCTTCTGAGCTCTCTGTCTTAAGCCCGCCTCCCTCCTGGCGGGCTTTTTTTTGCCCCGTTATACGCGGCGTGTCGTTTTTGCCCTCCGGTGGCAGCTTTTACCGACCAGGACAAATCACACCGCGATGGGCGCCGGGATGGCGGGGTGGGGGTCGTAGTCCTCGAGGATGAAGTCCTCGTAGCGGAAATCCCACAGCTCGCGCACGGCGGGGTTGAGGCGCATGCGCGGCAAGGGCCGCGGCTCGCGCGCAAGCTGGGTGCGCGCCTGCTCGATGTGGTTGAGGTAGAGGTGGGCGTCGCCGAGGCAGTGGATGAACTCGCCCGGCTTGAGGCCGCACACCTGCGCCATCATCAGCGTGAGCAGGGAGTAGGAGGCGATGTTGAAGGGCACGCCGAGAAAAATGTCGGCGCTGCGCTGATAGAGCTGACAGGACAGTTCGCCGTTCGCCACATAGAACTGGAACAGCGCGTGGCAGGGCGGCAGCGCCATGCGATCGACGTCGGCCGGGTTCCAGGCCGTGACGATATGGCGGCGCGAGTCGGGGTTCTCGCGCAGCGAACGCACCACAGCGGCGATCTGATCGATCTCCTTGCTATCGCGGCCCGGCCAGTGCCGCCACTGGTGGCCGTACACGGGCCCCAGCTCGCCGTTCTCGTCGGCCCACTCGTCCCAGATCGTCACGCCACGTTCCTGCAGCCAGCGCACGTTGGTATCCCCGCGCAGGAACCACAGCAGTTCGTAGATGATCGACTTGAGGTGCAGCTTCTTGGTGGTCAGCAGCGGAAAGCGCTCGCGCAGATCGAAGCGCATCTGCCAGCCGAACACCGACAGGGTGCCCACGCCCGTGCGATCGTGTTTGCGATGGCCGTGCTCGAGCACGTGGCGCATAAGGTCGAGGTACTGCGATTCCATGTGGGCTTTCAGTGGACGATGAAGTTGTAGAGTTCGCGCGCGGACTGGAAGCGTTTGGCCGGATCCTTGGCCACCAGGCGCTCGAGCAGCGGCTGATAGCCCGCCAGCCGCGGCGGCAGCTTGGGGATCGGGCCGTGCACGTGCTGGTAGGCCAGTTGCGTGGCGTTTTCGCCAGTGTACATGTGCTGGCCGGTCAGCATCTCGTACAGGATCACCCCCACGCTGTAAAGATCGCCGCGCGCATCGTGTGGCAGGCCCAGACACTGTTCCGGGCTCATGTAGAGCGGCGTGGCGATCACCACGCCCTTCTGGATGAGTGTCGCGGTGGACGAGGCCTCGCGCGCAAGCCCGAAGTCCAGGATCGCCAGGCGGTTGTTGGCGCGGAACATGATGTTCTGCGGCTTGAGATCGCGGTGGATCACGTCGGCCGAATGCACCGCGTCCAGTGCCTTGGCGATCTGCACCAGCGTCTTCAGCGCCGCCATCGAGCTCATGCCGGCCTGGATGCGCTGCTGCAGATCGCCGCCGGCGAAATATTCCATGGCGATAAAGCTGTGGTCGCCGTCGAAGCCCTGGTCGTACACCACCGCGACGTGTTCGTTGCGGATACGCTGGATGATGCGGTACTCGCGCTCCAGCCGCGCGCGCCATTCCGGGTCGCGGCGGATGCGCGGATCGAGCACCTTCAGCACGAGCTGCAGCCCGTCGTAGATGCGCTCGGCGAGATAGACCTTCGCCATGCCGCCCTGGCCGATGCGCCGCAGGATGCGGTAGCCGGGAATGCTGATCCCGTCCCCGTCGGCCGGCTCGCCCACCGTCTCGGGGTGCACCGGCCCGGCGGCCGCGCCCTTCGCTTCGAGCTGCGATTCCTTCAGCGCCAGCGCGAGCTTCAAAGGCGTGACCTCGCTCTTGCGCAGGAATTCGAAGGCGCCGGCGCGGATGGTGCGCACCGCGTAGTCCTCGCCCGCGCCTTCGGCGAGCACGATCACGGGCGGGAAACCCGCGTTGCCGAGGAAGGCGCCGAGCCATGCGAGCGCGTCCTCGCCGGGGCAGGGCGTTTCGCCGAGCAGCAGGGCGTCGTAGCGCTCCCAGTCGAAATCCGCCGGCGGGCGGCCCTGCCGTTCGGGGTTCCACAGCACCACGGCTGCCTGCGGAAGGGTCTGGCGCAGCGCGCGTTCGATCCAGACCAGACTCTCCACCGCGTCGTCGATCACCAGCACGCGCATGCCTCCTCCCTCATCGCGGATGGCGCGGCGCCGGCGGCGCCCAGCGGTAGAGCGCGAGCACAAACAAGGCGAATGCCGCGTACGCGGCGGTGAACACCCAACCCGGGAAATCGTAGTAGAGCAGGGCGCGCAGCCAGCGGGCGACGAAGCCCGTCTCGGTCTGGGCGCCCCGCAGGCGGTCTTCCAGCACCGTCAGCGGACACATCCAGCCGAGCAGGCTCTGCACGGCCACGTACACGATCGCGGCCAGATGCGCGAGGCGGAAGGTGCGGTTGCGCGTCCACGCCCAGCGCCGGAAGCGGCCGATCACCACGGCGAACGCGCCCAGCACCACGAAGGCGACGAAGGCCGCGTGCAGGATCAGCACCAGATCAGCAAGCATGGCGCAAAGATACCGCGTGCAAAAAGATCCTCGTTCCCGTCCTCAGGCGCCCCGCGCGACCGGCCGCGCGGGATCGGCGCACCATTCGCTCCAGGAACCGGGATAGAGCCGGCTGCCGTGCAGGCCCGCGATCGCCATCGCCAGGGCGTTGTGGCAGGCGGTGACGCCGGAGCCGCATTGATGGACGACGCGTTCGGGCGGCGTATCGCCCAGCAGCGTCTCCCATTCGCTGCGCAGCGCGGCGGCCGGTTTGAAGCGGCCGGCGGCGTCGAGATTGTCGCGGAAGAAGCGGTTGCGCGCGCCGGGAATATGCCCGCCCACGGGGTCGAGCGTTTCGTTCTCGCCGCGGAAGCGGTCGGGGCTGCGGGCATCGACGATCAGGTAATGCGGGCGGTCGAGCCGGGCGAGCAGGACGGCCGCATCGACGTGGCAGTCGCGCGGTGCAGCCTGGAAGCCGGCGGGAGCGACCGCCGGGATTTCGGCGCTCAGGGGCTGGCCCGCCGCCACCCAGGCCTGCAGTCCGCCGTCCAGCACGGCGACCGCCTCGTGGCCCAGCCAGCGCAGCAGCCACCACAGCCGTGCGGCGTACATGCCGCCCTGCGCGTCGTAGGCGACCACTTGTTTGCCGGCATCGATGCCGACGCGTCCGAAAGTTTCTGCCAGCGCTTCCGGCTCGGGCAGCGGGTGGCGCCCGTTGCGGCCGGTTTTGGGACCGGAGAGATCGTCATCCAGGTGCAGGAAGCGCGCGCCGGGCAGATGGCCGGCGGCGTAATCGGCGCGGCCCTGTTCGGGGCGCGCAAGATCGTGCCGGCAGTCGATCACGATCCAGCGCGGGTCGCCGATGTGCCGTGCCAGCGTCGGCACATCGACCAGGGTGGTATAGGGACTCATGAACGCGAGCGTAGTACGCAACCCGCCGGGGGTAAACCCGGCGGGCGCGTGCCACGCTCAGATGTTGAGGCGGCTGCGCAGGTATTCGTGGAAGTGCAGCATCCCGTCTTCCATGGGATGCTGATAGGGGCCCGCATCCTCGCGGCCCATTTCCAGCAGCGCGCGGCGGCCGCGGTCCATGCGGCAGGCGATCTCGTCGTCCTCGACCGCGGTCTCCAGATAGGCCGCCTGCTGGGCCTCGACGAAATCGCGTTCGAACAGCGCGATCTCTTCCGGATAGTAGAACTCGACCACGTTGGTGGTGTGCTGCGGCCCGCGCGGCACCAGCGTGCTGATCACCAGCGCGTTGGGGTACCACTCGATCATCACGTTCGGGTAGTACAGCGCCCACACCGCGCCGAAACGCGGCAGCTTGTCGCCCATGCGCGCGCGCACCGCGTTGTGCCAGCGCTGATAGACCGGCGAGCCCGCGCGCGCCAGACCGTTGCGGATGCCCACCGTCTGCACCGAGTACTCCTCGCCGAACTCCCAGCGCAGGTCGTCGCAGGTGACGAAGTTGCCCAGGCCCGGGTGGAAGGGCTCGACGTGGTAGTCCTCGAGGTACACCTCGATGAAGGTCTTCCAGTTCTGCTTGTATTCGCTGATGTGCATCCGGTCGAACACGTAGCCGGAGAAATCCAGCTCCGCGTAGGCGGCGAGCTTCTCCAGGTCCTTGGCGACGTTGCGCGGCCCGGCGAACAGCAGGCCGTTCCAGTTCTGCAGCGGATGCTTCTGCAGCGACTTGCAGGGCGTCTCGGGGAAGTGCGGCGCGCCGATCAGCTTGCCGTCCAGATCGTAGGTCCAACGGTGCAGGGGACAGACGATATTGCGCCCGTTGCCGCGGCCCTCGACCATGATGGCCTGCCGGTGGCGGCAGATGTTGTCCAGCAGCTCCACCCCGTTGGCGTTGCGCACCAGGATCTTGGAGTGGTCGAGCCAGGGAATCGAATGGTAGTCGCCCTCGTTCGGCACCATCAGTTCGTGGCCGACGTAGCCGGGACCCTGATCGAACAGCAGCCGGCGCTCCAACTCATGGAGTTCTTCGTCGAAATACCATTTCAGGGGCAGCTGCGAGCTGGCCTGTTCGAGCTGCGAGCGGTTGCGCGGTAGATCCGACATCGCGTCCCTCTACTCCTTCAAAGCGTGCAAACAAAAAAAGCGCAATCCGCGATGCCTTTGCCGTTCGGGCAAAGCTTGCACCGCTTTGTGCGGCCGATCCCCGGAGGGCCGGGTATGATACCCTCAATCGCAGGAAGTTCCCGCCGACGAATCAAGACCTTCGCACCGCGCGGAGTCTAACGGGGACCGCCGCGCGGGTTATGACTAAGGTCAAATTTGACCGGCGCCGACCGCTCGGCTAATGTTCAGTGCCGTTTCACGACGTTATCAGCATGTCCGACGCGCCCCTTCCCGAAGCTCCGGCCAGTTTCGAAGCCGCACTCGCCGAACTCGAGCGCATCGTCGCCAGCATGGAAGCGGGCCAGCTGACGCTGGAACAATCCCTGTCCGCCCACAAGCGCGGCCTCGAACTGGCGCGCTACTGCCAGGAGCGGCTGGCCCAGGCGCAACAGCAAGTGCGCGTGCTCGAAGGCGAGACGCTCAAAGCCCTGTCCGGTGACGCACCCGAATCCTGAGTTCCAACGCTGGACCGCAGCGGTCCAGGCCGAGGTCGAGGCGGCGCTCGCACGCGAGCTGCCGGCCGCCGACCGCGCGCCCGCGCGCCTGCACGAGGCGATGCGCTACGCCGTGCTGGGCGGCGGCAAGCGCGTGCGGCCGCTGCTCGTCTACGCCGCCGGCGAGGCGGCCGGTGCCGCGCGCGAACGGCTCGCGGCGGCCGCCTGCGCGGTCGAATTCATCCATGCCTATTCGCTCGTCCACGACGACCTGCCCTGCATGGACAACGACGTGCTGCGGCGCGGACGGCCCACGGTCCACGTGCAGTACGACGAAGCGACCGCGATGCTCGCGGGCGACGCCCTGCAGTCGCTCGCCTTCGAGGTGCTGGCCCGCCATCGCATCGCCGACGATCCCGCCGACCAGGTGGAGATGCTGCGCCTGCTCGCGCAGGCCGCGGGCAGCCCGGGCATGGCGGGCGGACAGGCCATCGACCTCGAATCGGTCGGCAAGTCGCTCAGCCTGCCGGAGCTGGAGCTCATGCACATCATGAAAACCGGTGCGCTGATCCGCGCCTCGGTGCTGCTCGGCGCGCGCTGCGGCACGCTCGCGAACGGGGAGTTGGAAGCGCTGGACCGCTATGCAAAATGCATCGGCCTCGCTTTCCAGGTGGTGGACGACATCCTCGACGCCGAGGCGCCCACCGAGACCCTGGGCAAGACCGCCGGTAAGGACGCCGCCCAGGGCAAGCCGACCTATGTCAGCCTGCTCGGCATCGCCCAGGCGCGCGAATGGGCCGAGCGGCTGCGGCAGGACGCCCATGCCGCGCTCGCACCCTTCGGCGAACGGGCATCGCAATTGCGGGGGCTCGCGGACTTCATCGTCTTGCGCAGCTTCTGATGGCCTATCCCCTGCTGGAACGAATCGACGACCCGGCCGCGCTGCGGCGGCTGGAGCGGGCGGAGCTGCATCAGCTCGCCCAGGAACTGCGTGCCTTCCTGCTGGAATCGGTGAGCAAGACCGGCGGCCACCTGTCCTCCAATCTGGGCACGGTGGAACTCACCATCGCGCTGCACTACGTGTTCGACACCCCGGAGGACCGCCTGGTCTGGGATGTGGGCCATCAAAGCTACGCCCACAAGATCCTCACCGGACGCCGCGCGGACATGGCGCGTCTGCGCATGCTGGGCGGCATCTCCGGCTTTCCGCGGCGAGCCGAGAGCCCTTACGACACCTTCGGCACCGCGCATTCCAGCACCTCGATCTCGGCGGCGCTCGGCATGGCGCAGGCCGCGAAACTCAAGGGCGAGCGGCGCCGCGTGGTGGCGGTGATCGGCGACGGCGCCATGTCCGGCGGTCAGGCCTTCGAGGCCATGAACAACGCCGGCGTGATGGATCTCGATGTGCTGGTGATCCTCAACGACAACGACATGTCGATCTCGCCGGCCGTGGGCGCGCTCAACCGCTATCTCGCGCGGCTGGTATCGGGGCGCGCCTATCGTCTCGCGCGGCGCGCGGCGCAGAAGGTGCTGTCGAACGTGCCGCCGCTGTGGGAGCTGGCGAAGAAGGTCGAGGAACACGCCAAGGGCATGGTGCTGCCGTCGACGCTGTTCGAGGAATACGGCTTCAACTACGTCGGCCCCATCGACGGCCACGATCTCGACACGCTCATTCCCACGCTGCGCAACCTGAAAGAGGCCTCCGGCCCGCAGTTCCTGCATGTTGTCACGCGCAAAGGACACGGCTACAAGCTTGCCGAAGCCGATCCGGTGCTCTATCACGGCGTATCGAAGTTCGCGCCGGAGGCGGGCATCGTCGGCTCGGGCAAGCCGGGCGCCAAACCCACCTTCACGCAAGTCTTCGGCGACTGGGTGTGCGATATGGCCGAGCGCGATCCGCGCCTGGTCGCCATCACGCCCGCGATGCGCGAAGGTTCGGGGCTGGTGGAATTCGAACGCCGTTTCCCCGAGCGCTATTTCGACGTCGGCATCGCCGAACAGCATGCCGTGACCTTCGCCGCGGGTCTTGCGTGCGAAGGCATGAAACCGGTGGTGGCGATCTACTCGACCTTCCTGCAGCGCGGCTACGATCAGTACATCCACGACGTGCAGATCCAGAACCTGCCGGTGCTGTTCGCCATCGATCGCGCCGGACTCGTGGGCGCCGACGGCGCGACGCATCACGGCGCCTTCGACCTCTCCTATCTGCGCTGCATCCCGAACATCACCATCATGGCGCCCGCCGACGAGAACGAATGCCGGCAGATGCTTTACACGGGTTTTCTGCTCGATACGCCGGCCGCGGTGCGCTATCCGCGCGGCACCGGCCCGGGCGTGCCCGTGGAACGCGAAATGAAGGCGCTGCCCGTCGGCAAGGCGCAATTGCGGCGCAGCGGCAGGCGCGTGGCCATTCTCGCTTTCGGCACCATGCTGCAGCCCGCGCTCGAGGCTGCGGAGAGCCTGGATGCCACGGTGGTGAACATGCGTTTCGTCAAGCCGCTGGACGAGGCGCTCGTCGTCGAGATGGCGCGGCAGCACGAGCTGCTCGTCACGGTGGAAGACAACGTCGTCGCCGGCGGGGCGGGTAGTGCGGTCGCGGAAGGCCTCGCCGCGCGCAACATCGCCAAACCCATGCTGCATCTGGGGTTACCCGACCGCTTCGTCGACCACGGCGACCAGAAGCTGCTGCTCGCGATGGCGGGCCTCGACGCCGAAGGCATCACGGCCGCCGTCGAGATGCGTCTGCGCGCCCTGCATGCGACGTCCTTAGTTTCCGTCAAATAGGCCGATCGGCAGCTTCAATGCGCGGGGGCCGCGATATTGCTAAAATTGCAGCCCCGGTGCGGGCCTCAGTCTGAGTTCGACCGGCGGGTTGCCGCGCTACGCGGTATCTGGCAACACATGGGGGCGTGCGACCCCGCAAAGGTCATCGAATGAACAGCCGCGATCCTCTTAGCCCCATTCCGGACGTCCAGAGTCTGGTCGATACGCGCCGTCTGCCTATCGACAAAGTGGGCATCAAGTCGATCCGCCATCCGGTCAAAGTGGCCGAGCGCGGCGGCGGCGAGCAATACACCATCGCCACCTTCAACATGTACGTGGGTCTGCCGCACCAGTTCAAGGGCACCCACATGTCGCGCTTCGTCGAGATCCTCAACGCCCACGAGCGGGTGATCTCGGTGGAGTCCTTCAAGCGCATGGTGTCGGAGATGGTGCAGCGCCTGGAGGCGGAATCCGGCCACATCGAGATGACGTTCCCGTACTTCATCACCAAGACCGCACCGGTTTCCGGCGTGCAGAGCCTGATGGACTACGAGGTGACGTTCATCGGCGAGATCGAGAAGGGCCAGCAGTCCTTCAAGATGAAGGTCGTGGTGCCGGTCACCAGCCTGTGCCCCTGCTCGAAGAACATCTCCGCCTACGGCGCGCACAACCAGCGCTCGCATGTGACGATCTGGGCGAAGACCAAAGCCAAGGTCTGGATCGAGGAGCTCATCACCTACGCCGAGCAGGAGGCCTCTTCGGAGCTGTACGGCCTGCTCAAGCGTCCGGACGAGAAGTACGTCACCGAACGTGCCTACGACAACCCGAAGTTCGTGGAAGATCTGGTGCGCGATGTCGCCGCGCGGCTGAACGCCGACGACCGCATCGAGTGGTATGTGGTCGAGTCGGAGAACTTCGAGAGCATCCACAACCACTCGGCCTACGCGCTCATCGAGCGCGACAAATCCAAGCCGCAGACGCTCTGATCAATAGCGGCGGCGCAGAGTCATGGTCGCGCCGTCGCGGCTCATCTCCATGCGGTTGAGAAAGCTCATGCCGAGCAGCGCGTAGGGCATCGCGCTTTCCAGGACCACGCCGTCCACGTTGTGCAGGCTGATGTTGCCGACGCGCACGGTGTCGAATTTGACGCGATAGGCCGCGGCGCTGCCGTTGGCGGTCGAAACGTAGCCGCGCGGCGCGTCGTGGTACCGGATGCCGATGCGCTTGGCGTCGGCCGCGGAAAGCGTGACGAGCGTCGCGCCGGTGTCGACCAGGAATTTGATCGCGGCGCCGTTGACGGTGCCGTGGGCGAGGAAATGCCCCTGCGAATCGGCGTGCAGCACCAGCGTCGCACCGCCCGGCGCGTCGGGGGGGCGAATAGTGCTGCCCCATGTTTACGCGGTGGAGCTGCCCGTCGATTTCGAAAGTCGCCTGCTGGCCGTCGAAGGCGCGCAGCACCACGCCCTCCGCAGCGCGTTCCCCGACCGCGAGCAGCCGCGGTTTGCCGCCGTCGATGGAGACCAGGGCCTTGGTGCCGAGCTTGCCGACGAGGTTGACGGTTGTCGCCATTGCCGGGCCGGCGGCGAGGCTCAGCACCAGCCATGCAATAGAATGGACATGCCGCATAGGGAGTCTTGAGCCATGAAACCGATCGCCATCTTCCGTCACGCCGCAACCGAGGGTCCAGGGTATTTTGCCGATTACCTCGACGCCAAGGGGCTGCCCTGGCAACTGGTCCGCATCGACGCGGGCGATCCCGTCCCCGGCGACCCCAGCCGGTTCGCCGGTCTGGTGTTCATGGGCGGCCCGATGAGCGTGAACGACGATTTGCCCTGGATTCCCGAGGTGCTGGCCCTGATCCGCGCCGCCGTGGCCGCGAACATTCCCTGTCTGGGCCATTGCCTCGGCGGCCAGTTGATGGCCAAGGCATTGGGCGGTGTCGTGACGCGCAATCCGGTGAAGGAGATCGGCTGGGGCCGGGTGAAGATCCTCGACAACACGCTCGCCCGGGCATGGTTCGGACCTTACAGCGAGTTCGACGCCTTCCACTGGCACGGAGAAACCTTCTCGGTGCCCGAGGAAGCGACGCTCATCGCTTCGAGCGCCTACTGCCCCAACCAGGCCTTCGTTTACGGCAAGCATCTGGGCATGCAATGCCACGTCGAAATGACGCCCGAGCTGATCCGCGCCTGGTGCGAAGACTGGGGGAACGAAGTGCGCAAGCGCGCAGGTCCCTCCATCCAGACTCCCGAGCAAATGCTCGAGGACGTCGAGGCCAAGGTGCGCGCGCTCAACGCCGTGGCCGCGCAACTCTACGACCGCTGGATCGAAGGGCTGGAGCGCGATTGAGCCGGCGGCTCAATCGCGGAAGTTGCCGAACTGCAGCGGGATGTCGGTGACCGACTTCTTGACGAGCTGAATCGCGGCCTGCAGGTCGTCCTTCTTCGCGCCCGAGACGCGCACCGCATCGCCCTGGATGCTCGCCTGCACTTTCAGCTTGCTGTCCTTGATCAGCTTGACGATCTGCTTGGCCTTGGTGCTGTCGATGCCGTTGCGGACGTTGATGGTCTGCTTGAGCTTGTTGCCGCTGATTTTCTCGACCCCTTTGGGCTCGAAGGCGCGGATGTCGACGTTGCGCTTGGCGCACTTGCCGGTGAAGATGTCCATCACCTGCTGGAGCTTGAAATCGTCGTCGGCGTAGACCGTCAGCACCAGCTCGTTCAATTCCAGCCGTGCGTCGGAGCCCTTGAAATCGAAGCGCGTGCCGATTTCCTTGTTCGCCTGATCGACTGCGTTGCGCAATTCCACCTTGTTGACTTCGGACGTGATGTCGAACGAGGGCATGGCTTACTCCTGCTTGGCAGGCGATTATAAGCCGCCCTCGCCGGGGGATTGTGCGGCGTCGCGCTCGCGCCGGTAGCGCCGGGCGCTGTCCACCGCGAGCTGCTTGCGGTGGATTTCGAGCTGCTCGTGCACTTCACGCGGCACCGAGCGCGCGAGCACCAGCCCGACCGCGTTCGGCGCGTTCACGCCCAGGCGCCGCAACGCGCCGCCTTTCCACATCGCGTCGTGGAGATCGCGCCCCGCTTGCAGGATGGCCTCGCCCGGATCGGTGACCGTGGCCGCGATCACGGGCGGCGCCAGCCGCAGTTCGCGGCTGTGGCGGTCGACGATCACTTCGATTCCCGCCTCGCGCGCGGCGGAGAAGGCGCTGTAGGGCACGTTGTCGCCGACGAGATAGACGATGTCGGCCTGCTGCTGCACGGCGGCGCGTACCGCACCGGCCCATTCCGCGGCCGAATCGTTGTGTTCGCGCATCACTAGGCGCGCTTGCGGATTGCTGGCCGCGAGGCCCGCGGCGAAAGCTTCGCGCCAGGCAGGCGGGGCGTCGCCGCTCGCATAACCGACGACGTTCTGGCGCGTGAGCAGGCCTGCCGCCGCGCCCGCGAGCCACGCCGCCTGGTCTTCCAGCAGATCGTAGGCGGCGACGTTGGCGTCGACCTCGGTCGCATCGATCAGGGCGAAGCGCTGTTCGGGGAAATCGCGCGCGACTTCGCGCAACAGCTTGCGCGAGGGCTCGCCGGCGGCGATGAGCAGCGTGGCTTCGGAATCGGCCGCGTCGCGCAGCGCCTGGCGCAGTTCTGTTTCGCTGCGACCTTCGAGCAGCTTCACGGGAATCCCGAGTTCCTGCTCGACACGCTGCAAGCCCGCATGTGCGGCCTTGGCATAGTCGTCGGACGCAGCGGGCAGCACGGCGACGATGGGGCCGCGTTCCGGCGCGCGGCCGGTCCAGCCGCCGCAGCCCGAAAGCGCGACGACGCAGGTCAAGGCGGCGATGAGGGAGCGTGTAGGAAAATCCATGCGCGCGAGTGTACCCTGCGCGCCCTCGCTGCACCAAAGTGCCGGTGACTAGGCAGCGGCCCGCAATGGGCGGACAATAGCGCCCCGGCGGCATCCGCCGTCCGGCCGTGTGCCGGTGACGCCACCCATACAGACTGTCCCGCCAGCGTATCCGCCGCCGCGTCCGTCGATACGTTCGGCAAGAATCCCGCCCGATGCCGATGCGTCGGGCCCAGCTTTTAGCCTTTACAAACAAGGGAGATTCCTATGGCCAAGTGGCTTCGTTTTACCCATCAAGGCAAGACCGCGTTCGGTACGCTGGAGGGTGACACCATCCGTGTGCATTCGGGTGACATGTTCGCCGGCGCGCAGCCGACCGGCGAGACCGTGGCGCTGAAGGACGTCAAGGTGCTCACGCCCTGCACGCCGAGCAAGATGATCGCGCTGTGGAACAACTTCAAGGCGCTGGCCGCGAAACTGGGCAATCCTGCGCCGACCGCGCCGCTCTATCTGCTCAAGGCGCCGAACTCCTTCCTCGCGCACGGGGAAACGATCCGCAAGCCCGCCTCCTACGACGGCAAGGTGGTCTACGAGGGCGAGCTGGGCATCGTCATCGGCAAGCGCGCGCACGCCGTGTCCGAGGCCGATGCGCCCAAGTACATCTTCGGCTACACCATCGTCAACGACGTGACGGCGGCGGAGATCATCAACGCCGACAAGACCTTCGCACAGTGGGTGCGCGCGAAGAGCTTCGATACCTTCGGCGTGTTCGGTCCGGTGATCGAAACCGACGTCGATCCCATGACGCTCAGCATCAAGACCGTGCTCAACGGCGACGAGCGCCAGAACTACCCGGTGAACGACTGCTTCTATTCGCCGGCGCAGCTTGTCAGCCTCATTTCCCAGGATCTGACGCTGGAGCCGGGAGACGTGATCGCGATCGGCACTTCGGTGGGCGTGGGCTCGATGAAGCCGGGCAGCGATGTGAGCGTGACCATCGAAGGCATCGGCACGCTGGCGAACCGCTACGAATAAGGCACCCGGCGCCGGCGCAGACAAAAAGCCCGCCGCAAGGCGGGCTTTTTTTGTCGGGCGATCGCCGGTCTTACTTGCGCCGCCGGCCGCGGCGCTTGGCTGCGGCGATGCGCATGCGCAGCGCATTGAGCTTGATGAAGCCTTCGGCGTCGCGCTGGTTGTAGGCGCCGCGGTCGTCCTCGAATGTCGAGATCCGGGTGTCGAACAGCGAGTCCTTCGATTCGCGGCCGACCACGGCGACCGTGCCCTTGTAGAGCTTCAGCCGCACGGTGCCGTTGACGCGCTGCTGAGTGTGGTCGATCAGCACCTGCAGCGCCTCGCGCTCGGGCGACCACCAGTAGCCGTTGTAGATCAGAGAGGCGTAACGCGGCATCAGCTCGTCCTTGAGGTGCGCGACCTCGCGGTCGAGACAGATCGATTCGATGGCGCGGTGCGCCTTCAGCAGGATGGTGCCTCCGGGCGTCTCGTAGCAGCCGCGCGACTTCATGCCGACGTAGCGGTTCTCCACCAGGTCCAGGCGGCCGATGCCGTGCTTGCCGCCGAGCTGATTGAGCTTGGCGAGCAGCTTGGCCGGCGAGAGTGCACGGCCGTTGACGGCGACCGGATCGCCCTTGACGAAGTCGATGGTGATGTATTCGGGACGGTTGGGCGCCTTCTCCGGCGACACCGTCATGCGCCACATGTCGGGCTCGGGTTCGAAGTTCGGATCCTCGAGAATGCCGCCCTCGTAGGAGATGTGCAGCAGGTTGGCGTCCATGGAGTAGGGCGCCACGCCTTTGCGCTTCTTGCCCTCGATCGGGATGCCGTGCTTTTCGGCGTAGGCGAGCAGCTTCTCGCGCGAGTTGAGATCCCATTCACGCCAGGGCGCGATCACCTTGATGTTCGGCTCCAGGGCGTAGTAACCGAGCTCGAAGCGCACCTGGTCGTTGCCCTTGCCGGTCGCGCCGTGGGCCACGGCGTCTGCGCCCGTGAGGCGGGCGATCTCGATCTGGCGCTTGGCGATGAGCGGCCGTGCGATCGAGGTGCCGAGCAGGTATTCGCCTTCGTACAGCGCGTTGGCGCGGAACATCGGGAACACGAAGTCGCGCACGAATTCCTCGCGCAGGTCTTCGATGAAGATTTCTTTGACGCCCAGCTTCTTCGCCTTCGCCCGCGCCGGCGCGAGTTCCTCGCCCTGGCCGATGTCGGCCGTGAAGGTCACGACTTCGCAGCCGTAGGTGTCTTGCAGCCACTTGAGGATGACCGAGGTATCCAGCCCGCCGGAATAGGCGAGGACCACTTTCTTGATGCTTGGTTGGGACTTCGTAGCCATGGTTGTGATGTAAAGGGCGAGAGAAACTAAACGCGCCGCCCTGAGCTGCGGCGGCGCCGGACCGAATTCTTACGCGGGCGCGATGCGGCCGAGCAACAGGTATTCCATCAGCGCTTTCTGCACGTGCAGGCGGTTTTCCGCCTCGTCCCAGACCACGCTTTGCGGGCCGTCGATCACGTCCGCCGCGACTTCCTCGCCGCGGTGCGCCGGCAGGCAGTGCATGAACAGGGCGTCGGGTTTGGCCTGGCGCATCATTTCGGCGTCCACCTGCCAGTCGGCGAAGGCGCGGCGGCGTTGCTCGTCTTCATCCTCGAAGCCCATGCTGGTCCACACGTCGGTGGTCACCAGATCGGCGCCGCGCGCCGCTTCCATCGGATCCGCGAAGCTCTCGAAGTGGTCGGTGCCGTACAGGCCGGCGCGTTCGGGTTCGACTTCGTAGCCGGGCGGCGTGGACACGTGGACGTTGAAGTCCAGCACCTCGGCCGCCTGCAGCCAGGTATTGCAGACATTGTTCGAGTCGCCGATCCAGGCCACGGTCTTGCCCTGAATCGAGCCGCGGTGCTCGATGTAAGTGTAGATGTCGGCGAGCACCTGGCAGGGGTGATATTCGTTGGTGAGGCCGTTGATGACCGGTACGCGCGAATGCTTGGCGAAGCGCTCGATGATCTCCTGCTCGAAGGTCCGGATCATCACCAGGTCGACCATGCGCGAAATGACCTGCGCCGCGTCCTCGACCGGCTCGCCGCGCCCGAGCTGGGTGTCGCGGGTGTTGAGGTAAATCGCCGCGCCGCCGAGCTGGTGCATGCCGGCTTCGAAGGACAGCCGCGTGCGCGTGGACTGCTTCTCGAAAATCATCGCCAGCGTGCGGTCCTGCAGCGGCCAGTAGGGTTCGTAACGCTTGAACTTGTCCTTGATCCAGCGGGTGCGCTCGAACAGGTATTCGTACTCTTCCCGAGTGAAGTCCTTGAACTGCAGGTAATGCTTGACCGGTTTCACGCAGCGTTCCCTGTAGCCAGAAAGGCCCGCACCAGCGGGGCGAGAATCGATACGATCTGCGCCGTCTCTTCGTCCTTGATGATGAGCGGCGGCAGCAGCCGGATGACTTTTTCCGAGGTGACGTTGATGAGCAGGCCTTTATCCAGCGCCTGCTTGACCAGTTCGCCGCAGGGGCGGTCGAGCTCGACGCCGACCATCAGGCCCATGCCGCGGATCTCAACCACTCCGGGCACGCCTTCCAGCGCTTCGCGCAGGCCGCTGCGCAGCAGCTCGCCCTGCCGCTCGGCATTCGCCAGCAGGCCTTCCTTCTCCATCACTTCCAGCGTGGTGTAGGCCGCGGTGCAGGCGAGCGGTCCGCCGCCGAAGGTGCTGCCGTGATTGCCCGGTTTGAACACGCCGGCGGCCCGTCCGCCGCCCACGCAGGCGCCGATCGGTACGCCCGAGCCCAGACCCTTGGCGAGGGTGATGACGTCGGGCTGGATGCCGGCATGCTGGTAGGCGAACCATTTGCCGGTGCGACCGATGCCGCTCTGCACTTCGTCGATCATCAGCAGCCAGCCGCGTTCGTCGCAGATGCGGCGCAGTTCGCGCACGTAGTCCAGATCAGCGACGTTGATGCCGCCTTCGCCCTGCAGCACTTCGAGCAGCACGGCGACGATGTCGCGGTTGTTCTCGGCGGCCTGCTGCACCGCCTTGATGTCGTTGTAGGGTACCCGCACGAAACCGCTCATGAGCGGCTCGAAGCCGGCCTGGGCCTTGCGATTGCCGGTCGCCGACAGCGTGGCCAGCGTGCGGCCGTGCCAGGCTTTCTCCATGACGACGATCTGCGGGTTGTGGATGCCGCGCTGATGGCCGTAGAGGCGGGCGAGCTTGATCGCCGTCTCGTTGGCTTCGGAGCCCGAGCTGCAGAAAAAGACCTCGCTCAATCCCGAGAGCGCGCAGAGCTTGGCGGCGAGCTGTTCCTGCCGGCGGACTTCGTAGAGGTTCGAGGTGTGGATGACACGTGCGGCCTGTTCGGCGATCGCTTTGACCAGTTCCGGATGGGCGTGACCCAGTCCCGAGACCGCGATGCCGGCGAGCGCGTCGAGATAGCGCTTACCCGCCTCATCCCACAACCAGACGCCCTTGCCGTGCGTGAACGAGACCGGCAGGCGGTTGTAGGTGTTCATGAGGTGCGAGGTCATGGCTTGAAACCTGGACAGTGCAAAAACAAATGGCGGCCTGGGCCGCCGGTCTTCCATGGCCTTGGCCGCCGACGCGCCAAGGCTGGCGCATCATAACACAGGGGCGCGCGCCCACGACATGCGTGCAAGGGACGGAAGCCGCGCCTGCGCGGCCCTTTGAAGGGGCTTACCGGGGGGGCAGAATGCTCGGCTCGGTACGCAGCGCCAGCATGCGCGGCACCGTGTGCGTCGACCGCAGCGAGCATTCGAGGATCTCGCAATGCGGGTACATCTGCCGAAGCTTGCGTTCGGCGTCGGCCTGGTCGCGCCCATGAATGGCGAGCTTGTCCACCAGCAGCCCTTGGCGGGTGCGGATGCGAAAACGATACTTGATGGTGGCGCTGGACATCGGCTCTATCCTCACCGAACGACCGAGTCCCGATGTAAACACAGCAAAGGGGCCGAGTTCAACGCAACTGCTTCATAATTGAGACGTTTTTCACTGCCGGCCGCCTTGCGCGTGTCGGGCTGCGTAGACAGATGCTGATCGATACCGACGAATTCGTCATTATCGGGGTCACGCTCGAGGGCAAACCCTTCCGGCCCGACGACTGGGCCGAACGGCTGTGCCGGGTGCTCGCGCCCTTCGGCGGCGAGCCGGGCGCGCCGCATTCGCCCTATGTGCGGCCGATCGTCTCGTGCGGGATCAAGAGCGTGGTCGTGGACGGCCGACTGGCCGAAATCGACGCCCGGGCGTACCGCTTCGTGCGGCGCTTCGCCCGCGACAACGAGCTCCAGGTGCGGCCGGGCCGCGCCTTCGACCGCGCATCCATGCGCGATGAGGCGGCCTAAGCGTTTGGCGCAAAACGAAAACGGCCTGCGGAAGCAGGCCGTTTCCTGGATGGCGCGACCGCTTTTTCAGGCGGCCATTGCCTTGATCTGGGCGGCGAGGCGGCTCTTGTGACGGGCAGCCTTGTTCTTGTGGACGATTTTCTTGTCCGCAATACGGTCGATGATGCTCGTCGCCTCACGGTAAATGAGCTGAGCCGCGGCTTTGTCGCCGGCCGCGATCGCTTTTTTCACCTTCTTGATAGCGGTGCGGAATTGAGAGCGCAGCGAGGCGTTGTGTTGACGCCGCTTCTCGGATTGGCGCGCCCGCTTGCGCGCTTGTGCGGTGTTGGCCATGAGAACAGAACCGGTTCAGCAAAGCCCGCCATTCTAGCCGCCGCAAGCCCTAGGTGCAAGTTCGGTCGGCCGGCTCCGCAGGCGGCCGCCCCGTATAATCGCCGCACTTCATCCGGAACCTCGTCGCGGCCCCTGACCGCAATATGAATCTGCTCAAAGCGCTCGCGACCGTGAGCGGCATGACCCTCGTGTCGCGGGTACTCGGTTTCGTCCGGGACGCCATCATCGCCCGCGTGTTCGGGGCGGGGCTCGCGACCGACGCCTTCTTCGTCGCCTTCCGCATTCCCAACCTGCTGCGGCGGCTGTTCGCCGAAGGCGCCTTCTCGCAGGCTTTCGTGCCCGTGCTGGCCGAATACAAGCAGCGCCACGGCGAAGCACCGACCAAGCTCCTGGTGGACCGGGTCGCCACCACGCTCGCCCTGGCGCTCATCCTGGTGACGGCGCTCGGCATCGCCGGCGCCGGGCTGATCGTCTACATCAGCGCGCCCGGGTTCACGGACGAACCCGAGAAGTTCGGGCTCACGGTGACCATGCTGCGCATCACCTTCCCGTACATCCTGTTCATTTCGCTCGTGGCGCTCGCGGGCGGGGTGCTGAACACCTGGAGCCGCTTCGCCATTCCCGCCTTCACCCCGACGCTGCTGAACATTTCCTTTATCGTCGGTGCGCTGTTCCTGAGCCCCTATTTCGAGCCGCCCGTGCTGGTGCTGGCCTGGGCGGTGTTCGCGGGGGGCGTGCTGCAACTGCTTTTCCAGGTGCCGGCGCTGTGGCGCATCGGCATGTTGCCGCGGCCGCGGCTGCAACTGAACGACCCGGGCCTGAAGCGCATCCTGGTGTTGATGGGACCGGCGCTGCTGGGCGTGTCGGTGGCGCAGATCAGCCTCCTGCTCAATACCATCTTCGCTTCCTTCCTGCAGACGGGCAGCGTGTCGTGGCTGTACTACGCCGACCGGCTGATGGAGTTTCCGACCGGATTGTTGGGCGTCGCGCTGGGGACCATTTTGCTGCCCAGTCTTTCCAGGGCGCATGCCGACGAACGCCGGGAGGAATATTCCAGCCTGCTTGACTGGGGCTTGCGGCTCACGCTGATGCTGGCGCTGCCGGCCGCGGTGGCGCTGGCGGTGCTGGCCGTGCCGCTGATCGCGACCCTGTTCCATTACGGCCGCTTCGACGCCACCGATCTGGCGATGACGCGCCAGGCCCTGATCGCCTACAGCGTCGGACTGCTGGGGCTGATCCTGGTGAAAGTGCTGGCGCCCGGCTTCTACGCCCGGCAGAACATCCGCACGCCGGTGCGCATCGCGGTCGTCACGTTGATCGCGACACAGGTGATGAACCTGCTGTTCATCGTGCCGCTCGCCCACGCCGGTCTGGCGCTTGCTATCGGTTTGGGAGCCTGCCTGAACGCGGCTTTGCTCTATCGCAAACTGCGCCAGCATGACATCTATCATCCTCAGCCCGGGTGGTCGAAGTTCGCGCTGAAGATCGCGGCTGCGATCGCCGCCATGGCGGGCGTGCTGTGGTGGGCGGACCGCCCGGAGAGCTGGTGGGTGGCCGCGCCGGGGCTGCACCGCGTGGCGATGCTGGGCGCACTGGTCATCCTCGGCGCCAGCGTTTATTTTGCGGTCCTGGCGGCCCTGGGTTTCCGGCCGCGCGATTTCATCCGACGCGCCGGCTGAGCGCCGGCAGCGATGTGTAACGGTGCCGGATGCGGCGCCTGTGTTCCGACTAGACGAGTGACGGCCAGTCTCGAATCCTTCGCCGAACTGCTGACGCGCGATCATTTCAGCCTCGCCCGGGCGGGTTTCCTGATCGCGCAGGACGAGTATCCGGAGCTCGATCCGGAACAATGGATGGCGCGTCTGCAGGCCATGGCCGACGTGGTGCGCACCCGCATCCCGGCCGACGCCTTCGCCGAGCAGAAGGTCGTGGCGCTCAATCACTACCTGTTCGAGGAACTGGGCTTCAGAGGCAACAGCGAGGATTACTACGATCCGCGCAACAGCTACCTCAACGAAGTGATGGAGCGCCGGGTCGGCATCCCCATCACGCTGTCGATTCTCTACATCGAAATCGGCCGCCAGCTCGGATTGCGCCTCTACGGGCTGTCCTTTCCCGGGCATTTCCTGGTGATGCTCAAGCTCAACCGCGGCAACCTCATCCTCGATCCCTATGCCGGCGGCCAGCCGCAGTCCGAGCCGAGCCTGCGC
>ERZ795043.255-NODE-255-length-59450-cov-78.270545_pt1 | contig 59450 bp, 62 predicted proteins | sample MGYA00375127_ERZ795043 | MGnify/ENA primary metagenome ERZ795043 (study PRJEB30172, sample SAMN05518447) | compost metagenome | isolation source: Feedstock adapted compost from Newby Island compost facility, Milpitas, CA | place: USA:Newby Island compost facility... | reverse complement strand
GCGCCTGCTGGCGGACAGCGGCCGGACGATCACCGACATCTGCTTTGCCGTCGGTTTTTCCGGGCTGACGCCGTTTTACCGGACTTTTCGCCAGGTCACCGGGTTGTCGCTGCGGGCGTATCGAAATCAATACAGATCATGGAAGCCAAAATGAAAAAGGCACCCTTCGCGGGTGCCGTTGGCATTCATGATGGTGCCGCGGCGAACTTTTTTTCGTGGCCTCCTTAATTGACAATATAGGATACGTCGAATTGAACCGCGGATGGGGACGGATTGCCCACATAAATCGCATATTCATCGGCCGTGTTCACCTGAAGCGTGGCCGACCCCGCCCCTCCCGAGAGCGTATCGTAATAAATCGTGTTGGTGGTCAAAGACAGAAGCCCGACCAGAAGTTCGGAATCAGGCGACGTCCAAGTGGCGAAAATCGTCACTTGCGATCCTTTGCCCATCGTTTGTCGGTCAAAGGTGTATCCCTTGCCCGGATTCAGGTTTCCTCTGGCCAACGGTTCAGTATCACTCGGCGGAACCGAGGACGTTCTGTTTGCCGTTTCGATGGCTGGATCGGGTTTATTTAAGCCGTTCTCAGGAAGCGCGCTCCAATACCGGGGATCCCCGGAGCTCTCTCGCAGGGTCACGGTATCATCGCTTCCCAGGCCATTGCGGAGAGAGCCTTGCGGAATCATCGCGACCAATCCCGAATTCCCGGCAATGACCACCGCCGCGTCTTCACGTCCCAGGCCATTAACCGCAGGGATCGGGCCCCATTCGACCACACCGCCCTCTTTCCCGGAAGCGGTGTTCGGTTTCTTTTCTGCAATCGCCGCCGGCTGAGCGGCATTACCGGCATACGCGGCGGCCGTGCCAACGAATGCCATGGCCAGCGTCATGGCAGCGGCAAGCAAGCGAACGGATTTCTTTTTCTTGGAACCGTCATTTTTCAGGATCATCTCGATTCTCCTTTCCAGGCTTTTGAGACGGTCGCTGAATGCGGAATATAATTTGGCCTGTCGGTCTGCCGCCATCCAAAGCACGTGCAGAATTAATTCGCAATATCTCCTCTTTTCTTGGGCGTCCATGGATTTTACGACGCTTTCGTCACAGGCCCATTCGCAGAACCGATCCAGGTCCCTCCGGACCATGTAGGCCAGAGGGTTGAACCAATGAATCGCGTTCACCAGCAACAACAGGGATTTTGCCCATGGATCGCGCCGCTTGTAGTGCGTTAATTCGTGAAGAAACACGTGACGGTACTGTTCCGGCGTGAAATCCATATCCGGCAGCACGATGCGCGGCTTCCACCATCCGTACAGAAAAGGCGTGGTGATGTTGGGCCACAGATAAACCGGAATGTCTTTTTTGATGCCCAGTTTTTGTTTGCATTCCGAAAGCACAAGATATAACGTTTCATCCCCGGCCAATCGGTCCATTTGCACTATGCGGCGATGCAGCCTGAAATGCTGCATCAGCGCGGCACCGAGAAAAACGATCGACCCCGTCAAGCAAAGAAAAGGCAAAATGTGCGCGACCCATGCCGCGATTTCCTGGCGATCGCTCACCGCGGCGGGAGAAAGCTGACGTGCGGCGCTCGGAAAAATAGATGGAAGCGTCCAACCCCCCGATGCTCCTTCTGTCCCGCCGCCCCCGACTCTCACCGCAAAGCCCGGATCCAGCGGGGGAACCAGCTTACGGTAAGGAACAAGAAAAAACGAGCAGATGACAAGGTAAGAATAGTAATGCCATCCGGCCGAAAAATATTTCCCGGTCAGCTTGCCGAACATTTTGAGGATGAGATACAACGCCCCTGCCACAACCGACATGAGAAACAATTCGTCATACATCCTCGTCCACATGGTTCACCTATTTTCCAATCGCTTCCTCAGTTTTTCAATGTCTTCTTTGGTCAGATCGCCGCTGTCGCACAAGGTGTTGATCAAGCCCAGCACGGACCCCTTATGAACCTCTTTGATAAATTGCCTCGTTTCAAATTTCAGGTATTCCTGTTCCGTCAAACACGGCTCATAATGGTTCGCTTTTCCGACTCTCGTGGCCTTAATGATTCCTTTCTCCATCAAACGGGCCAAAAACGTAATCACCGTGTTTTGCTTCCACGTGTTGCCTTCGGGCAGACGTTGAAGGATTTCCGCCGTCGTTACCGGCCGCCCCGCCTGCCATATGATCTCCATGATTTGTTTTTCCGCTTCGGACATGCGTTGAATTTTGTTCATGCCGATCCCTCCCTCCGTTTTAATCTACATAATGTAGGTTAATTTTATTCTACATGTTGTAGGCCAAAAAATCAATGATGGTTCCCAAAATCCGCCGCTTTCCGGCATCCCGACAGCACCAATTGGACGCTATGCGGACCAATTGGACGAGCAGGAGCGGGGCTCTGCAAGACGATTCGGAGTAAAATCCAAGCGGTATTGTTACCGATATAATTTTTTAGAAAAATTAGTTAGCATAACAAAAACATTCGCTCAGTTGTCCGTTTGCACAAATGGTTTTTTTGGAGGCAAAGAAATGGCAAGAATTGAACCGTCGCGCCATGAAACTCCATATCCGCATCCGCCGGCCAAGCGGCATCACGCAACGGCGGAAGAAGGGTCGGCGTTTCATGCCATATTGGAGGCCAGGCAGCAAGCATCCCATCTTACGAACAAACCGTTTTTAAACACCTTGACGGCACAGCAGATGATGGATCTTATGGCTTATCATGGTTTTACCTATCCGGTTCAAGTCGATGCGCTGAGTGAGGAAGGAGCGGCCAATCTGCTGACGGCTCCCGAGTTTCAGAGAGATATCAACGGGGACGGATTGGTCGAGGTGGGAGCGGCAAAACGGTTTGTATTTCCTGCTTCTGACGCACCGCCCGAAGTGCTTGAGGCATGGGCGGAGCTGACGCCGGAAGAGCAGTTTTCCATTAAAACGAAAGCTTTTGCGAAATGGTTTATTCAAAACCGCATAGCTTATTTGGCCGGCGATGAGGAGTCATACACCAGCATATTTAATGGTCCCAACACGGACTATCTAAAGCTGGTGGACGAACTCTTGTTATTGATCCAGCAACAACAAAAGCACTGGACTTTTGAGGAATATCAGGAGCAATGGGAGCCGTTGATCAAGTTTAAGCAAGCCTTGCAACGTTCCGGGGAGTCAAAAACGATGTAAAAGAGCACCCGAATGAGGTGCCCTTTCTTTTCCTTCCGTTCGGATATTGCGCTTCCTCCGCAAGGCCGGGTCAGATCCGCCCTTGCGGTTATCCCGCATGCAGCACTTTGTCGATCAAGCCGTAATCCTTGGCTTCTTCAGCCGTCATATACCGGTCCCGCTCCGTCAGGCAGCGCACCGCATGAACGGACGAGACATCGCCGGGACGGATTGGACCGGCGCGGATTGTTTTCTATTTCTCACCACGAGACCGACCGCGTCGGCAATAGCCGCCGCTTCATCAAGATACAGCCGGACGATCCGCTCCGCATCGCCATCCCGAATCGCTTCAACGTAGGCCCGGACCAGCACGGCATCGCGATCCGCCAACGGTTCGAAAACCACCTCTTCTTCCGGCGTCCTGCGCTCTTTGAGCGTTTTTCTCGCTCTCTGCAGGGCGGCTTTCACCGCGCCTTCGGTCGTGCGAAGCGCGCGGGCGGTCTCGCGGGTCCGATAGCCAAGCACGTCCTGCAGCAGCAACACCGTCCGCTGCAAAGGCGACAACACGCGAACGGCGATTTGCAGCGCCGGTTCCAGCTCGACAGGATACGTATCCTGCCGGGAATCCGGGCGCATCCCGGTTTCCCAACGGCTTCCGAACGGCGTTTTCGCCGCAGATGATCGATCCACGTTGACTTGGCGATGCGTTTCACGTACGCTTCCGGATTGTCGTGCGATAGACGGCCGGTCAGCACCGGCAACGCCTTCATACAGGTGTCCTGGGCCAAATCTTCGGCATCCCATGGCGAGCCTGTCACGGACATGCAGTATTTCAGCAGCCTGGTGCGAATTTGTGGCATTTGTTCATCGACTTGCGGTTCCAAAGTTTGCTGTTTGAAGGTCATGGGGCGCCCTCCTTGAAAATGACCTTACACTTATTAAACGTATAGCACCCAAAAAAAGAAACGCGTCGCGCAAACTTTTTCCCCCAGCCGCTTGAAGGCGGGTGTGCCGGATCAAGATTTTCCGGCCGTGCGCTGTTAAAATTATACTCGCAAGGTTTGATGAACTCATGCAGCCAACCGCTCGCTTTCTGACCAAATGATGACAGGGGTTGATCGAATGCAAGTCAATGCTTTGGACCATTTGGTGTTAACCGTTACCGACATCGAAAGAACGATCCAATTTTACACGAAAATTCTGGGGATGAAAGAAATCACGTTCGGGAACAACCGAAAAGCGCTGGCGTTTGGAGAACAAAAAATCAATTTGCACCAATACGGAAACGAATTTGAACCCAAAGCCAAAAACCCGTGTCCCGGTTCCGCAGATTTATGCTTTATAAGCACGACTTCCGTTCAAGAATGGCAAGCTTTCTTGTTGTCAAACGGCATCCCGATTGAGGAAGGGCCGGTGCAGCGAACCGGAGCAAAAGGAACGATCCAATCCATCTACATTCGGGACCCGGACGGGAATTTGATCGAAATTTCCAATTACGAAATTTCCTAAAATGTAAAGAAAACTTGACATTCTCAGACCCTCCCGCTACGATAATGTAAAAGATGTTTTACATTATGGGGAGGTTTCCAATGAGCGTTTCTTGGCTTGCCTGGGTGTTCTTCGCCATCTTCGCCATTCTGCTTGCTTCAATCGGTTTCATGCTGTTTTCCTTGAATAAGCGGGGAGATGAACGGAGCCAGTTGATCAAAACAAAGGCGATGTCCATGACATTCATCTGGACCGTGTTGATCTTGTTGGCTGAAACGGTGCGCACCATGGCCGGAAAGGATGCCGATACGAACCCGTTGTTGCTTTTGGCGGCGGTTTCCTTCATTTATTTGATCACCCTGATTGCGTACAAACGAAAATATGGTGATTTGGGTTGAAAAACCGCATCAGGGAATTGAGAAAAGAGTTAAAAATCTCGCAGGATGAACTGGCCAGATTGTGCGAAGTGTCGAGACAAACGATCAACGCCATCGAAAACGAAAAGTACGATCCGTCGCTCACGCTGGCGTTTAAATTGGCCAAACATTTGCACACCACCGTGGATCGACTGTTCATTTTCGAATGATTTGGAAAGATACAAGGCGGCGGGGGATGCCGCGTGCCGTTTTCGGCCGGCTCCCCGCCGCCCTTTGGCATTTTGCGGGTATAGCGGACTAGCGGGTGCTGGTTTCCTGCAGGTAGAAAACGTAGTCCGTCGGCACCCCGGGGTGGCCGAGCTGGCGCAGCATGGCGGCGATGTTGCCCCGGTGATAGGTGCCGTGGTTGACGAGGTGCTGCACGATATCCAGATAACGGGCATGCAGCGTGCCGAATTGGGGATGCGGATAGGCGGAGACGGCCTCCGGGTCGGCGGCTTCCAGGAACGCCCGGATTTGTCCGGCGAGCTCGCTGAATTTTTCCTCCAGCGCCCGCAAGGGAATGCCGCGGGTTTCCTCCAGAATGCGCTGGCTCGTCGGAGTGATCTCGTCAAACCGACCTTGCATCGCCAGAAACCAGACGTTGTCAATCCGATAAATGTGCACCAGCGTATCGTAAATCGTCGGAAACACGCTTTGGATTTGCCGCCGCCAGATTTCGTCCGGCAGTTCCCGGAGGCGCCGAAACACCCGTTCGTTCGCCCAGACGTGGTATCCGTACAGGTGCAGAATGGTCTCTTTTGCGTTCATGATTTCGGGTTCACCTTCCTTTTTTAATCCATAATAAAAAAACTTCCCTGACAACCGCGGTCAGGGAAGGAGAACTTGAAACAGCAAACGGTTCCCAATGCGGCCGGGAATCCGGGGCCGGTCAAGCGCGGTAATGCTCCGCCAGTTCCGCCGCGATTTCCGCCAGCCGTCGCTTCAGGATGGCCGGTTCCACCACATGAATCGATTTTCCGTACGGCAAAAGAAAATAGGGCGCATAGGTACGGATCGCCAATTCATCCATCCGGAATCGCGCCTCGCTTGCGGAACGTTCCACGAGCACGTGCGCGAAATACCAATGCCCGCACAGATCGGCGACGGTCTCTTCCCTTCCCCGGATGCGCACCATCACGGTCCGGGCGTCGTCGGGATCGGGCAGGATCCCCCGCATGAAGAATTCCCGGGCGGAAAATCCTTCCGGACGGGCAAAATCCGTTCCGTCCGGGAAACTTCCGCCATCCGGTCCGCGCGGTCGGAGCATCCAAAGGATGGAAAGCAGGTTGTCGGCTTTGGACATGGGCGGCCGTCCCTTTCGTCAATTTCCGGTCTCGTCCGCGATTCTATACAGGTTAATTTTAACATATCGGGAAAGCACCCTGGAAAGCAGGTTGCTGGCGCCGCATATTTTCATCCGTTCGCTGTTTTCCCGTCCGATTATGCACGCCGCATGTAAGCGCGAACCGTCAGCGGCGCGAAAACCGCGACGATGACGGCGGCTCCGGCGAGGGAGATGGCGAAATCCGGCCCGAATGTTCCGTGGATGGTCAGTTCCCGAACGGCCGTGACCAAGTGCGAGATTGGATTGATTTTCACGAACCACTGGAGCCAGCCGGGCATCGTCTCCACCGGCACGAAAGCATTGGAGGCGAAGGTGAGCGGAAACAGCACCAGTATCGAAATACCTTGCACGGTGGGCGCCGAACGCGCGATGACGCCCAGGAACGCGAAAATCCAGCTGACGGCCCAGGAGCACACAATGACCGTGAGCCCCGCGGCGGCGGTATGCCCGAAACCGCCCTCCGGCCGGAAGCCTAACACGATTCCGATGGCGAAGGTGACCACGGTCGCCACCGCGTAACGGACCGTATCCGCCAGCAAGGCGCCGGCCAGGGGAGCGATGCGCGCGATCGGAAGTGACTTGAACCGGTCAAAGACACCCTTGTCCATGTCTTCGCGCAGCTGGACTCCCGTAACAATGGAGGAGGTGATGACCGTTTGCACGAGAATGCCGGGGATGATCACCGGCAGGTAATCGTGAACGCTGCCGGAGATGGCGCCGCCAAAGATATAGGTGAACATGACGGTGAAGAAAATCGGCTGGAAGGTCACATCCACCAATTGCTCGGGCGTGCGCCGGATTTTCAGCAACCCCCGCCAGGCCATGGTGAGCGAATTGCGCAAGGTTTGGCCGAATCCCGGGCGATGTCTCGGCGCAGGAACGGCCGCGCGTTGAAACGAGGTGTTCATTTTCCCGCAACCTCCTTCAGGAACGTCGGCGCTTCGAATTCCGGCAGCGTCGGGTCCGCCGCGGGATGGCCGGTAATGGTCAAAAACACTTCGTCAAGGGTCGGCTTTTGCACGCTGATCTCAGCCAGGGGAATGCCCCGGTCCCGCAGGGCGATCAGGAGATCGGCGATCCGGTCGGCGTTTGCCAGAGGCGCGGTGATTTTGGCGGTTTCCGCCGAGATGCCGGATCGAACCTTGAGCACCCGCTCCACGATTTGCCGCGCTTCCGGCAGGCACTCCGGATCCTGCACCCTCAGTTGCAGCGACGAGTTGCCGACTGACGCCTTGAGTTCATCCGGCGTTCCTTCCGCCACCACCCGCCCCCGGTCGATGACCGCGATGCGGTCGGCCAGCTGGTCGGCTTCGTCAAGATACTGTGTCGAGAGCAGAACGGTGGTCCCTTTCCGCACCGAATGGCGAATAAACTCCCACATTAACGCACGGTTGCGCGGATCAAGCCCGGTGGTCGGTTCATCCAGGAAGATCAGCGGCTTTTCCACGATGAAACTGGCCGCCAAATCCAGCCTTCGTCGCATGCCGCCGGAAAAATGTTTCAAAGGACGGTGGGCAGCTTCCGACAACCCGAATTGTTCCAACATTTCCGCCGCTCTCTTGCGCGATTCGGCGCGCTTCAATCCGAGCAGACGGGAGAAAACGATCAGATTTTCATAGGCGGTCAGCGATTCGTCGACGGTAGCGTACTGCCCGGTCACGCTGATCAATTGGCGGACGAGATGCGGCTGTTTGACCGTATCGAAACCGAAGATCCATGCCGTACCCGCATCCGGCTTCAGCAGCGTGGCCAGCATTCGGATGGTCGTCGTTTTTCCCGCCCCGTTGGGGCCCAGCACTCCGAAGATCATGCCGGATCGAACCGTCAGATCGATGCCGTTTACCGCAGAGTGGCCGCCGAAAAACTTCCGAAGGCCGCGGGCTTCAATGGCCCATTCGGTGCCGGGCGTCAAAAGCATGTGTTGGTTTTCCACGAAAACTCCCCCTGTGCCGAATCGGATTTTCGGAAACAGGATAGAGCTTCTTTGTAAACTGAATTTAAACGGAGATTGACAAACGGCCATTCGAGGAAAAAAATAGGAAAACAAAGACGGGTGCAACGGAGGGCTGGTGCCATTGGCCAATGTGCTCATTGTAGACGACGATCCACACATTCGGGAACTCATCCGGCACTTTTTGCAAAATGAAGGCCTGACCGTTCATGAGGCGTCCGACGGCGTGGAAGCGCTGGCGAAGCTGGAGTCGGTAAAGGTGGCCCTGGTCATTCTGGACATCATGATGCCGAACATGGATGGATGGGAACTGTGCCGCAAGCTGAGGGAACATTACGACTTCCCGCTGCTCATGCTGACGGCCAAAGGCGAAACGTCCCAGAAAATCAAGGGATTTCAGCTTGGCACGGACGATTACCTGGTCAAGCCGTTTGAACCGCCCGAACTTGTCGCGCGGGTGAAAGCCCTGCTGAGGCGATACCGCATCGCCGTGTCCCAAAAGGTAGAGATCGGGGAAGTGACGCTCGACCGGGGGACGTTTGAAGTGACAGTCTCGGGCGAGCGCATCTCCTTGCCGCCCAAGGAATTCGAACTGCTGTTCCTTCTTGCCAGCTATCCGGGACAAACCCTGACGCGGGAGCGGCTCATTGAGGAAATCTGGGGATATGATTTTGAGGGGAACGAGCGGACGCTGGACGTGCACATCAACCGGCTGCGCGAACGGTTTCCGGAAGCACGGCACTCCTTCCGGATCGCCACGGTCCGCGGGCTCGGCTACCGTTTGGAGGTGCGTCCGTGAAAAGACCGTCCGTAAGAAAGATATGGAGCCGGACCCTGGATGTTTTGGGGACGCTCATCCTGATGTTGGCGCTGGTCCTCTCCTGGATCGCCGCTTATTTTCTCACCTCGTACATTTACGGCCGGATGGGCTGGCAACCGAACGATCTCATCAGGCAGCTGGCGAATTCGGCGCTCGGATTTATGATGTTTGTTGGGATCATGCTGGTTATTTCCTATCTCACGCTTCCAAAGCGCATGCATTTGTTCAATACGATCATTGACGCAATGCGAAGGCTGTCCCGGGGCGATTTCAACGTCACCTTGAACATCAAGATGAAGATGGACAACCCGTTTGGCCAGCTCGTCCGATCGTTCAACGAAATGGCGGCAGAGCTGGGCGCCATGGAAAAATTGCGGCAGGAATTCATTTCAAACGTGTCACACGAAATCCAGTCGCCGCTCACCTCCATCGGCGGCTTCGCGCGCGCCTTGCGGAATGAGCGTCTCAGCGCGGAAGAACGATCCCATTATCTGGATATCATCGAGACGGAGTGCATGCGGCTGTCCAAATTGAGTGACAACCTGCTGAAGCTGACATCGCTGGAGTCTGATCACCATCCCTTCGAACCGAGACGGTACCGGCTGGACAAGCAACTGCAAACGGTCATTCTGGCCTCTGAACCCCAGTGGCTGGAAAAGTCGATCGACATGGATGTGAGCCTGGAGGAAGTTGAAATCGTCGCCGATTACGACTTGCTGAACCAGGTGTGGAGCAACCTGATTCACAACAGCATCAAATTTACGCCCCCAGGCGGGACAATCGGCGTACGGCTGGAGCATGCGGATAAAGGGGAGGCGGCAGTCCGCATCTCCGATACCGGCATCGGCATCGGGGAGGAGGATCTGCCGCGCATTTTCGAGCGGTTCTACAAGGCGGACAAGTCGCGGAACCGGGCCATTGGTGGCAGCGGACTCGGACTGGCCATCGTGAAAAAAATCGTCGACATGCACCGCGGTTCCATCGAAGTGCAAAGCAAGCCGGGCGAAGGAACCGCGTTTACGGTGCGTTTTCCATTGGAACCTCCTACAGACGAATGAAGCTCGGTCAGTCACAACTCCTTTTTGCTGATTCCGTCAGAAAAGCGCTTCGCTGATGTCATGACTCCTGATGACAGAATTGGGAATATCAATAAACAGAAACCGCGATCCGCCGAGGGGATAAGAAAACGTGCGGACCAGTTCGCCCGTGGCAATATCGCTGTAAAAATCGGAGAGGATGCCGCGATTCTCCAGCGTCATCCGGATCAGATTCTCGATAAAATAAGGCCGCCAGCTCCAGTTTTTCCCCCTCACTTCTCTCTCGAAATGCCAATCTCCGTTAGTTCGGACGAGGTTGGATGTGAGCTGAAACCCTTCGTCATCCGTTATGTACATTCGGAAACAGATGTCTTTGACGCGAGGGCTGATGCGCCACAGCCACTCGTCCAGATCCGGGATCATCTCCATTTCGCCCGTAATCGATTGCAACCGTTCATTTAATGCGGACGAAAATTCATACAGGCGCTTCACGCCGGATTGCTCCAACTGGATGAATTGCCGGATGTCCTTGCGGAACTGACGCTTCAAAATATCCGTCGGAATCAGCTCCGCTGCCGGCCTGGAGAAAAAATAGCCCTGAAAATACCTGCCGCTCCTCCGCCACGAATAGTGGAATTGCCCTTTGTTTTCAATGCCTTCGAAAAGAAGCTCCGCGCCGATTTTTCTGGCGAGCAGCCCGATGGAATAGATGACGCCGTGGTAGGAGTGGGTCGGCTCGTCGTTTTTGAGGGAATTGAGATCCACCTTTAGAATGTCCGGTTCCAGTATGCCGATCCGGTCGAGGTTGCTCGCCCCTTTGCCCAGGTCGTCGATCGCAATTCTGACGCCCAGCGATTTCAGGTATTTCAGGATTTCGCTCAGAAAACCGATGTCCCCTTTGAAATCGTGTTCGGTTATCTCGATGACCACCCGCTGCAAATCCAGCCCCCGATCCCGATAATGAATCAGACGCCGAATAAAGCCGTCACTGTCCAGGATCAGGTGATTGGCGTTCATGTTGATAAAAACCGCAACATCATCCTGCGTCTTGAGGAACGTCTCAAAAGCCGAATTTTGCAGATGAACATCCACTTCCATTTTAAGGCGGTCAGGGATGCCGGGATCGTGAAAAAAGGCTCCCAAGCTTTGCGAACCTTGCTCCGTTTGCCACCTGCCGAGAACTTCATAACCGATCACGCCGTGGCTGTCCGCGCTGAAAATGGCCTGGAAGTGCGGAATCACTTGCTTCAAATCCGGTAAGGCCGTATTTGCTTTCATCGGCAGTATCTCCTATCCAACCGCATCTTTTATTATTATTTATAACATATTGCGATATGTTAAGAGAATATTTCTGCAAAATCAATATTAAACGGATGAATATTGTCATAAAACATAACACAATCTTTTTGCCTCGTCCTTTTACAACTTTTTCCGCCAATTCACGTTTATATTATGATGGTGGGTAAGAGACAAAGACAATGAAAGGAGTATTGGCTTCAATGGGCCGAATCAAAGCATGGGGGCTGACGGCTTTGGCGCTGCTCATTTTGCTGGCGGCGTGCACGCAGGAAGGCGCTTCGCCCGAATCGTCAGCCAATAGGGAACAAAATGAAAAGACGGCGGAAAGCGAACCTGCGGCGGATGGCAGCCAAGGCCATACGGACGGGACCTTCGTTTCGTTTCGTCAGGCGCTGAAATCGCTGGATTTCGGGCAAAGCGGCGATACGCGAGGATATATGTTTCTGACGCTGACGAAAGAAGATTTGCCCGACCATCCATACACCATCGTGCGGCATGAGGACAAGGAGTTCAGCATCGGGCTTTTTCTGGATGCCGCGCCCGATCAGGTCCGCAAACTGTTGGAGCAGATTCGGGTGGAAGGCGCCCATTACCAGATCACGAATGCGGACATCGATCCGAACCGTCCGGGGCTAAGCATCACGGATATGGAGCCCGAGGTGACCGTGACTTTGGGCGATTTGCCCCCGATCACCATCGTGAAAATGGCCCCGCTGGTTGCCTCGCTGGAATACGAAGATCCGCAAGATTCAACTCCCGGCATTTTCGTCCATCCTTCCGATGACGAATGGGCGAAAGCCGCCGCCGTTGTGCCGTTCCGGCACCCGGCGCTGGTGCTCCGCTTCAGCGAAGAGATGGACACGTCGTCCGGCGCGCTTTTCCCCGAAGGCGAATGGATTGACGCATACCGTTACCGGCTGCGCCTGCCGGTTAGCGGGATGATGCGCGGAGAGCGCAATTCCTGGGGCGCACCGCTCGGCGAATTTCGTTCCGCCAAAGGAAATTATCTTGATATCGATAAAGCGGATCTCCGCCTCACCTGGGTGAACCCCGCCCATTGGCTTGATCTTAAGACCGGCTCGCGCGTCGGCTGGTCGGACTACGATCCGTTTTATGAAACGATAGTCTTTTCACCGGACGGCAAATCGTATGTCGGCACCGTCGAAGTGGATGAACCCAACGGCGACGGCATCGGCCATTACTACCGAATCATGCTCGAACAAAAAGGAAAGCCGGCTGTCACCATCGAGCCTTATCTGTACACCGGCATGCTCCATCAGGGCTCTCCCGCGCAATGGGCCGGAAACGATCGCGTGGCGTATGCCGACCATGACAACTTGTATGTCTATTCGCTGCAAGACGGCACCCGCACCACGCTGTTCAGCACCTCCGGCACCCACCGGTTTATCCATTACGCGGCCTATGACCCGTGGGCGAAGCAATGGAACGTGCTGACCGGTACCTATGATGTCCAGGGCACGACGGCGCACAATGACTATCAAGCTGATCTCTACATTCTGGACGATGATGGCCGCGTGATCTCGCATCAGAGCGAATGGAGCCTGGCTCCGGTGGCCGAGGTTTCAATGCCGAGGCATCCCGTCATCCCGGCCAAAAACGGCGTATACCGTACGTTTTACCGGGACAGATCAGCGTTTACCCGCTTTGAGGCGCGGGACGGCACCGTAACGGAGCTGCCGGGCGCCATCCAATATGCGGATGAGCATCAGGCGTATTTGCTCGACACTCATTATTCGCCCGATACGAATGAGTGGGAAAACATCCTGTATGTTTGGAAGCCGGGCGAAAAACAGCCGAAGGCCGCCGCCAAAGCGCCGGGATATATCCGCTTCGCGGGAGCCCAGCCCATCGCCGAGACGGAAACTCATTATTACCAATACGACGCGAAGGCAGACCGATGGGTGCGCTGGGCATCCACCGAATCCGTCAGCCTGTCGCGCCAAACGTTCAGCGGCATGTACAAACCGTTGAAGTAAACCCGCTTGTCACGGGTTTCCGATTTTCCTGAAAACCACCGTCCGGTTTCGGCCCGCGCGTTTGGCCTCGTAAAGCGCCGTATCCGCAGCTTCCAGCAGGCCTTGCGCCGTTTCGGCGTCATCCGGATATGCAGCCACGCCGCAGGAGATCGTGATCGGACCGCCCGTCGGGCTGATCGCGGTCTCCATATTTGTGCGGATCCGCTCCGCAATTTTGAACGCTTCCTCCGCCGTCGTCTCCGGCAGCAGAATGGCAAACTCCTCGCCGCCGTACCGGCAGCAGCAGTCGTCTTTGCGCAAGTATGCGAGCATGTTCCGGGCGAGAAACCTGAGCACCTCATCGCCCGTCTGATGGCCGTAGGTGTCATTGACTTTTTTGAAGTGGTCGATGTCCAGCATGACGACCGAAAACGGTTTTTGCCCGCCAATCCATTCCGCCATCCATCGGTCCATGGTGCGGCGATTGGCCAGCCCGGTCAGCGGGTCCGTCTGGGATTCGTTCAGCAAACGCTCCGCCCGTTTTTGCAGCTGCTCCATCGCGAGCATGACCGTCCGATGCAGCTGGTTGGCTTCAAAGGAAAGAAATGCGGGTTCCATCTTGTCCGCCTTGCCGCCGGCCACAAGCTTCTCCGTCATTTCCGCCAGCGCGGAAAACGGCGCCGCCAGCTTTCTCGCCAGCAAAATCGTAACGAGCAGCAGAAGAACGATAAACGGCAGCGTATAACCCAATTCCCTCAGCATGACCTGGCGGGCCTTGCCGTGAATTTCCTCCATGGGCGTCTGGACCACAATGCCCCATCCGTTTTCGGCCACGCTGGAATAGCCGGCCAGAAAAACGTCTCCTTGCGTGTTTTTCACTTTCTCGAAGCCGTGCTGGCCTTTCAACAATTTTTGCACGACCGCGTTGTCCGCCACGTTGTCCCCCAGGCGTTCCGGGTCCGGATGATACAAAATCGTCCCCGACGGATCGACCACGTAAAAATACGTGCCCGAATCGCCGATCGAAATCGTGCCAAAGATGTCTTTGAGCACATTGGGCTCGGAAAGATGGATCGTGCCCCCGACGAAACCAATGTACCCGTAGTTCTTGTCAAAGACCGGATAGGTCATCAAGACCACAAAATTCCCATCGCCCGAACGATATGGGGCGGATATGCCGGGCACCCTGGATTCCAGCGCTTTGCGCACCGCTTCATTGGTCCATTCGGCTCCTCTCAGGCCGGCCAGATTCTCAGAGGTGGCCAGCACTATGCCCTCTTTATTCACCACAACAATCCCGTTGAAAAAATGGTTGCTTTCCATAAAGTGGTCGACATGGGGTTGCAGGTCGTTGTCCCGCTCCGCCTGCTCGGCGATGTGATCGGCGTTTCCGCGCAGCGTGTTTTCCATCGAACGAAAAACGGAGCCCATGGTTACGCCCATTTTCAACGCGCTTTCGAAATTGAGCTTGAAAGTCGTATCGCTGAGGGAATCTTTGGCTTCAAAATAGGACGCCAGCAATTGCAAAACCGATATCGTCAGGATGGCCATGCTCACAAACAGCGTCAGCAAATGGACAAACCGGATTCTGCGCAGCCGCATAAGCATCACTCCGCCGCCAAGGCTTTTTACTCCGAACAACGCTTATTACTCCGAAATTTCGGCATCCATCGCATGATTTCCTTTCATTGTCAATAAACTGTCACAGCCGGAGAAAAAAGACATCCTCCCGTCTGCCGTTTTCACGCCGGGAGGATGGTGGTTTTGCGGTTCACAGATAAATCGAGCCTTTCGCCACTCCGGCTTCCTCCGTAATCTCCCGCATCGATGCAGCCTGGCAGCCTTTGCGGGCGAGCGCGCGATGGGCGGCGGGCACGATCATTTTCTTTTTGTCCCGCAAGTCCAGCCCGATCCTTACGCCCAATTGCGCATGAACCGGCGGGCGATGGCGCCGCGGAGGCGCATCAGCACCTCGTAGATCGCCGGCACGATGAACAGCGTCAAGAGCGTCGAGCTGGTCAGGCCGCCGATGACCGTCACCGCCAGCCCTTTGGAAATGATGCCTGCGCCTTTGAGGCTGAACAGCATCGGCAGAAGGGCGCCCACCGTCGCAAAAGCCGTCATCAGGATCGGGCGCAGGCGGGTGGCTGCCGCCTCCAGGATCGCCTTCCGTGTCGGCAGCCCGTCCCGCTCCTTGTGGATGACGCGGTCGATCAGCACGATGGCGTTGGTGACGACAATGCCGATAAGCATGAGAAGCCCCATCATCGCCGAGACGTTCAGCGTCTCGCCGGCGGCCAGCAGTGCCAGGAAAGCGCCGATGGCCACAAACGGCAGCGAGAACAGAATTGCAAACGGCGCCAGCCCGCCGCCGAAGGTGATGACGAGCACGAGATAGACGATCGCCACCGCGGCGGCCATCGCCAGCTTGAGCTGATCGAACGTCTCGTTCATTTGCTCGACGACGCCGCCAAACTCGACATCCGCCGATGCCGGAAGTTCGAGCTTTTCAATTTTCTTCTCCAGTTCCGAGGATGCCTTGCCGACGTTTTCCGTCGTCACTTTCGCCGTAATGTTCGTATACATGCGGCCGTCGAGCAGATTGATCGTGTTGGGCGATTCGCCGCTTTCGACCTTCACCACGTCCCCGATGGGCACTTCGAAACCGAGCGGAGAGGCCAGCTTCACACCGGTCATGTCGCCAATGGTCCCGTAGGTTTTGGCTTCCCGCTTTTCATAGACGTTGTAAACCTTGCCGTCTTCCTCCACGGTTGCAAGGACCGGCCGCTCCCGCACGGGAGCCAGCGCGAGCATGACGTTGGCGGCCGTCAGCCCGTACCGGCTGAGCTGCGCCTGATCCGCGACCAGCGTGTATTGATCGTAAGTTTCCTGAAGCCCCGTATCGATCTCCGCAAAATTCGGATCTTCTTCCATGACCGCCTTGATTTTTTCGGCCGCTGCCTTCACGTCCGCGTAGCTGTCTCCAAACACGGTCAATGTGAAGCCGCCCGCGCCGAAGGCGCTGGCCATATCCATCAGCTCCCACCGGCCTTCACCCGGCGCCTTGTCCTGCACATCGGCCAGCACCTGCTTTTTCACTGCTTCGAAGTTCTTGACGCCGCTGTCAAAGCGCACATAAAACAGCGCCGAACGGTCCGAGGCGAAGCCCATCATGGAGCCGCCGGTGTTGCCGATGGCAAACTGCATGTCCGTCACGTCTTCGCGGTGCAGAAGGTAGCTTTCCGCCTTCAGCGCCAGTTCGTACACCTCCTCCTCCAGCTCGCCCGGCGCGGGCTGATAGGTGAACATCGCGTACTTCTGCTCTTCTTCCGGCAGAAAACTGGTGCCCACATAGCGGCCGAGACCGACGCTGACGGCAAGCAGCACCACCGCGATTGTGAACGTTACGGCTTTGCGCCTGAGCGCCCAGCGCAGACCCTTCTGATACGCTTTCGCCAGCGCGCCCGGGCCCTCGGTGTGTTTGTTTTCGGGCAAGCCCCGCCGGAACAGCGTATGCGCCAGCATTGGCACGATGGTGATGGCAACGAGGAGCGAGGCGAGCAGCGAATACACCATCGTCAGCGCGAACGGCATGAACAGTTCGCCCACCATGCCGCTGACAAACCCGAGGGGCACGAAGACGGCCACCGTCACGATGGTGGACGACATGATCGGGATGAACATTTCCCTCGTGGCCGCCAGGATGAGCTCTTTGCCCTTCAGTTTCTCGCTTTTCAGCGACATGCGCCGGTAGATGTTTTCGATGACGACGATGGAATCATCCACGACCCGGCCGATGGCGACGGTCATCGCGCCCAGCGTCATCATGTTGAGCGTAATGTCGTTAAGTTTCAGGAGGAGGATGCCGATAAGCAGCGACATCGGGATCGAGATGACCGCGATCAGCGTCGAGCGGATGTTGCGCAGGAACATCAGGATGATGATGACCGCGAAAATGGCGCCGAACAGCGCCTTCTCCAGCATCGTCGCCACCGATTGCTCGATGGGCTCGCCCTGGTCGAGCATGTTGATGATGTTCAGGTCCGCGTGATCGGCCTTGAATTTTTCAAGCTCGGCCTTGACCTTGTTCACGACTTCGACCGTGTTGGCATCGGGGGTCTTGATGATCTGCACGGCCACGGATTCCTTACCGTTCGTGCGCGAGATCGACTCGGCCTCGCCCACCAGCTCGATGTCCGCAATTTCCGAGAGCGGAATCGTCGGCAAGCCGCCGCCCAGCAGCGCGGCGAGCATATCGGCATCGGCGCCGGCACCGCCGTCCGCCGCAGGATTCATCCCGGCGGCGGGAGCCATACCCTGGGCCGGGTCCATGCCGGCGGGGGCTCCCATGTCCGCAACGCCGCCAAAGTCCGACTCGCCGCCCATGCTAGCAGGCCTGTCCATCCCCGCGGCAACGTCCATACCTGTTATGCCGCTCATACCCGCAGCATCGCCGAAGCCTGCAGCTCCGCCCATGCCAGCATCGCCCATTCCGGCGGCGCCACCTATGCCGGCGCCCGCTCCACCGCCGGACGGGATCAGCGGAATGGCCAGATTGCGCAAATCCTCCAGCGACCGCACACCGCCGTCCACGACGATATTTTTTTGTGTGTCCTCCATCTCAAACAGGCCGAGCGGCGCCTTCAGCACCGACCCCCGGATGATGCCCCGGACCGTCTCTTTGGAAAGCCCCAGCTCCGCCAGCTTGTCCTCTTTCCAGGTGAGAACGGCTTCGCGGACATATTGGCCGGAAACCTGGACGTCTGACACGCCGTCAAGCCCCGCCAGGAAAGGCTTCAGTTCTTCCTCTACGAGCGCGGTCAGTTCTTCCAGCGGCATTTTGTCGCTGCTGACGCTGGCGACCAGCACCGGGAAAGCGTTGATCGTAATCCGGGAAAACGCAGGTTCGGAGACGCCTTCCGGGAAAGAAATGCCGCTGACCGCCTCGCGGGCTTCCACGAGGGCTTCCTTCATGTCTTTCTCGTATTTGTACTGGATAAGCACCAGCGAGTAGTTCTCCGCCGACTTGGACATCATGACGTCTACGCCGCTCAAATTGCGCAGCCGCTGTTCGACCGGGCGCGTGACGCGCTCCGCCACCTCGTCCGGCGCCGCGCCCGGATAGACTGTCGTGACCGCAATCACCGGAACGTTGATATCCGGAATCGTTTCCTGCTTCATCGTGAGCCCGGCGTACAGGCCGGCTGCCACAACGATGAAGGTCATGAGCCACAGCGCGAATTTGTTGTTCAGCGAAAACCGGATGATGCCGTTCAACCGCTCCCACCCCTTTATCTCTTTCTTTTTCCGTTATGACCGATGGTTCGGAATGGATTTATTATTTATGGTCTACCGAATATTCAATTTCAAACTCGAACGGATGATGACCGACCGCTCAACCGCCGGAACCCACAAAAAAAGCTGCCCCAACAGGTCCTTGCATGGACCGGGGACAGCTCCGGTTAAAGCCTTTCAACCCTCCATCAGTTTGACATAAACCTGCCGGTTTCGCGGCCCGTCAAACTCGCAAAAATAAATGCCTTGCCACGTGCCCAGCTGCAGCCGGCCGTTTTCGACGATAACCGTCTGCGAGGTGCCGGTCAGAACGGCTTTCAGGTGGGCGGCGGTGTTGCCTTCCATATGGCGGTCTTTCGGATGGGTCCACGGAAACAGTTCATCCAGCCGCATCAAGATATCCCGTTTCACGTCCGGATCGGCGTTTTCGTTGATGGCGACTCCGGCCGTCGTGTGCGGCACGTAGACGACTGCCAGCCCGGATTCCATGCCGCTTTTCCGCACGCATTCGGCCACCTGGGGCGTTATGTCGATAATCTGGTCGCGCGAGCTTGTCCTGACGGAAAACGTATGTACCGGATACACGTTTCGGTTTCACCTCCGGCTTTTTGAAGTTTTCACAAACGGTCTTGTCTGGTATGATTTTAAATGATACACGCCGGAAGTGAAAATGAATCACCGCGAGGGATCCTATGAAAATCATCACCATGACGCTTCACATTGAGGCTGACTTTAACCGCTACGCCAAAGCGCTGACCAAGCTGGAATGGGAGCAGCCGAGGAAACATATTTTGCGCAAGACCTTCGGCAACACCAGCGTCGAAATCCGGGAACATATCCGGCCTTTCAGCGCCAAAGCGGAAATGGAGCTCACCTTCCACAACCCCAACGGATGTTCCATCGAAGTCATCACCCTGATGCTGGCCGAGCTGCAACAAGTCGCCGAGCAGCTGGGTGACGAAACAACGGATATGGCGGAGTGATACCAGGCTTCGCCAATTTTTTTGCTCAATCGAAAGATGCACAAGGCGGTATGAGCGCCTTGTGAAGGTTTGGTGCGGGTCTGTGAGATGCCACAAGACGGTCTGGCCGCCTTGTGATGATCTTGATTGCAGGCCGTGGTCCCTACAAGCTTCGTTTCTTCCTAAAGAAAGGTACAAGCCTCTCATCCGAAAGGATGACATGATCCTCATGATGCCAAAGAAAACCGCCTTGGATGCATACCGGTTCCCGAAAGCGGCCATTGCCGCGGGATGCCGCCATACCGTCGCCCTGAAAGCGGACGGCACTGTGATGGCCGCGGGCGACAATCGATTCGGCCAATGCTATGTCAGCGGCTGGCGCGACATTGTGGCTGTCGCGGCGGGCAATGTCCATATGGCGGCGAACACGGGCCATACCCATACCGTCGGGCTGAGAGCGGACGGCACGGTAACCGCCACAGGCTGGAATCGGCACGGCCAATGCGAAACAGGCGGCTGGCGCGACATTGTATCTATCGCTGCGGGCTGGCGTCACACGGTCGGACTAAAGTCCGACGGCACCGCGGTGGCTGTGGGCCGTAGTCAGGAAGGGCAGTGCGAGGTCAGCCGTTGGCATGATGTGGTGGCGGTGGCGGCAGGCGACTGGCATACCGTCGGCTTGCTCGCGGACGGGACCGTCGTCGCCGCAGGCAACAATCGGTATCGCCAATGTGAGGTGAACGCTTGGCGCAGCATTGTGGCGGTGGCGGCAGGATACCTTCACACGGTTGGGCTTACGGAAGACGGCCGAGTGGTGGCCGCAGGCCAAAACAAAGCGGGTCAATGCGAGGTGAGCGAATGGCACGGTGTTGTGGCCATCGCGGCGGGCAGCCTCCATACCGTCGCCCTGAAAGCGGACGGTACCGTGCTCGCCGCGGGCGATAATCGATACGGCCAATGCGACGTCAGCGGATGGAGCGATATGGTGGCCGTGGCAGCCGGCTGCGCGCATACCGTCGGTCTGAAAGCCGACGGCACCGTACTGGCTGTGGGCAGCAATACCTTTGGCCAATGTGACATCGCCGCCTGGCGGGGCATTATGCTGCCCGACAATCATCCGGCAAAGAAAATTGGTCCGCACAGGAATGACGCACACGCGAGCGCACAACATAGGCGCGCTACTTAGCCTGCTTTCCATCGTCTATTCAAAGAAAGAAATGGGCTTTTAATCAATCCAGAAGCTTTTTTATCTCATGAGGCTCAAAAAGGTATGATTGCCCGCATCCTCGACAAACCACTTCAATGGAATCATCTTTGCCGCAGGCGGAGTTCAACTCTTCCTTCCCGAGAGAGTAAAGCATGGAAATCATCATTTCTTTTGAGCAGCCGCAATAGGCTCTTACAGGTATCGCTTCTTTTATTTCTATATTCTCTTTAAAAAACAAAAATGGAACTTGACCAAACGTTTCCCCATTTAATTTCGAAGGCGGGATCTCAGGCAATGGTTTTATCGCTTCCTTTATGTCCCCCATCAATCCTTTAGATGCGCCAGGAAGCAATTGTGCCAACATACCGACACTTGTCTGAACCTGACCGTCTTCCGTATAGACAATATGAAGCGCGAAGCAGGTTGGCGTCTGTTCGCTTTGATGAAAATAATGCGACAGGTCATCCACAATGTTGCGGTAAGGCATGTCTGTAATTCCTGTAAAACTCCGGAACATCCCCACGTCCTTTGCGATTTGAATGAAGCCTGTGTCCCCGATAAATTGAGGGATCGTCATTTTGTCAAGACTTTCGGCGGGCGCTTTCAGCAGATCATCGCTGGCGTATCCCCGTACATTTCCCAGCGAATCCACATCGGCAAACAGTTTGTGGGCGGAATGACTCGTTTGGATTTTCAGGCTTAAACGCTGCTGTTCTTTCAATGTGCCCACAAGCAGGCTTGCAGCCGATACGGTTAAACCAAGGACATGGCGCAACAATTGGCTCTTGACGGCTGGCCTGCAGCAAATGGTTTTTAATAATTCCGTATTATTAATGAAAAAAATGCGGGCTTTTTTGTCAAAAGCCAATCCTTTTATTAAAACATTTTCCATTCCCCGTTCCCCCAGGATCTTATTCTCACGATCTCCCATACCTAATAATGGAATTGATCGGCGGAATCGATTATAATTCATAACATTATGTCAGGTTCAAGATCTATAACGGGATTCCAAACGGGAGGCAAAGAAATGATGTCGGAACGAGGATGGAAAATCGGTGAATTGGCAAAGAAAACCGGTCTTACCGTCCGAATGCTGCATCACTATGACCGGATTGGCCTTTTTTCCCCTTCGCAATATACCGAATCGGGACATAGGCTGTATTCCCACGCTGATTTGATAAAGCTCCAGCAAATTGTTTCTCTCAAACAACTGGGGTTCAGCCTGAAAGAAATCAAGGCAATTATACAGAATCCGGATTATGCCCCAGCGGCTCTGCTGCAATGGCAGATTTCCCGCCTTGACAAACAGATTCATGACATGATCCAACTGAGGCATCTGTTGCAGCAATTGTACGATCAATACCGAACGGGGGAATGGGTATCCGGCGAACAGTTTATGGCCGTGATGCGGGTGATGAACATGACGCGGAGTCCCCATTTTACAGCCGAACAGATCGAAAATCTGAGGAAGCGGTATTTTTCATTGGGAAACAAACAGCACAAATTCACCGAAGTCCAGCAGATTTTGACCGAACTTCGGCGACATTTCTCGCAGGGAAAAACACCGGATGATCTTGAAGTTGTTGCGTTGGCGCGGCGCTGGAAGAAGGAAATGGAAGCACTGGCGCTTACGGATCCAAAGCTGATTCGATCCGCGGAGCAATATTACAAAGAAAACCCCGAAGAGGGGTTGATCTATGGTTTGGACCGCGAGCTTTATTTATTCATCAAGAAAGCATTATCGCGAATTTTTGCAGATCCGGTTTCCGATTCAGCTTCTCAGATTCAAGCCAGCGCTTCCGTCAGAAAATCGGAAAGCAACCCCCGCTCCTGATCCGTCAGATCATGCAATGACTGCATATACCGCTTCACGATGCTGGCCGTCTCATCCCCCACATCCTGGCCCACCTTTTGAAGGATGGAGCCCAGCACGGTACCCACGAACATCGTCGTCTTCATTTCGTGGCTAGGCGCATTTTGCACCAGGCTCTTGATCCACGTTTCGGTTCTGTCACCCAGTTTGCGCAAGGCCACGAGGAAAAGCCCGATCGTATGCGCGCAAAAAGACACACTGGCCTGCGCCTTTGGCATTTCCTCCAGCATCTTGCGCACGGCTTCGCTGAGGCTTACCGTTTTGAGATTGCCCAGAAAAGACAGGACCTTCGCCTTGATTTGCTGCCACTCCTCCGGGGCAATGGCGTCGGTGCGCGGCGGCTCGAACAGGCTGGACGTTTTGGCCGTCGGCCTGAACACGATTTGCGAGCGGCCGGTTTCGCCGGGGTTCACAATGTAGTCGCGGATCAGATAGCCGAGCTTTTCCAGCTCCTTCAGCATGTCGTAGGACGTCCATTTGCTGACGCCCAGCGCATGGGCCAGCGTTTCGTAATGCACGGGCACGTTTGTTTTTTTGTACAGGTCAAGCAGCTTCTGGAGAAACTGTTTGCGGCGCGCCGACAAAATCAACTTGCTCACTCCCGAATCGAAAAAATTTCCGTTGCGTTCAACCGCGAGCCGCGCGGCTGCTTTCGGCTTTCTGGCCGGAGACGCGGGCCGGTCTCGGTTTGTGCGTGCCAAAAAGATAGTCCAGCGCCGGATGGGATACGCCGTACCAGGAATGTTCATCCCTGTAATGGTGCAAAAGATGCTTCTTCTTCATCCATCGGCCCCAGGGCGTTTTCAAGGTGATCGGGCGGTGCGAAGCATAGTGCATCCACTGGTAATACACCTGATAAAGCGATGTGCCGGCAATGATCGCAGCGACCAGCGGCAAATCGCGAAACACGGCCCAAAGTACAATGAAATACCCCGCATACAGCATGACATCATAGTGCACCGGACTGAACAAGTATTGATATTCTTCCGGATATTCGTGGTGTTTGGCATGCCCTTGATGGAGGGCCGGCATAAATTTGGGAAATTTGTGCAAAACAAGCCAATGCGAAAAATATTCCGCTATCGCAAAGAAAATCGCGCCGCCCAATACCGCCAGCACCGTTTTGACGCCGTCGAAATACGCGATTGTATAGATCAGACTGACAATGCCCAGAGCGAAAACGAAACGGATCATCCAGCTGGAGAAAAACTCGCGCAAGTACCGGGACATGATGTCCGTCACCTCTCCCTTGGCCAGCCTTTTTTGGTCTTTTGGGTTTTTTGGGTTTCTGTGAACATCATATTCCCGGATGGCAAAATTCGTCAATCCCTCTGGACACCAGATTTTCGGAATTTTATTGCAACATCACAAATTTTTGCTTGTGTGTCGTTAGGCAAAAACGGTATGATTTAATTTGCGAATTTTCCGCACGAGGAGATGAACGAATGGCCCTAACCCGAAGACAAAAAATCCAAAATGAAGTGCTGCAAGTGTTTATGATCGCCGTTGGCGCGGTGATTGCCGCCATTGGCCTGGAACTGTTTTTGGTCCCCAATGATATCCTCGACGGCGGCGTCATCGGCCTGTCCATCATCGCCGCAGCGCTGACCAACTGGAAAATGAGCATATACATCGTGCTTTTTAACATTCCCTTCCTGTTTATTGGATACCGCAAACTGGGATTGAAGTTTATTTTCCACACCTTGATCGGCGTGCTGATCCTGTCGGCCACCACCGCGTATCTCCACCATTTTGAACCGGTCACCGACGACAAATTTTTGGCCACCGTCATTGGCGCCGTAATCCTGGGCGCCGGCGTCGGCCTCGTGATCCGCACCGGCGGCGCGCTGGACGGCACGGAAATTCTGGCGATTCTCGTCAGCATGAAAAGGCCGGTTTCCGTCGGGCAGTTCATCATGGTGCTGAACCTGTTTATCTTCATCCTTGCCGCGCTGCTCGTGTTCACCTGGGAAACGGCTTTCTATTCGATCATCACCTATTTCATCGCGTACAAAATGATCGACCTCGTCGTCGAAGGCCTGGAGGAGATGAAATCCGTCACGATCATCTCCGATATCCCCGACCAAATTGCCCATTCCCTGCGGGAAAAAATGGGACGCGGCATGACCTTCATCCATGGGGAAGGCGCCTTTACCGGCAAACCGAAAAAGATCATCTACACCATCGTCAGCCGGATCGAACTTTCCACGCTGCGTGAAATCGTCAACGACATCGACCCGAACGCGCTGGTCGCCATCGAAAACATCGCCGACGTCAGCGGCAGCAACTTCCGCAAAAAAGGCAAGGGCCACTGACCGGCGCCGGCGCATTGCCGCAGACCGGTCCAGTGATCAGCTGATCGGCTCACCATACCATGATTGACCCGCCATCGCCCCCCGCGCCACCGTAAAGGAACCAATGAAGCTAGCATAAAAAGTGGACACGGCCGTAAGTGAAGCGGATAATAAATAAAACGACCAAAGAGGTGTCCACTAATGGGTGAGCATCGTCAGCACTACAATGACGAGTTCAAACGGCAAGCCGTGAAGTATGTCCAGGAACAGACGAAAACATTGCCCGAGATCGCACAAGAATTAAACATTCCGGAAGGAACGTTGAGAAACTGGATGACCAAATACCGTTCATTCGAAAACGAGCCCGTTAACTATCCCGATAAAGTCCGCGAATTGGAAGCGCAACTGAAAGCTGCCAAACGAGAAAAGCAAGACCTCGAGGAGGAACTGGCCATCCTAAAAAAGGCTCTGCACATCTTCAGCAAAGAAAGGAACTAAGGTTCCAATTCATCGATAACCATCGCTCCGAGTTTCGATTGGAGAAGATGTGCAAAGTGATGAACGTATCCCGGAGCGGCTACTACAAGTGGAAAAAGCCCGAGCACCATGAACAAAAAAACCGTAAAGCCAAGGTGATGGAGCGCATCACTTTCCATTTTCATGATTCCAAACAGCGCTACGGCAGCCCCAAAATTACCCGGAAGCTCTGGGAAGAAGGCATTGAGATCTCCGAACGCACGGTAAGTCTGTACATGAAAAAGCTGGGGCTTCGCTCCTGCATCTCCAAAAAGTTCAAAGTGCAGACAACGGACTCCAATCACGACTTGCCCATTGCTCCCAATGTGCTGGACCAGAAGTTCACCGTGGAAAAACCGAATCAGGTATGGGTGGCGGACATTACTTACATTCCGTGCCGTGAAGGCCGATTGTATCTGGGCAGTGTGCTGGATCTGTGCACGCGTGAAATTGTGGGCTGGCGCCTATATGACCGAATGACCACAGACCTGGTCCTGGACGCTCTGGAAGCTGCGTATCATGCGAAACAGCCTGGTGAAGGGTTAATCCATCACTCTGACCGCGGAGCACAGTATGCCTCCGAAGCATACAGGACCAGGTTAGAGGCATACAAGATGAAGGCCAGCATGAGCCGGAAAGGCAATTGCTACGATAATGCGTGCATGGAGTCATTTCACAGCATTTTGAAGAAGGAGCTCATCTACTGCAATCCGAAATTTAGGACCAAGCAAGAAGCATACAACGCCATTTACCAGTACATTGAATTTTTCTACAACCGTAAACGAATCCACGGTGCAATCGGTTATTTATCACCGGTTCGATTTGCTGCACGTTTTGAGCAGAAGGCCGTTTAAAATTTTTCACTTATGTGTGTCCACTTTCTTGACAGAGGTCCACAAATGACCTTATTGGGCCCATTTTCATGTTTTCGGCATACATAACGGAACCAGATGACGCTATTTGTGACAAAACCCCGGTTTTTCGCTTTGTTTGTCACAGATAACGCCATCTGGTTCCGTTAAATTTTTACAAACGCCCTTTTTTAGCGCAATAAGGTCTCCTGGTTCCCTTATATCCGTCTCTCGAAGCCGAATGCCTTGCCCCTGACTATCTCATTCGTGCCTGCGAACCAAAATCTCGCGAGATCTCCCCACGCAAGCTCTCGGCAATCGGTATTTGGTACGTCCGATAGCGCTGTTTACCTCCTGTGACGGCCAAATGGCCGGCATCCGCCAAACGATGCAAGATTTTACGGGCATGCCGGACAGTCACCCGCAAATGTGCCGCCAGCTCACCAGGCGCAAAGGGCCGCAAGACTCTGCTCGCATACCGCACCGTTTCCGCCTCCAGCCAATCCATCCGCCCATCCGTCTCCATAGACAAGAACTTTCCAACAAATGAGAGCACGAGTTGTTTGCAAAACTCCGGTTCTTCCTTGATCGACAAATAAGCGACCGGCAAAAAAATCCAACCATCCAGCGACAGCATACTTTGCCTGCGGCACAAATCCTTAAAGCGGCGGGTGTCCAGATCCCTCGCGTGCGACCGGTAATCCTGGATTTCAATATCGCCTTTCATCCCTCCCGGCGGGAGATAAGCAAGATCCAGATACCGATACCCTCCACCCAAATCACGCACCTCCCACTCGGGATACAGGTGGTCAAAATTACCCACCACCGGATACCAGATCTCCCGCAGAAAATCTTCCGTGCCGCGGCTTAGCCCCTTTTCCAGCAATTCGCGCCGCCGATGATTTTTCTCCTGCATAATCTGGCTTTGCAGCCACGCGTCGTACTGCTGTTTGAACATCCCTTTTTCAACCTCCTCGCCGTCAAATAAAAATGCCGCCCCGATACGCTTGCGCATCAGCGTATCGAAGGCGGCATGTGCTTCATGCCGAGAGCATTGCCATATTTGCAATTCCAATGTACCATCGGCGCTTACGGAAAATCAAGACATCTACGATTCTTCGAGCGGTTCTTCGACGGCGGCGGCTTTGCCGTTTTTGTCGGGGAGCATTTTTATGATCATGCGGGCAAACTGGCCGATGAACGGCGTCAGCAGCAAAATGCCCAGCACGGAAAAGAACGTGTGGAACACGGCCACCACGGCCTCGGGATGATGCCACCCCATGAATCGGTTGAAAGCATGGATCAGGGCAATGATTACGGGGAACAGCCAAAACACGATGAACGCGGTGATCAGGTTGAACATGACGTGGGCGGCGGCGGTGCGCTTGGCCTGAATGCTTGCGCCGATGACGGCCAGAACAGCCGTCGCCGTGGTGCCGATGTTCGCCCCGATGACGAGGGCGATGGCCTGTTCCAGCCCGATCGAGCCGATGGACAGCATGGTGATAATGGTGGCGACCGCGGCCGTGGAGGACTGCATGATGATCGTCAAGACGATGCCGATGATAACCAGAATGAGCCGGCCGAAAAGATCGCTGCCGGAAAACGCCGCGAAATTCAAATAGCCGTTCAGATCCTCCATGCCATGCTGCAAAAGCTGAATGCCGAAAAACAGCACGCCAAATCCCGCCACAGCCTTTCCGATATAAGGCAGCCTCGTGGCGCTGAAAAGCATCAGAATCACGCCCAGCGCCACCATCGGCAATGCCAGTTGGCTGATGCTGAATTTCACGCCCAGAAAAGCCACGAGCCAGGCGGTGCTCGTCGACCCCAGGTTGGCGCCGAAAATGATACCGATGGACTGCGCAAAGGTCATCAGTCCGGCATTCACAAAGCCGATGGTCATGATGGAGGTCGCGGTAGACGACTGGGTGATGTTGGTGACGATCGTTCCCGTCATGATGGAGGAAATCGGCCGGTTGGTAAACCGGTCCATCAGGTTTCGGAGCGCATCGCCGGAAGCGGCTTTCAAGCCTTCCGCCATCAACATCATGCCGAGAAGAAAGAAACTAATCCCGCCGATAACATTCATGACAGATGTCATAAGTTATTCCGCTTTCCGTTTAAAGTAAATATGAAAGTAAATATGCTTCCATTATATAATGCAGCCATAATAAAAAAACAGCCTCCATCCGGATCCGGACGGAAGCCTGCCGAGCGCGGCCCAGAGAGCAAAAACGCTCGCAAACCTTGCCGCTATTTCTTTCGGGTATTGATTTTGAACGGAAGATACAGCGGGCAGAAGCGGATCAGGCCGGTAATGATAAACACGATTCCCAAAAGGCCGATATAACGAATCCCGCCTTCCATAATAAAAAGCAGCGACAGCAGCGCAACACCGAGCACGATGCGGATCACTTGATCCGTCGGTCCGACATTGGCTCTCATGGCTCTCAACCCCTTTTATTTACCTATACCCCTACAAGTATAATGTAGCATTTTTGAAGATAGTCGTAAATTAGGCCGCCGAAATTGCAACCAATTGTTCACTGTTTCAGCATTTCGCGCATGTCATGGCCGGTCGGGTTCTGGAACACCCGCAGGCCGAACTCGGGCGCCGCCGCCAGAATGTGATCGAAAATATCCGACTGGATGGATTCGTACACGACCCACCGGACATCGTTGGTAAAACAGTAAATCTCAAGCGGCAGGCCGTATTCGCCCGGCGCCAGCTGCCGCACCATCAGCGTCATGTCTTTGTGGATGCGCGGATGGTTTTCCAGATATTTTTGGATGTACATCCGGAACGTGCCGATGTTCGTCAGACGCCTGCCGTTTACCTTGCTCGAAGGATCGATGTTGTGCTCCCGGTTGTACGCTTCGATTTCTTTTTCCTTGGCTTCGATATACTCTTTGAGGTGCTGGATTTTCTTGAACCGCTCGAGCATTTCCTCGGTGCAGAACTGAATGCTGGACACGTCTATGTACACGGAACGTTTGATCCGCCTGCCGCCGGATTCCTGCATGCCTCGCCAGTTTTTGAACGAATCGGAAATGAACGAGGCGCTCGGGATCATCGTGATCGTCTTGTCCCAGTTTTGCACCTTGACCGTCGTCAGCGTGACTTCGATGACTTCCCCGTCGGCGTTGTGCTTGGGCATTTCAATCCAGTCGCCGACGCGCACCATATCGTTGGCCGAAAGCTGAATGCCCGCCACGAGCCCCAGGATCGAGTTCTGGAACACCAAAAGCAGCACGGCCGACAGCGCGCCAAGCCCGCCAAGCAGGATCATCGGGTTCCGGTTGATCAGCGTGGAAATCATCAGGATGGCCCCGATGAAGAAAATGATGATTTTCGCCACTTGGATATAACCTTTGATGGGCCGGACCTTGGACACTTCATGCATCAGGTAAATGTCGTGCAGAGCGTTGAGGAACGCATTCAGCGCCGCCAGCACGACAATGGTGATGTAGACGACGGCCGCCTTCTCGATCAGTTGCTGTACAAAAGGATAAGCGTCATAAACGTGGGAAGCGTAATAAATGATCACCGCCGGAACGATGTGGGACAGCTTCTGAAACACTTTTCGCTCCAGGATTTTGTCGTCCCAGGTGAACCGGTTCCGGGTGATGTAGAACGTAAGAACCCGGAGCAAAATTTTTTTCGCCACAAAGTTGGCAATGATGCTGCACAAAATGATGATCAAAGACACGGCGCCGTATGCCAGAAGCTCGGCCGTATCCGGCCCAAAACGAAGATCCAGAAACCATTGCCGCAATAAATCCATAACCATCTCCGCCTGCAGAACATGCGTGATTGTTTTGCGAATGAGGTTTTTTGCTTCAATTATTTATATCCTAAAACAATCCATATCCGATGTATAGTCTTTCGTCTGATGATATCCATAAAAAAGGACTGTCCCGGGTCTTGCGGGACAGTCCGCGGTTTGAGAAACGGCGGCGAATTAAGCCTGATACTTTTGGATCAGCGCCACAAAGGCGTCGATGACCGACTGCAGGAATTTGAGGGTATCCGGGTTCGTGATCTTCCCGTTTTCGCCGAGCAATTGATGGACATTGCCCACATAGGCTTCCGGCTGCTGCACCACCGGCATGTTCAGGAAGGCCAGCACCTGACGCAAATGGTGGTTGGCGCCAAAACCCGCCAGGTTGCCCGGCGACTGGCTCACAATCAGGGCCGGCTTGCCGTTCCAGACGTTGGAGCCGTACGGACGGGAACCGATGTCCAGCGCGTTTTTCAGCGCCGCCGGTATGGACCGGTTGTGCTCGGGCGTCACAAACAGCACGGCGTCCAGCGATTTGATCTTTTCCCGGAAGGCCGTGTAGCTTTCCGGCGGATTCTCGTCGGAATCCTGGCTGTAAAGCGGCAAATGGGCGATTTCCACAAATTCCGTTTCGTATCCTGAGGGGAACAGGCCTGCCAGATTATCCGCCAGCTGCTTCGAGAACGAATTTTTTCGGATGCTCCCGAGTACGATGCCGACCTTAGCCAACACACATCACCCTCTATGCTTTATTTTGTATAGTAAATATATTATACATTATTTCTAAAGTCAATATAGCCGGTCGGCGTCTTCTTGGATAGATTACCCTGTCCATGCCCGGTCCATGCAGCAAGGCGACAGTTTTGGATGCGGCCTGAACCCCGCTATGCGCCTTTTATGGCCGGACAGCCGTTGCCGAAAGCAGCTTTCGGATATCTTCCGCAATGACGGAAAACTCGTCCGTTGGCTCGTAGCGCTTCACCGGCTGTCCGTCCGCATCGATCAAAAACTTCGTGAAGTTCCACTTGATTTGGTCGCCGGTCAGCCAGATCGGGTTTTTGTCAAAGATCATCATTTTGAGCAGCTTTTCCTGGAAATTGGTCTCGTCAAAGCCGCGGAACGGCAATTGGGTCACGAGATATTTGAACAGCGGATGGGCGTGCTCCCCGTTGACGTCCACTTTGGCAAAGATCGGAAAGGTGACGCCGTAATTGATTTTGCAAAACGCTTCTGCCTCTTCGCTCGTGCCTGGCTCCTGTTCGCCGAACTGGTTGCACGGAAAACCGAGGATTTCAAAGGGGCTGTCCTTAAACTGATTGTACAGTTTTTGCAAGTCGTCAAACTGGGGCGTAAATTTGCACTTGCTGGCGGTGTTGACGATGAGCAGCACCTTGTTCCGATACTCCGACAGCGAAACGGCTTGTCCGTTTGGTTTTTGCGCTTCGAAACCGTAAACGCTCATGGCGATCCACTCCTATATGTAAACTAGATATATTATTATTTTAGAATTAATTTAAATAAAAATCAAGCCGGCTCTCGGAACAACATTCCTGCCCAACCAGAAAACTTGCATTGATCCTCCCCGCATCCGTCCGTAAACTTTTGGGGGAGGAGGGATTGCATGAAGAAAACGCTGGCAGCGCTGCTCATCATCTTGCTCATTTTTGGCGCGGCTTCACCGGCCTATGCCGCCGGACCGACGCTCAAAAAAGGGATGAGCGGCGGTGACGTGTGGGACTTGCAGTTCCGTCTCAACATTCTGGGTTATTACGATCCGCCGCTGGACGGCCAATTCGGCAGCAGAACGGAAAAGGCCGTGCGCCAGTTTCAGAAAGCTTACGGTCTGGCTGCGGACGGCATCGCCGGCGAAAAGACGTGGCGGATGTTGAAACGCATTTCCGTAAATGCCAAGGAACTGACGATGCTGGCCCGAATCGTGCACGGTGAGGCCAGGGGAGAACCCTACGTCGGGCAGGTGGCGGTGGCCGCGGTGGTCATGAACCGCCTGAAGTCGCCGCAGTTCCCGGATACGATCGCCGGCATCATTTTTCAGAAGGGCGCGTTTACGGCAGTCGATGACGGCCAGTACTGGCTTACGCCGGGCAAAACCGCGTATGCGGCCGCCTGGGACGCCGTGCGCGGCTGGGACCCTACCGGCAATGCGCTGTACTATTTCAACCCCGACACGGCCACGTCCAAATGGATCTGGACCCGGAAGCAAACAACCAAAATCGGCCGGCACATTTTCGCGAAATGAAAAAAGACCGGGGAGCGTCGTCAACGCCAGCTCTTGGCTTGACCGCATGTCTCCCTGGTCTTTGGTTTTATGGCCGGAATTATTAAGCCTGACGGATGTAAGTTGTGTAAAGGGCTCGAGCGCTCGAGCGTATGCAGACGGTCGAGACCGTCCCATCCCCTATGTTCGCTGCACGCCCCGAGTGTAGTGCATTTTTGCCTCATATTTGCGCCCTTTTTCGCTGATCATCCGAATTTAGAGCATTTTTGCCTTACATTTAACCAAATTTCTCAAAAACGGTTAAATGTAAGGCATTTTTGCACTACAGTTCCCCCGTTGTCTGCTGAAAGGCCAAAATATAAGGCATTTTTATACCAGATGATCCGCGCATCGCCCCAAAAGGGGACCCTCGGCCCCTTTCCGGAACTTTTTCCGGCTCACTGCCCCAAATGGTGAATCACGTCACCTGTCCAGCTTTGGCGGATACTTGACCGTTTGGCATAAAATAACGTTCAGTCCATTGAAGCTTGTCAAACGGCAAGGGGCACGCCAAGGGCCACGGCCCGGTCGCAAATGTCCTCGATGTCCGCCCGGTCGTGGGAAACCAGAATGCACGTCATCCCCGCTTGGCGCAAGATGTCGCGCAATTCGCGGCGGATGGAAGCTTTAAGCTCCTCATCCAGATTGCTGAAAGGCTCATCGAGAAGCAACAGCGACGGCTGCGGCGCCAGCGCCCGGGCCAGCGCCACGCGCTGCTTTTGCCCGCCGCTCAGCTCATGCGGATAACGCTTCGCATATTCCGTAAGGCGCACCAGTTCCAGCATTTCCCGCACCCGTCCGGCACGCTGCTGCCGCGGCAGACGGTGCAGCCCGAACATGACATTTTGCTCAGCCGTCAAATGAGGAAAAAGGGCATAATCCTGAAACACCATGCCAACGCCGCGCTTCTCCGCGGGCACATACGTGCGGTCGTCGACGACGGTGCGGCCGGCGATGACGATTTTCCCGGTCTCCGGCACTTCCAGGCCGGCGATCAGCCGCAGAAGCGTGCTTTTGCCGCTGCCGCTGGGGCCGGGGATGCCGACAATTTCCCCCTGGCGGAGCGACAGCGAAAACCCGTCGATGATCCGCGGCTGTTTGGGCGAATAGCGGAAAGACAGATTTTCAATGGTCACGAACGTCATGTTTTTCTCACCCCGAATGGCCGCTCGATGACAAGTACCGAGATCAGGCTGATGGCAATGAGCAACAAAGCGGGCAGCGACGCGTCCAGGATACGCTCGTCGATGGCATATTTGTAAGCGCGGGTGGACATGGTTTCAAAATTGAACGGGCGCAAAAGCCACGTCAACGGCAGCTCCTTGATGATTTCCACCACCGTCAGGACAAACCCGCTGAGCACGGCTCCTTTCAGAAGCGGAAGCTCGATCCGCAGGAAGACGCCGGTCTGGCTCCGTCCCAGCGTCCGCGCCGCCTCCGTGTAAGAGCGGTTGATTTTTTCGTAGCCGGCTTCCACCGCATTGTAGCCCATGGCCATAAACCGGATGACGTAGGCAAAAATCAGCATGGCGATGGACATGCTGAGCACCAGCGCGTTATCGCCGTATCCGAGGCTCCTGTACAGCGGGTCCAAAAGCTCGTCCAGTGCGATAAACACCGCCAGCACGCCAATGGCGATGATGGCCCCCGGCACCGCATATCCTGCCGTCATCAGGCGGGACAAACCGTACGCCCAGGCCGAGGACAGGCTGCGGCAAGTCCGGGCCGTCACAACGGCAATGACCATCACGATGGCGGAAGCCAGCGCGGCGCTCGTCAGCGAGTTCATGATGAGCTTGAGAAATGCCGGCGACCAGATGTCCTCATACGTCCAGAACGCCCACACCGCAATCTGCGCCACCGGGATCAGAAACGCCACAAGAAACACCAGCGCGCAATACCCCAGCGCCAGCGCCTGCCCCGCCTTGCCGAGTTTGCGAGGACTGAGCGGGCGGGCTTGCGTCGTGGTGGAGGCGTACTGCCGGTGCTGGCGCAAAAAACGCTCCGCGGCAAAAACGCCGATGACGATGACCATCAGCCAGGCGGCAAGACGGAGGGCCGCATCCACGTCATACATGCCGAACCACGTCTGAAAAATGGCGACGGACACCGTCGGCACACCGAAGTAGTTGGCCACGCCGTAATCGCCCAGCACCTCAAAAACGACCAGCATCAACCCTGCGACGATGGCCGGGCGGGCAACCGGGAGCACCACACGGAAAAAAATCGAGAAATGCCCCTTCCCGAGCAGGATGGCATTCTCGATGTACGACGCGCTTTGCTTTTCCAGATACGTCCTGGTAATCAGGAACACGTAGGGAAACAGGCAGATCGTCAGGATGAAGACGGCGCCCCGCTCCGACATCACTTCCAGGGTGCCGGGCGGCACCGTAATGCCGAACTGGTTGCGCAATGTCGCCTGGATGAATCCCGTATAGCTGGTCATCGTCCGGTACGTGAAAGCGGCAATATAGGGCGGGATCGCCAGCGGCAACACCAGCGCCCAGCGGAAAAACCGCCGCAGCGGAAAATCATAGCCCGTGACGAGCCACGCCAGGCTGACGCCGATGACGGCGGCGAAAGCCGCCGTAAAGGCGACCAGCATGGCGGATCCCGCAATATAATCGGCCAGCAAATATCGCCGGACATGCGCCCAGTTGGGGGATGGCTCGGCAAACAGGCTGAGCAGCACAAACGCGATGGGCAAGAGTACCAGCGCCGCCGCGATCAGGCTGATGGCCAGCCACCCGCCCTCGTACCGGCCGACGTTTCGTTTAAGCGCCGACAGTCGCAGCAATTATTTCCAACCTACTTTGTTAAAGATTTCAACGGCTTTGGGATTATTTTCGCCGTAGGCGGCAAAATCAATCTGCTGAGCCTTGAACGTTCCCCAGCTCTTGAGCAGTTCCGGCCATTCGGCCTCCGGATTGACGGGATACTCGAAGTTGACGCTGGAGACGTACTCCTGCGCTTCCTTGGAAGTCAGGAACTCAACGAGCTTGATGGCATTTTCCTTGTTCTTGCTGTGCTTGGTAAGCCCGGCGCCGCTGATGTTGATGTGCGTGCCGGTAGTCTCCTGGTTCGGGAAGAAGACGCCGACGGCCTCGGCCACCTTGACTTCCTCCGGATCCTTGGATGCCGACAGCTGGCCGACATAATAGGTGTTCATGATCGCAATGTCGCCCACGCCGGCAACTACGGCCTTGGCCTGATCCCGGTCGCCGCCTTCCGGATCGCGAGCCATGTTGGCCACGATGCCGGCGGCCCATTTTTCCGCTTCCTCTTCCCCGTTCAGCTCGATCAGGGAAGCGAGCAGCGACTGGTTGTACATATTCGTGGAAGAGCGAACCAGGATTTTGCCTTTCCATTTCTCCGTGGCCAGGTCCTCATACGTGGACAGCTCGGATGGATCGACCCGATCTTTGGCGTACACGATCACGCGCGCCCGCGTGGACAGCCCGATCCAATAGTTTTCCGAATCGCGGTATTGCTGCGGTACCTGCTGATTGATAACATCGGATTCCATCGGCTGCAGGATGCCCGCTTTCTTGGCCGTGTCCAGAATGCCGCCGTCCACGGTGATGAACAGGTCGGCCGGCGTGCTGGCGCCTTCCCGCTTCAGGCGCTCGATCAGTTCGGCGGCGCTGCCGTCGACCACGTTGACCTTGATGCCGGTTTTTTCCGTAAACATTTGATAAAGCTCGTTATCCACATCGTAGTGACGCGCGGTGTAAATATTGACTTCGCCCCCGCTTTGGGACGGCTGCGCGCTCTCGCTCGGGCTGCCTCCGGGTTCGGGGCTTGCGGCGCTGCCGCCCCCGTTTCCGCCCGAACCGCAGGCGGCAAGCAGAGAGAAGGTTAGAGCCAGTGCCATGGTCAGCATGAAACTTTTGCGTCTGAACAACTTGTTGTACCCCCCGAATCTTGTTGAAGTGAGCCTGATAATCATTATCAAATAATACTATAAATGCAAGCGGGTACATTTGCAATAACTTAAGTTCCCCGCTTCATTCTCTAGCCTAAATCCATTCGCCGCTTTCGCGCAGTGATCAAACTCACTTTTGCCCGCAAAAAAAATCCCCTGGCGGCATATGAGCCGTCAAGGGGCGGATCGCCGCCGCCTGGCCGCAAGACCATAGCGCGGCGATCCCAGAAAACTGACCAGAAAAATAAGCCCCGTCGCAAAAGCCATCGATCCGGAAATGGAAGTGTCGAGCCAAACGGCCAGGCCATAGCCCAAAAAAGCGGCCAGAACGCCGAAGGCCGAGCTCAGCGCCAACATGGAGGGCAGCCGGTCGGTCCACAGGTACGCGGAGGCGGCCGGCGTGATCAGCATGGCCACGACGAGAATGGCGCCGACCGCGTCAAAGGCGGCCACCGCCGTCACGGAAGTCAAAGTCATGTAAAGATAATGCATCAGCGCCGCCGGAATGCCCAAACTGGCCGCCAGCACCGGATCAAAGGCGGTGATTTTCCATTCTTTATAAAAAAGGACGATCAATAAGAGCGTCACCAAAAACGCGGCGGAAAGCATCACCACGGCTTCCGGAACGGCGCCGAACCCCGGCACGCGCATCGTCTCCCAGGGGATGAACGCGATCTCGCCCATCAGCGTATGCTGCACGTCCAGGTGCACATTGCCGGCCTTGGCGGCGACCAAAATCACGCCAATGGCAAACAGCGTCGTAAACACGATGCCGATGGACGCTTCCTGCCGCACGCCCCGGTTATGCAGCCATTGCACCAGGAGCGCCGTCAAAAGGCCTGCGGCGGCGGCGCCGATGAGCATGTGCACTCCGCTCAGTTCCCTGGTGACCAGGTAGGCCGTCACGATGCCCAGTAGCACCGTATGGCTGATGGCATCGGCCATCATCGCCATGCGCCGCAAAATGAGCAGGACACCGACGAGGCCGCAAGATGATCCGACCAGCGACGCCGTGAGCAAAATCCAGCCGTCGTAGCTCATGAAAGCGACCCCCTCTCCGGCAGCCCGGACCGGCCGGCCAGCGCGCTCCCCTTAAGCCGCCTTTTCGCAAGCTGCCGTCTGATCAGCGGAAGCAAAAGCCCTTTGCGCAGCCCGAAAACCAGCGAGACGAGAAACAGGGCGGCAGCCGCGATGACGATAAGCGGCCCCGTGGGCCAACCCTCTCCCCACAGGCTGGCCAGCGTGCCGGCGCCTCCCGCGGCGCCGCCGAACAACGCGGACAACGCGGCCATGCGCCCGAACGAATCGGTCCAATATCGGGCGCTGACGGCCGGCATGATGAGGAGTGCCGCCATCATCACCACCCCGGCGGCCTGGATGCCGGTGACGATGACCGTCACCAAAATCGCCAAATAGACGGCGTTCATCCATTTCCCCGGAAGGCCCAATCCCCTGGCAAAATCCGGGTCAAACAAAAACAGCTTCCATTCCTTGAAAGAGATCAGGACCGTCAGGATCGCCAGCATCGCTACCGCCGCCATCACTTGCACGTCACTTTGCACCATGGCGGCGGCCTGGCCGAACAGAAAGCCGTCGAGCCCGCTCTGGCGGCCCCCGGGCATCCGGTTCGCCATCGTGAGCAGCATGATGCCAAGCCCGAAAAATACGGACAGCACAATCCCCATGGCGGCATCTTCCTTCACGCGGCTTCCGGCGCGAATGCGGTGCACGAGAACGGCGCCGGCCAGCGCGCTGGCTGCGGCCCCGATGAGCATCGCCGGCAAGCTCTTGTAACCGGCCAGGGCAAAGCCGATGACCACGCCCGGCAGTGCGGCGTGGGACAGCGCGTCGCTCATCAGGCTTTGCCGTTTCCAGTAGGCAAGGCACCCGGTGACGCCGGCGGCCATGCCGAGCAGGAACGTGGCGAGAAGCACCCATTGCGCGTTGTGGGACAGCGCCTGCATCATCCCGTCCTCTCCCCCAGCCACCGGAGCGCGCCGCCGTACGCCCGGATCACATTTTCCCTGCTGAACGCCTCCTTCGCCGGACCGTGGGCGATCACCGTCCGGTTCAAAAGCAGCACATGGTCGAAATAATCCTCCACCGTCTGCAAGTCGTGGTGCACCACCAGCACCGTTTTGCCGTTTTCCCGCAGCGTTTTGAGCGTATCCATCACCGCCCGCTCCGTGGCGGCATCCACGCCGGCCAGCGGCTCGTCGAGCAGGTACAGATCCGCATCCTGAACGAGCGCCCGGGCCAGAAACACGCGCTGCTGCTGTCCGCCGGAAAGCTGGCTGATCTGCCGCTTCGCGTATTCGGCCATGCCCATCCGCGCGAGGGCTTCCATCGCACGCTCCTTGTGCTCGCGCCGCGGCCATTTCAGCCAGCCGATGCGGCGGTACAGCCCCATCAGCACCACATCCAGCGCGCATGCGGGAAAATCCCAGTCCACCGAATTCCGCTGCGGCACGTATCCGACCCGCTCTTTTGCCCTGCGGTAGGTGGTGCCGAAAAACTCGACTTCTCCGGTCAGGCGCGGATGCAGGTCAAGCAGCACTTTTAGTAGCGTCGATTTGCCGGCGCCGTTGGGCCCGACGATGGCCGTCAGCGTGCCCGGAGCCACGGCGAAGCTGACATCTTCCAGTACGGGGTTTTTGCGGTATGCGGCCGCAACGCCGCTTACTTTAAGCACAGGTTCCATCACGAGTCCCCCTCTCCGGCGAGCGCCTGCCGGATCGTCTCCACATTGTGCCGGTACATGCCGATGTACGTGCCTTCTTCCGTGCCCGCGGCGCCCATGGCGTCCGAAAACAGCTCGCCGCCCAGCCGCACGTCCAGCCCTTTCCGCTTCGCCCCTTCGATCACCGCCTGAATCGCGTCGGGATTGACGCTCGTTTCCACGAATACGGCCGGCACGCCGCGTTGCACAAGAAGGTCCACCGTCCGCTCGATGTCCTTCAGGCTGACCTCCGTCTCGGTGCTTAGGCCCTGCAGCCCGACCACCTCCAGACCCAGAAAGCGGCCGAAGTAACCGAACGCGTCATGGGCGGTCACGAGAATCCGCCTTTCCTTCGGAATTTGCGAAAGCTTCGCGGCGGACTCCTCCTTGAGCTTATCCAGCTCGGCAAAATAGCCGTTTTTGCCCGCTTCAAAATAATCGGCATCCGCCGGAGACAGCCGTTTCAGTTCCTCCACCGCCGCCGCCAGCGCTTCTTTCCAAAGATCAATGTCAAACCACACGTGCGGATCAACGGCCCCTGTCTCATCTTTCAAAAGCCTTTCCTCCGGCAAAGTCTCGGCGATGGCGACGGCCGGCCTTCCCTTGCCGATCTCTTCAAACGCCCGCGCCATCCCCGCCTCCAGGTGCAGACCGTTGTAAAACACCGCATCCGCCTCGGCCAGCTTCCGGATGTCGCTCGGGGCCGCCTGGTACAGGTGGGGGTCCACACCGGGGCCCATCAGGCTTTGCACGAGTATCCGATCGCCGCCGATGACCGACAGCGGCTCGGCAATCTGCGCGATGGTGGTGACAACGCGCAGCTTTCCGTCCGCCGGCGCCGCTTCCTTGGAGCCGCCGGCTCCGCAGGATGCCAATAAGAGCGCCGCCAGCGTCAGCGTCGCGGCCGCGCCCAGCAGTCTTTTTTGGAAATCAAGACGTTCCATAAGCTTCTCCTTTCCACGCAAAGTCAAAATATGCGCTCATGCACAAAAGGTGAATATGGACAAATGTTTTTCCCTAGTGCAAAATTTTTGATATATATAAAAAATAATGGCCCGGCGCCAATTTGTCAATGCGGCCGCCGGGCCTTAGCCTTGCGAGCTTTTTTTCATTTGCAGTTCCTTCAGGTGTTCCTGCGGCGTTTTACCGAGCAGGGATTTGAAATCCTTGATAAAATGCGCCTGGTCGTAATAGCCGAGTTCGGTAGCGAGGAATGCCCAGTCGGGAACGGTCCCGCTTTCCGCCAGCTGCGCCGCTTCCTGCAGCCTGAAGCGCCGGATGACCCACTTGGGACTGACGCCCACATAGCGCCCGAACAACCGCTGCAGCGCCCTGACGCTGAGACTGAAGCGCTCCGCCAGCTCCTCCACCTTGCGGATGCTCCGGTCCGAAGCCGCCGCCTCCGTCATCCGTGCGGCCAGCTCCGCCTGCGCGTCGCGCTCCGGCTTGAGCTCCCGCAGGAAAGATTCCGTCAGCTCCGCCATTTCCTCGGCGCCGCCCAGCGCAAACATGCGCCGCTCCGTCCGTCCGGCGATGGCGCCAAACAGTTCGCCGCAAGGGATGTTCCGCCCCGTGAGCAGGGAGACGGGCCGCTTCCAGAACGGATAAAATCCTCCGGGCCTGAACTTGATGCCCAGCGCCTCGCCTTCGCCACGAAGGTGCCGGACATAGGTGGCGCGAGGAACGCCGTAAACGCCCGTGTAAACATGCGGCCCCTCCCGCTCAAACACCAGGTTCACGCTGGGATAGGAGAGAATTTCCTGGCTGTAGGGGGCCTGTCCGCGCAAATCCCACCGCACGTGCCAATACCACTCCACGAAAAAGGCCAGGTCCGGCGACGGCTCAAATCGTTCGAGCGTAAACTTGCGCCGTCCCGCCTCCGCGTGAAGGATGCCCTTGTCCGAAACGTCGCCGGACCGCTTCATGGGCGCGCCTCCTTTGCGTTTGCCTTGCGCGCGTTTGTCCGTCGCGTTTTTACAATACAAGCCGATCGCGCCTTTGCTACCATCAAGACTAACAGTTCGCCACATCTCCCGCAACCGTTCGAAAAGGAGGATGAACCGATGGAACGCATGATGGAGTTCACCATTTACATTGACGGCAAACCGGACGCGGTATGGCAGGCGCTGACTTCCCCCGAAGGCACGAGGGCCGTATTCTTCGGCTGCACGCTGAAATCGTCCTTCGAGGCCGGCGCGGACTACGCATACGTGGGACCCGGGGCCGACGGGGAAGAAACGGTTCACGTGTACGGCAAGTTTCTGGAGCTTGAACCGGGAAAACGGATGAGCTACACGGAGCATCCCGGACCGTCCTACCGTGAAAATCACGCCGAGCTGGGGACGAGGGTGACCATAACGCTGACCGAGGTGGGCAGCACCACGAAACTGACGCTCGTAAATGATGAGTGGCCGGACCATCACCCGGGCTTTGACCACGCGAAGGAGCTGTGGCCCATGATCCTGAGCGGCATCAAAACGTATGTGGAAACGGGGAAAAGTTTAAACTTTGGCGGGTGATGCGGACTCAGGCGCAACCGGATCAAAAAAATGCACTGGGATATTCCGCCAAGAGAAACGCCGCAGTGTCAAAAAATCGCACTGTGAGGCCCCGCTTCCGTTCAGCGAAACCTCACAGTGCGAAAAGATCGCATGGCTGCGCGATTATTTCATATCATGCTGCGCGTATACCCGCCATCCACGGCGATTTGCTGGCCGGTGATGTAGCCGGCTTCCTCCGATGCGAGAAACGCGATCAGCGCCGCCGCCTCTTCCGGCGTGCCGGGCCGTCCGGCCGCGATGGCGGCGCACTTGTTGTTGTAAACTTCCTCATATGTCACGCCATGCAGCTCCGCCATGCGGGTCCACACGTTATGCAGCCGTTCGGTCAAAATGGCGCCGGGATGCAGGTTGTTGACGGTGATGCCGTATGGCGCCAGCTCCAGGGCGGCGCACTTGACGGCGTTGGCCAGCGCGGCATTGATGACCCCGAGGGTGAAGGCGCCGGGCTCCGGCTCCTTCCACATAATGCCGACCACGTTGATGATGCGCCCCCAGCGCCGCTCCTTCATGCGGTCGAATGCCATTTTCATGCAGTCCAGATACGGAATCAGCTTTTTCGTAATGCCTTCCTCAAGATGTGCGAGGCTGTGATCCACAAAAGAAATCGGCGCGGCCCCAGGCACGCTGTTCACCAGAATGTCCAGACGCCCGAACCGTTCATCGATGCGCTCAAACATCGCCTTGCGCGATGCCGGATCCGCGGCGTCCAGCGCGATCGCTTCCGCGTCCGGCCGGATTTGGCGCAGTTCCATCAGCGCCTTTTCCAACCGCTCGCCCGGCCGCGCGGCAATGGCCACGCGCACGCCCTCCCGCGCCAGCCGCTTCGCCGCCGCAAAGCCGATGCCGCCGCTCGCGCCCACACAAAGTGCCGTTCTCGTGCTTTCCGTCATATGTATCCATCGTCCCTTCCGCTTGCGTTATCATTTTTAATCTACCGCTTCCGGGACAATAAGTAAACAGCGCCAAAAGGCGCAATCCGTCAGCGCGAGCAAACCCGATTGACGGCTTCCAGCACCCTGGCGCTTTGAAAGGGTTTGACGATAAAATCTTTTGCACCGTATTGGATGGACTCCAATATTTTTTCGCGGTGGCCGATGGCCGAGCACATGACCACCTTGGCGTCCGGGTCCAGTTTGCGGATTTCTTTCAGCGCTTCGAGACCTTCCATGCCGGGCAGCGTAATGTCCATGGTCACCACGTCCGGACGCCACGTTTTGTATTTCTGGACCGCTTCTTCCCCGTTTTCGGCCTCCACGACGACTTCGTGCCCGCCTTGCACCAGTATGTTTTTCAGCATCGTCCTTAAGAAGGCAGCGTCATCCACCACCATAATCCTCGCCATTTCGTCATTTGCCTCCCTCTCCATGGTTTTCTAGGTTCGTACCACCTTCTTGTTTTCTAATTATAGAAACGCTTACTGAACAAAAGCTGAACAAAATTTGGCCAACCGCAACCCTTAAACAAAATGCCGCGAAAAAAAGAAAAGCTCCAGTGGAAACCCACTGGAGCCTTGTGCCGAATCCTTTTTCGGATTACATCATGTCCATGCCGCCCATGCCGGGAGCCGCCGGTTTTTCCTTCTCCGGCTTGTCGGCCACCACCGCTTCGGTGGTCAGGAACATGGCGGCAACGGAAGCGGCGTTTTGCAGCGCGGTGCGCGTCACTTTCACCGGGTCGATGATGCCCGCATCGAACATGTTCACCCATTCGTCCGTAGCGGCATTGTAGCCCACGCCGACCGGTTCTTTCTTCAGGCGCTCCACGATGACGGAGCCTTCCATGCCGGCGTTGCTTGCGATGGTGCGCACCGGTTCTTCCAGCGCGCGCAGCACGATGTTGACACCGGTTCTTTCGTCGCCTTCCGCTTTGATGGCAGCCACCGCGTTGTAGACGTTCACGAGCGCCGTGCCGCCGCCGGCCACGATGCCTTCCTCAACCGCAGCGCGGGTAGCGTTCAGCGCGTCTTCGATGCGCAGCTTGCGCTCCTTCATTTCGGTCTCGGTGGCGGCGCCGACCTTGATGACGGCTACGCCGCCGGCCAGTTTCGCCAGGCGCTCTTGCAGTTTTTCGCGGTCGAAATCGGAAGTCGTTTCTTCGATTTGTTTCTTGATTTGCGTGATGCGCGCTTCGATGTCGGCCTTGTTGCCCGCGCCGTCGACGATGATCGTGTTTTCTTTTTGCACGCGGACTTGGCGGGCCGAACCCAGTTGCTGCAGCGTAGCGGACTTGAGTTCGAGGCCGAGTTCTTCGGTGATGACGGTGCCGCCGGTCAGTGCGGCGATATCTTGCAGCATGGCCTTGCGGCGGTCGCCGAAGCCGGGCGCTTTAACGCCGACGCAGGTGAAGGTGCCGCGCAGACGGTTCACAAGCAGCGTAGCCAGCGCTTCGCCTTCGATGTCTTCGGCGATGATCAGCAGCTGCTTGCCGGATTGCACGACTTTTTCGAGAATCGGCAGGATTTCCTGGATGCTCGAGATTTTCTTGTCGGTAATGAGGATGTACGGATTTTCCAGCACGGCTTCCATTTTTTCCGTATCGGTGATCATGTACGGAGAAATGTAGCCGCGGTCAAATTGCATACCTTCGACAACTTCCAGGCTCGTTTCGATGCCTTTGGATTCCTCGACGGTGATAACGCCGTCCTTGCCGACTTTCTCCATGGCGTCGGCGATCAGTTCGCCCACTTCTTCGTCGGCTGCGGAGATGGCGGCCACTTGCGCGATGTTGTTGCGGCCTTCCACCGGCTTCGAAATCTTCTTCAGCTCTTCCACCGCAGCTTTGACCGCTTTTTCGATACCTCTGCGGACCACCATCGGGTTGGCGCCGGCGGTGACGTTTTTCAGGCCTTCGCGGATCATGGCCTGAGCCAGAACCGTAGCCGTCGTGGTGCCGTCACCGGCAACGTCGTTGGTCTTCGTGGCCACTTCCTTGACCAGTTGGGCACCCATATTTTCATAGGGATCTTCCAGTTCGATTTCTTTCGCGATGGTCACGCCGTCGTTGGTGATCAGCGGCGAACCGAACTTTTTCTCCAGTACGACGTTGCGGCCTTTCGGACCGAGCGTCACTTTCACCGCATTGGCCAGCGCGTCAACCCCGCGGAGCATCGCGCGGCGGGCGTCTTCGCTGAATTTGATTTCTTTCGCCATGTTTCCGATAACCTCCTTGAATTCGTTCCCATGTCCTTCATGAAGCTTGCCGGTCATCCGTCACCCGTCTCGGAGTTCATGCCGGCCCGTTAACAAGCTTGTCCATTCACTCGATGATGGCGTGAATGTCGCTTTCTTTCATAATCAAATACTCTTTGCCGTCGTACTTGATCTCGGTTCCCGCGTATTTGGAGAACAGTACACGGTCGCCAGGTTTCACTTCCAGCGGGACGCGCACGCCGTCTTTGTTGAGGGTGCCGCTGCCCACGGCAACAACCGTGCCTTCTTGCGGCTTTTCCTTCGCCGTGTCCGGCAGAACGATGCCGCTGGCGGTTTTTTCTTCTTTGGCGATGGCTTCGACCAGTACGCGGTCTCCCAAAGGTTTGATCATGAAAATAGCCTCCTTTTGGATCAGGTGAAGGATGGTTTTGAGGAACCATTGTTAGCACTCAATTCAATCAAGTGCTAATAACCATTTCCTATAATACTGTTTTTAATTTCCGTTTTCAAGCCCCATACCGGCAAAAAAATCAATGGACCCGCAGGGGGCTGCGGGTCTTGCGGCATCGGGCGGCACTTCATTTATTTTGCCCGGCGGGCCGAAAGATTATGCACCCGGATTTTGCGTTGCGTCACCCTTGACCGGCCGGTTCCGCTTCCCGGTCCGCTTGGGCGGCCAACCGCTTGTTGTAAGCGGATTGGGCGAGAAGGACGCTGAATTCAAACAGCAAAATCAGCGGCACCGCCACGAGCAAATCCGAGATCACGTCCGGCGGCGTGATCATGACCCCGACGGCCACCATCACGAACCAGGCCAGCCGGCGCATCTTGCGCAGCCGCACCGGATTCACGATGCCGATCCGGGTCAGAAACATAACAAGCAGCGGCAGCTCAAACAGCAGGGAAATCGGAATCAGGAGGCTGAACAGGAAATTAAAATATTGCGAAAGGCCGTAGGTCTGCTCCAGCCCCATGAGCATCGTCACCCGTTCGGTAAAGCGGAAAGCCAGCGGAAACACCACGAAATAGGCAAAGGCCAGCCCCGCCAGAAACATCAGAAAAGCGCCGGGTATGTAGCGAAGGGTGGCGCTGCGCTCCTTCGGCGACAGGGCGGGCCGGACAAAGGCCCAAAGCTGGTAAAAGGCAAAAGGAATGGCGATGATGAGGGAAATCATCACCGCAAATTTCATGTACAGTCCGATGGCATCCCAGGGGGAAAACGCGTGGAGCACCAGCTTGTCCGTCGGCGCCGCGGCCACCAGATATTCATAAAGCGGCTCGGCGGCAAAAAAACCGCCCACCAGGCCGACGCCAAACATGATCAGCGAATAGATGATGCGCCTGCGCAGTTCGCCGACGTGCTCCCAAAGTGACATGCTGCCGCCGTCAGGGGCGGCGGAGCCGGACCGCTCGGTCATTCGCGACGAATCCTCCCGTTTGCGAATTGGCGTATTTTCAAATTGGCAAAGCAATGAACAAAACCCGGGACGAAACAAAGACGGCTGCGATGAGCCAGCCGCCTTGCCAACAGGGCCGCTTATTCCGGCAGACGCCTTTCCGCCGCCGGCAGCTCTTTCTGCTGCGGCGCGTTGTCGTCCGCCCGTTTTTCCATTTTTTCCGGCTCGTCATCCATCAGGCCGCTCGCGCCTCTCTTGAACTCCCGCAGCGTGCGGCCGAAAGCCCGCCCCAGCTCGGGGAGCTTGCTTGGCCCAAACAGAAGAAGCGCGATCAGCACCAGCAAAATGACGCCGGAAATGCCGATTCCGCTGCCCATTGATTTGTCACCTCAATCCTGTCCATCTCGGATGGCGGTCATTCCATCGGCCGGCGCGTCAAACGTGAAATCCGCCATATCCCATGCTGATGATCTCTTCCTTCGTTATGCGGTCCCCCGCCAGCACGCGCGGCAAAAGCGCGTCGAACGACGTGTAGGGATCATGAATCACGCAGCCGGGAAGACCGAAAATCGGCACGCCCTCCAGATAACCGAAAAGCAGCATCGAACCCGGCAGCATGGGAGTGCCGTAACTGACGATATCGGCGCCCGCATCGGCAATGGCGCCCGGCGTCCGGTCATCGGGATCGACGGACATGCCGCCGGATACCAATATCATATCATACCCCTGGGTGAGGAAATAGCGAATTTCGTTGACAATTGTTTGTCGGTCGTCCGGCGCAAAGCGCTGCTCGGCCAGTTCGGAGCCCAGCGCCTCCAGCTTGCTTCTGACCACGGGTCCGAACCGGTCCTCAATCCTGCCGTAATAAACCTCGTTTCCGGTGGTCAGGAGGCCCGCGCTCATGCGTCTCAGCGGCCTGACATACAGCGGGGAGCGGCCGTCAAAGGCTTTCCGGTAAGCCGCGGCCAAAAGCTCCGCTTCGCGCACCTTGGTTTTCGGCACCACCAGCGGAATAATGCGGGCGGCGCCCAGCGGCTCGCCCGGCCGGACCAGATGATGGTTCCGCACCGTGGCCAGCGCCAGATCGCCGATGGCATTCAGCGCGTTGACGAATTCCCGCGCCACCGACGCAAGCCCCAGGATTTCGGACTTCAGCGTCACCCTGCCTTCCCGCGGTTCCCCAAGGGCGACATTTTCCCCCGCGACGGCCGCCGCCAGCTGCAGCGCCGCATCGTTTTCGTGCAGGTCATCGTCCGAAAGTTCCAGGGCGTAAATGTGCTCTTTGCCGATGTCCTTCAGCTTCGGAATGTCTTCTTCCGTCAGCCGGTGGCCCCTGCGGAACAAGGGGCCTTTGTATTCGCCGGGCAAAATCCGCGTAATGTCGTGCGCCAGCACCATCCCTGCGGCGTCTTCCACCCGGATTTCCCGCAATACCGAAGAACCGATGCGTTTCGTCGCTTGCGCCTGCCTGCCGTTTTCTATGGTCATCCCGTTCTCTCCTTTAATATGCCTGCCAGTTGCCGGAGAGCCTCAGGCAGCAGGGTCACCACCGGCATCAAGTGGTCGTTGACGCCTTTGGGATCCGCGGGCAGGTTGACGATCAGCGTGCGGCCGCGGATGGCGCATACGCCCCGATACAGCAGGTTCAGGCGGGATTTCGCGGCCGCCTGCGCCCTCATTTCCTCCGCCAGCCCGGGAACGATGCGATCCGCCACAAGGAGCGTCGCTTCAGGCGTGATATCTAGCTCCCCGAGCCCGATGCCTCCCGCCGTAAAAATCAGATCCGCTTCCATGCCGTCCGCCATTTCGATCAACGCGGCGCGAATTTCATCCTGCCGGGCGGGCACGACCCGAAAATCGATCAGTTCGCCGCCCAGCTCTTCCTCCGCCAGTTCCCGGATCACCTGCGCGCTTGTATCTTCCAGTTCTCCCCTCAAACCTTTGTCATTGACCGACAGCAGCGCCACTTTCCAACGCATGACCATCCCCCGTTCTCCCGTCAGAAAATCGCCTCTCGCACCCGCCGGACAACCGCCAGTTTAAATTCAATTAAGCAAAGTAATCTCCGCTTTTTCCTCCCGTCTTGGACAATAGTTTCACTTCGGTGATGGTAATGTCTTTCTGAATCGCCTTGCACATGTCGTATATGGTCAAAGCTGCCGCCGCGGCGGCAGTCAAAGCCTCCATTTCCGCGCCGGTCCGGCCGGCCGTTTTCACTTCGGCCGTCACCGTAAGCTCATCGGCGCCATTGTCCGCAAACCGGATGGCCACCCCGGTGAGCGGAATCGGATGGCACATCGGGATGATGTCCCAGGTTTTCTTGGCCGCCTGAATGCCGGCCACCTGCGCCACGGCCAGCACGTCGCCCTTGGCCACGGCGCCTTCGCGGATCCGCGCCAGCGTCTCCGGCGCCATGCGTACCCTGGCCGACGCCACGGCTGTCCGCACGGTCACCGGCTTGTCCGAAATGTCAACCATGACCGCCCTGCCCTGCTCATCCAGATGGGTGAACGGCGCCTGGCGGACGGGCTTTCTTTCGTTGTTCACGCCCGGCATGCCCCCTGTTTGTTCAGCCATAACAGCTTTTCCTCCGTCGCCAGCACATCCAGCTTCAGATCATGCGGCTCCCTCGGCAGCGGTTCGTCCGAGATTTGCCTGGCGAAGGCAAAGCCGATCCATAAGATGGACCGTCTTCCCCGGGCCATCTCGGCCGCATACATCCGGTCGTAGTAACCGCCGCCGTAACCCAGCCGGCTGCCGTCGGGATGAAAGGCCAGCCCGGGCACCAGCACCGCATCGGGACATATCTGGGGAGAGAGCGGCTCGGTCCGCGACGGATCGGGCTCCGGCACTCCCCAGGCGCCCGGCGTAAAATCGCCGGGTCCGCTGATGATGCGCCATTCCATCTCCCGCCCTCTGATTTTCGGCGCAGCCACGATGTCGCCCGCCGCCAGCAAGGAGCGCGCGAGAGGCAGCGGGTCCGCTTCCGACCGGAATGGACCGTAAATGCAGACCGTTAGCGGCCTTCCCAGCCTGGCGCGCATGGGAGCGAAAATTTCCCGCTCGACCTTACGGCACAGCGAAGCGGACCGGGCGGCCCGCTCTTCCGGCGGGATTTGGTCGCGCAGCGCGGCCATTTTTTTGCGCCATTCCGCCTTGGCTATCGCATGGTGTTCCGCCGCCATCCGGGACCACCGCCTTAATCCGCATTTTACCATGGTTTGATATACGCTGAAATTACCAGTTCCCATGTAGTTCCAGTGTACCATTGAATCCGCCGCTTCGCCAGCACCCGGACTTTGCGCGGTTTGGACGGCCTGACGCGTTTGCGATACACTGGTGAAGGAGGGATTTCCTTGATTTTGCAAGCTGCAGGCATACACAAATCTTACGGCGCGACCCCCGTGCTTGCGGGCGTCTCCCTGCTTGTAAACGAGCGGGACCGCATCGGCCTCGTCGGCGTCAACGGAGCGGGCAAATCGACGCTGCTTCGTATCCTGGCGGGAGAGCTGGAAGCCGACAGCGGATCCGTCACCCGGAGCAAAGAACTCAAAATCGGCTACCTGGCGCAAAACGACAGGCTGGCGGGGCATCGGACCATATGGGAAGAAATGGTGTCGGCCTTCGGGCCCCTTGTGGAACAGGAAAAAGAGCTGAAACAGCTGGAGGCGCGTATCGGCGATCCGGCCGAGCAGGCGGATGAAAAACGCTATGCGGCGCTGCTCGCCCAGTACGCCGACCTGACGGAACGCTTCCGCGCCGCCGGCGGTTTCGAGATGGAAAACCGCATCCGCAGTGTGCTCCATGGCATGGGATTTGGCGGCTTTCATCCCGATACGGAAATCGCTAGCCTCAGCGGCGGGCAGCGGACCCGCCTGGCGCTGGCGCGGCTCCTTTTGACGCAGCCGGACCTATTGCTTCTCGATGAGCCGACCAACCACCTGGACATCGAGACGCTGGAGTGGCTCGAGCAATATTTGCGCAACTACGCCGGCGCCATGATCATCGTCTCCCACGACCGGTATTTTCTCGATGCCGTCGTCACGTCCATCGTGGAGATCGAACGCCACGCCGCCGCGCGCTACACGGGCAATTACACGCGATACATGGAACAAAAGGCGGCCGAATTCGAGCTGAGCGTTAAGCGCTATGAAGCCCAGCGGCAGGAGATCGCGAAAATGGAAGATTTCATCCGGCGCAATCTGGCCAGAGCTTCCACCGCCGGCCGCGCCAAGAGCCGGCGCCGCGCGCTGGAGCGGATCGAGCGGATCGAAAAGCCGCAAGCGGCGCGCCAGGCCAGTTTTTCTTTTCAGACGGAGCGAAAAAGCGGCAAGGAAGTGCTGCAGGTTTACGGCATTGCCGCCGCGCCGGCGCCGGAGATGGAGCCGATTTTCCGCAACTTTTCGCTGGAGGTCCGGCGCGGCGAGCGGGTGGCTTTCGTCGGGCCCAACGGCATCGGCAAAACGACGCTGCTTCGCGCGCTGGTGGGCGAGCTTCCGCTTAAGGAAGGTTCGGTTCGCTGGGGGGCGGGCGTGTCCGTCGGCTACTACGACCAGCGGCAAAGCGGCCTGAACCCGGCCAATACGGTGCTCGATGAAGTCTGGAACGCTTATCCGCATCTTGCGGAAGCAGAAATCCGCACCGTGCTCGGCAACTTTCTGTTCAGCGGCGAGGATGTGAAAAAAACGATTGCGTCCTTAAGCGGCGGGGAAAAGGCGCGGGTGGCGCTGGCCAAGCTGATGCTGAAGCGCGCCAACGTGCTGGTGCTCGACGAGCCCACCAACCATCTGGATTTGCTAAGCCGCGAGGTGCTCGAGGCGGCGCTGGACGAATACGACGGCACGCTGCTTTTCGTGTCCCACGACCGCTATTTTCTGAACCGGCTGGCCGACCGGATCGTGGAGCTTTCACCCGATGGCACGGCGCAATATTTGGGCAATTATGACGACATGCTGCGAAAAAAACGCGAGCAGGCGGAATGGGACCATTCCGGCGAGGAGCGGCGCGGGAAACCTGCCGGTTCGGACGCGTCCGATATGCCCACGGCTCCCGGGGCCGCCAGCTACGAAGCGGAAAAACAGGCCCGGCGCGAGCAGCGCGCCCGCGTCCGCAAAATCGAGCAGGCCGAGGCGGAAATCGCGCGCCTCGAAGCGCAAATTGCGGCCCTTGAGGAAGAGATGGCCTCGCCCGAAATCAGCGTGGACTACGTGAAACTGCGGGAAAAGCAGGCGCAAATCGACGAGCTGCGCCCGAAGTTGGAGGAGGCCTATGCGGCATGGGAACGCCTTGTGGAGGAATGAAAATGTTATCCACGTCCCTGTCCACAGCTTCCCTGAAACGAAAAAAATCCGGATCAAGCGGCGGTCCCGCAAAAATCCTTTTCCGGACAAGCCTTTCGGGCGGCTGGAAATCCGTTCCTTTGACTTGTCCACGTTTTTATTCACATTATCCACAAAATCCCCACAATGCTGTGGAACATTGTTCCTTTTCTTGTGGAATACCAAACCCTTGCACCCCAAGGAATCCACGGCTTTCTCCACAATATGCACAAGAGGTGTGGATAACTTTGTCCACACCTCTTGTTTTCATCGTTATTGCCCGGCGGCCTGCTTCATTTTGTTTTGCGCCAGCAGCGCGGCATTGCAGGCCGACACGTACGCTTTGGCCGCGGCCAGAATGATGTCCCGGTGCACTGCCGTGCCCTGAAACCTCCGACCCTGATGCACGACGGTCACGATGGCTTCGCCGTGGGCGCTTTCGCCGTTGGACAGCGAGTGCAGCTCCAGATCCTCGAATTCGGCAGGGACCGGCAACGCCTGCCGGATGCAGCGGACGACCGCTTCCAGCGGGCCTTCCCCGAACGCGGTATACGTTCTTTCGCTGCCGTCCTCCGCCTTCCGGATCGTCACCGACGCAATCCGCGAGCGCTGGGAACCGGCCAATACCTGCAAATCCACCAGCTCGTAAGGTTCGGCGATGACGCCCGCGGATTTGCCGACCAGCTTCAGGAGCGTGTCGTCGGAAACGAGTTTTTGATGGTCCGCCACCTCTTTGAACCGGTTGTACAGGTCATCCAGCTCATGCTCGGTCAGCGTGAAGCCGTATTCCGCCACCCGGTGCTGCAGGGCGTGGCGCCCGGAGTGTTTGCCCAGCACGATCATGCTGCGCGGAATGCCCATCGCTTCCGGATCCATGATCTCGTAGGTGCTGCGGTTTTTGAGCAGCCCGTCCTGGTGGATGCCGGACTCGTGCTGGAACGCGTTGCGCCCGACGATCGGCTTGTTGTACGCGATCGGAATTTGCATCGTGCGGCTGACGAGACGGGACGTTTCATAAATCTGATCGATCCGGATGCCCGTTTCCACTCCCAGCGATTCGCCGCGGGTATGAATGGCCATGACCAGCTCCTCCAGGGAGCAGTTGCCGGCGCGCTCGCCGATGCCGTTGACGCACACTTCCACTTGCGTCGCGCCGTGCCGGATCGCCGCCAGGCTGTTGGCCACCGCCAGCCCCAGGTCATTATGGCAATGGGCGCTGAAAACTACCTTGTCGGCGCCCCGCACGTTTTGGCGGATGCGCGCAAACAGGGGACCGAACTCCTCGGGGAGCGCATATCCCAGCGTGTCCGGGATGTTGATGATCGTGGCGCCTTCCTCGATGGCCGCTTCCACCACCCGGTACAGAAACTCCTCGCTGGAGCGCGAAGCATCCATCGGCGAAAACTCGATCTCCTCCACAAACTGCTTGCCGTAGGCGATCATCTCGCGAAGCAGGCGGACCACTTCATCCTGCGTCTTGCGCAGCTGGAAATCCAGGTGAATCTGCGAGGAGGAGATGAACAGGTGCAGACGGCGCCGGGCCGCATCTTGCGTGGCCGCCACGGCGGCGTCGATATCCTCCTTGACGCAGCGCGCAAAGCCGCAAATTTCCACGTTCTGCAGCTCGCGGGAAATTTGCTGGATCGCCTGAAACTCACCCGGGCTCGAGACGGGAAAGCCGGGCTCGATCACATCGACGCCCAGGCGGGCGAGCTGGCGGGCGATGACGATTTTTTTCTCCGGCGGAATGGACGCGCCGGGCGCCTGCTCGCCGTCGCGCAGCGTCGTGTCGAAGATGCGGATGCGGCGTTTGCCGCCGGAAGCCGGCTCGAAAGGCCGGATGTTGTTTTGTTCTGCGTTATGGGGTGCTGGATTCGTCATATCGGGTTTTCCTCCTTGCGTGAAAATGGGTGTCGGTGCTGGCGGAGACGGCAAAAAGCCCGCCGTCTCCGCTTGTTTGCAGAGACGACGGGCTTTGCGTTTTACTAGCCGCCGCGGTACCACCCTGCTTGGAGGTTTCGTTTTTCCGGAAAACGAAAATTCCTCCCACCTCACGCGCCAGGTTTCGCGCCCCCGGACAGGCGCAAAACCCGGCGAGCGCCCGATATCGGGGGCCAGCCGTAGCGGGATAATCCGGTTTCGGACGCATGATGCGTCCGCCGTTTCCCCCGCTCCGCTCCCGGACGAGTTCGGAGGGCCCTTTCGGCTGCGTCGCACCGTCCCGCAGCTCTCTGGTTTCCGGGGCTTCTCCTACTGCTTCCGTTCATCGCGTTGAAAAAGATGCAATTGTTTTATATTAAGTCGATTTTATCGACTTAAGTCCGGCATCCGGTGCCTCTTCGGGGCCGTTAGGTCGATTCTATCGACTTAAACTCCTCCGCAACCCCTTCAGTAAGCCCCCTGCCAATCAGTTAAGTCGATATTATCGACTTAAATTTTGTTTTCGGCGTCTCACAGGCTCGTTTAAGTTGGTTTTATTGACTTAACTCCGCTTCACCCCTGCGGCAGCCCAACCAAAAAGCCCGCCGTCTCTTCATCAAGAGACGACGGGCTTGCCTTCACCTGCCGCGGTACCACTCTTGTTGACGCTCCAATGGCCTTGGAACGCCCCCTCCGAACCCGATCACGGGGGTCAGCCGTTTCGGCGTACGTGGGGACCGCCGCATCCGCGCGGCGCCTTTCCGCCGAACCGCTCCCAGGCGAGCTTCAGGTTCCCTTCCGCCGCGTCGCACCACCCCGCGGCTCTCTGATGTCCGGGTGGACCCTACTGTTCCTGATCATCGCGTTGTTTGCCGAATATGCGATTTGCTCAAGCATCCCATGTGCACATCGGGATTGACTCATATTATAGTAACCGCGAAATATTCTGTCAATTCGTTTTTTTGAAATTTGCGGGCCCATTATGTTTTTGCGCCCGCTTAAGGATTTTTCACCGACCACGCTTCCAGCGACAATTGCGCGTCCGCCTTCATGTCCAGCGGCGAAAATTCCCCGCGCCGCCATTTCAGGTCGGCGGCCGCCGCAATCATCGCCGCATTGTCCGTGCACAGCGACATGGGCGGAATGAGGAGCGGCAGTCCTGCCGCCTCGCACAGTTCCGTCAGCCTGCCGCGCAGTCCGCGGTTGGCGGCGACGCCGCCGCACAGCAGCATCTGCCGCGCGCCAAACACTTCCGCCGCCCGCATGGCTTTGGACGTCAGCACGTCGATGACCGACTCCTGAAAGCCTTTGGCGAGCGACGCGAAATTCACCGTTTCCCCCTTCATCCGGCAGCGGTTGATTTCCGCCAGCACCGCCGATTTCAGGCCGCTGAAGCTGAAATCGAAGGAATCCGGCTCCAGCCAGGCGCGCGGCAATTCGATTTCGTGATCCGCGTCCTGCGCCAGCCGGTCCACATGGGGCCCGCCGGGATAGGGAAAATTCAGCGCGCGCGCCACCTTGTCGTATGCTTCCCCCACGGCATCATCGCGGGTGCGCCCGACGATCCGGAACACGCCTTCCGCCTCCAGAAGCACCAGTTCCGTGTGGCCGCCCGAAACGACCAGCGCCAGCGCGGGGTATAGGATTTCCCCGACCAGACGATTGGCGTAAATGTGGCCGGCGATGTGGTGCGTGCCGATCAGCGGCACATCCAGCGCCATCGCAAGGCTTTTGGCGGCGACGACACCGACGAGCAGGGCCCCGACCAGGCCGGGGCCCTGGGTGACCGCCACCGCATCCACCTGATCCAGCCGGATGCCGGCGGATGTGACCGCCTCTTCCAGCATCAGCGTAATGCCTTCCACGTGCTTGCGCGACGCGATTTCCGGCACCACGCCGCCGTATTTCCTGTGGATGTCCACCTGGCTGGACACGATGTTCGACAGCACTTCCCGCCCGTTTTTCACCACCGCCGCCGACGTTTCGTCGCAGCTCGTTTCAACGGCCAGCAAGTAATAAGGCTCCCTGGGGCTGTGCCGCTTTGTTTCATGCTCCGTCAGACTCACGATGATTCCCCTTCCGGCGAATCTTCGGCGCCGGCCGCCAGCGTGGCGGCCATGTCGCGGAAAGGCGCCAGATCCGCCCACATGATCAGCGCGTCTTCCTGGTTGTCCGAGTAATACCGGGGCCGGATTCCCGATCCGCTGAAACCCAGCTTGCGGTACAAATTTTTCGCCACTTCGTTGGATACCCGCACTTCCAAAGTGATCCGCAGGGCGCCCATGGCGGCGGCCATGCGCATCATTTCGCGCAGCAGCCGTTCGCCGAGCCCCCTTCCCCGATAGGCTGCCCGCACGGCGATGTTGGTGACGTGGGCTTCGTCCACGATGAGCCACAGGCCGCCGTAACCGATAATTTCGCCATCCAGTTCCATCACGAGATAGCGGGCATGCCGGTTGTGCGTCAGCTCGGTCCGGAACGCTTCCCGCGACCAGGGCGCGGTAAAAGATTCGTGCTCAATCTGCAAGATCGCATCAAGATCCTCGAGGGTCATGCTGCGAAAAACGACACTTTGCGCGTCAGCCTCCCGATCCGATTGCTTTCGGTCTCCCATGTCAATCCCCCCGGGCGGCCATCAGCTTCGCCTGCAGCTTGATTTCCGCCTCTGCCAATTGCGTATAGTTAGGCACAAATGCGTGCACGGGATCATGTTCGCCGCGGCGGAAGCGCCGAACCGCCAGCTTGGCGGTGGCGGCGGCGTCCATGAGATGCGGCACGAGCCGGACCGCCGCCCCGCTTTCTTCGCCCTGGCGCCAGATTTCCGCATGCTTTTCCGCATCGCCGGTGATCCATATTTCCGTAGCGCCGCCGGATGCCGCTTCCTGCCGGAGTTTCTCAATCCACTCGGCAGCCAGCCGGATCCCGTCGGCATCCAACCGCTCCCAGCGTCCGTCCGCGTCCGCCGCCCAGCGCGCCGTATACACCTGTCCCCGGCGGGCATCCATGACGGGAACGATCCACACCGGCCCGCTGCGGCCGCCGGCGCTGACGCCCTTTGACTCCCAGGCGCCCAGCGCCAGCGTCTCCAGGCTGGATACGCCGACGAGCGGCTTGTTCCAGGCCCAGGCCAACGTTTTGCCGACGGACACGGCAATCCGCACCCCGGTGTAGGAACCGGGGCCTTGCCCGACGGCGATCAGATCCAGATCTTTGCCCGACAGGCCGCAATCTTCAAGAAGCTTTTTGAGCGCCGGCACGACCTGAACGGAATGATTCCGCTCGGACAGCGATTGAACCGAGACCAGCACCTTGCCGCCCCGCGCCAAAGCGGCCGTCAGCGAGGCGGTGGAGGTGTCCAGCGCCAGCACCGTCAATTGATCGTCATGTTCGGTCATTCCTTACGCATCCTCCTCGGGCGCAAGATCCAGCTCTTCGCACCAGGCCTCATACACTGCGCCGAACGGCCTTATGCGCAGCCGCCGGGAAGCCGGCCCCGTCGGAATCAGGACAATTTGCAAATATTCCGGAGGCAGGAGCGGCTCTATCCGCGACGCCCACTCCACGAGCGTCACGCCTTCCCCCAGAAAATATTCGTCCAGGCCCAGCTCTTCCGCCTCTTCCAGCGACAGCCGGTATACGTCCATATGATAAAAAGGCAGACGTCCGCCTTCGTACTCTTTAATAATCGTAAAAGTCGGGCTGTTCACGACGCCGGGTACCCCGAGGGCGGCGGCAAACGCCTGGGCAAAGCGTGTCTTGCCCGCGCCCAGATCCCCATCCAGGGCGATCAGCGTGCCGGGCCCGGCTTTCTCCGCCAGCCTGGCGGCAAATGCCGCCGTATCCGCTTCGCTTGACGCGTCCCACACGAAAACTCGGGACCGGTTGGTTTGCGGCTTATCCGTCATGGCCGAGATCCTTCCCCAAAATGATTGTATCCCCGTTTTTCCAACTTTTTTCTGTTCCCCCCCGGGGTCATAAGCTCCACCGAAGGCAAACCGGCCTCCGTGTGGCCGATGACAAAAAACGGCAGCCCTTCCGCCCGGAAAGCTTCCCGGATTTCCGTTTCGCGCCCCGGCGCGGCCGTTCCCACAAGGACAAAGTCCTCGCCGCCATACAGCATCCATTCCAAAGGATCGATGCCGCATGCGGAAGCGTATGCGGCCAGCTCTCCGGCCAGCGGCAGCGCCGCCTCGCGCAAAACCACCTTCAGTCCGGACGCTTCGGCGATTTCCCAGCATTCGCTGGCAAGCCCGTCGCTGACATCATTCAGCGAAGTGGCCCAGCCCCGTTCGGCAAGCAATCGCCCCGCCCTAACGGACGGCTCGGGCCGCTGATGCGCGCGCACCAGCCGGCCGGGCGGCGGCGGGACAGGCCGGCCGCCATTCCGGTTTTGTGCGAGCAAACCGTACAGACCGCCGGCCGACAGGCCGACGGGCCCCGTGACAAACACAAAATCGCCGGGCCTTGCCCCGCTTCTCAGGATTGCCTGCCCGGCCGGCACCGTGCCCGCCAGCGCCACGGCAACGACCAGGTGCCGGACGGAGGCGGTCGTGTCCCCGCCCACTACGGCCACATCATATTGCTCCGCGCAAAGATACAGGCCGTCGTACACCGCGGTGATGCGTTCCGGCTCCCAGGAAGGCGGCACGCTGACCGACACGAGGGCATACCGCGGAATGCCGCCCATGGCGGCAATGTCGCTGATGTTGGCGGCCAGCGCCTTGTAGCCGATGTCGGCGTCCCTCATCGTCTCGGGCCGAAAATGGATTTCTTCCGCCATCGTGTCCATGGCCAGCAGCCACTGGTGCCCTTCCGGCGCTTCCACCACCGCCGCATCATCGCCGATGCCTGCTTTCACGCCCAGCGCCGCCAGCCGCTCGGGGGACTGGCGGCCTGCGGTCCACAGCCGGATCAGCGCAAACTCGTCGGCTTTCGGCACGGCGCGGCTCCCCTTCTGAACATTTTGTCCTTATTATATCGGTGTGCAAGTAAACATGCAAAAGCCCGTCCGCATCTTGCGGACGGGCCTTTGCGCGAGCGAACCAGTCGCTTCGGTGGGTTTGTTATTGGAAGGAACGATATGCGCCGCTGTTACCGCTCAGGGCCGAAACGATCGGCGAGATGGTTTGGGACGGGGTGAAGTTATCCTGTCCGTTCGGCCCGAACTGGGAACCCACTTGGCCAAACCCGGCGGATTGGCCGGAAGTGTAATGAGCGGCGTTGGCTTGATAAGATGGATTCAGAGCCTGATTCAGCGCCGCCTGCGCCGTCGGCGACAGGCCCAGCGTGGATTGCCCTTGCGGCCGGAAAGCATCCTGTGCGTAAGTGCCGGTTTGGGCGTACTGGGTGGCAGGCTGATTGTATTGGCTGGCGGACGGCTGGCCGTACTGGATCGAAGCGGTATAAGGCGCTTGCTGGCTGATTTGGCTCACCATCTGCATGTTTTGCTGGCTGATCATGCTGGCCGAATGGCTGATCTGGCTGACCAGCGATTGCAGCTGATTCAATTGCTGAATCGTTTGCTCGTGGGTGCGGATCATGTTTTGAATCGTTTGCGCGGTCTGATGCTCACGCTGCACCAAACGCTCCAGCTCGCGGGCATTTTGCTCTTCCGTCTGAGCCATTTGCTGGTACGTGCGGGTGTTTTGGTTCGTTTGGTTGACCATCTGACGGATCATCTGGTCGCATTGGGAGACAAGCTGGTTCATTTGCTGTTGCATGCTGCACTCATCCCTTCGCATTGATGGTGTGGTTTAAAAACCTCCATTATTATTGGGCGAAGGACGCGAGTTTATCCGCATCCGGACACATAAAAATTCAGCCTCGCCTGGCCCCGCGTTCAGGAGCGCGCGCGAGATATGGCATCGGGTAAGAGGGGACTCAACTGAGTCCCCGTCTCCCCACACCACCGTACGTAC